>Ga0082212_10005745_pt1 | contig 16824 bp, 9 predicted proteins | sample TergutNt197P3_FD_71548 | JGI IMG/M metagenome (GOLD analysis project Ga0082212, IMG submission 71548) | Neocapritermes taracua P3 segment gut microbial communities from Petit-Saut dam, French Guiana - Nt197 P3 | ecosystem: Host-associated > Arthropoda: Insects > Digestive system > Gut ... | reverse complement strand
ACGCTCAATCTCAAGCCCCTGCTTAAGCCGCTTCATAAACTGATTAAACCCATCCAGCTTAATCTGGTCAGGGACTGCCCGTTCTGTCAGCGTGCTTTTAAAGACATGTTCCTTAAGGTAATCAGCCAATGTTTGATCTGGTTTCTTATTATATAAAAATGCTGCTAATAATGCTGCCCCCCATGCACCGCCCTCGCCGGCCGTTTCCATAACCGCCACCGGGACACCCATTGCCGCCGCCATGATCTGCTGTCCGACCCCCTTGGTTTTGAAGAAGCCGCCATGCCCCAATAAGCAGTCAAGCCCGACTTTTTCTTCTTCAAACAAGATATCCATTCCAAGCCTTAAGGTAGCGATTGCGGAATATAGATGGGTCAGCATGAAATTTTCAAGCGTAAATTTTGCGTCCGACAGCCGGACAAATAATGGGCGGCCTTCATGTAGCCCGGTATTATGCTCGCCGGAAAGATAGTTGTAGGAAAGTAAACCGCCGCAATCACTGTCTCCCGCCAAAGCAGCGTTGTATAAAACCTCATATAAGGTATTGAGATCATAGGGAACGTTCATTTTGTCGAACAGTTCGCCAAATACCCTGACCCATGCATCCAAATCAGACGAACAGTTATTGCAATGTACCATCGCAACCGGCTTCCCGGTCGGGGTAGTAACCATGTCAATCTCCGGATGAATCCGGTTAAGGCTTTTCTCAAGTACCACCATCGCAAAAACTGATGTTCCGGCCGATACATTACCTGTCCTTTCAGCAATACTGTTGGTAGCTGTCATCCCGGTACCGGCATCCCCTTCCGGCGGACAAAACGAAATTCCGCATTCTAAATTTCCAGATGGATCAAGCAGTTTCGCGCCAGTTTGTGTCAGGGTACCGGCAGATTCACCGGCACCAAGCACCTTTGGCAAGATATCTTTTAAAGACCAACCAAAACCACGGCCTTTCACCAAATCTTCCCATTGGCCCAGCATTGCCGGATGATAATCACCGCTTATTTCGTCAATCGGGAACACCCCCGAGGCATCACCGACACCTAGGACTTTTTCCCCGGTCAGCTGATAATGAACATATCCGGCCAGCGTCGTTTGAAAAGCGATGTCCTTTACATGTTTTTCATCATTCAAAACTGCCTGATATAAATGAGCGATGCTCCATCGCTGTGGGATATTAAACCCAAATAACTTTGATAAATCATCAGCGGCCTGTTCAGTCATCGTGTTACGCCAAGTGCGAAAGGGGGTGAGCAGCTTCCCCTGCTCATCAAACACAAGATAACCATGCATCATGGCCGAAATTCCGATCGCACCTATTTTGGTAAGTTTTATGGCGAACTTTTCCAAGACATCGGCCGCAAGACACTTGTAACAATCCTGGATGCCGGCCCATACATCATCAAGATGATAGGTCCACACCCCATTATCAAGACGGTTTTCCCATGAATGGCTTCCATAAGCGATTGGAAGATGGTCAGGCCCAATCAAAACCGCCTTAATCCGCGTTGAACCAAGCTCAATGCCTAAAAATGTCTGCCCCTCAGTAATTGCTTTCATAATTTGACCTGATTTCATTGATACTCTCCTAAATTTATTTCCGCCAACTATACTTCACTGATTCACGAAGCACAAGCCTGCTTGGTACAATCTGGCAATGCTCCTCTTTTGTTAACTTCTCACCCCGTAACAGTTTGAGTGCCATTTGCGCCGCTGTAAGCCCGATGCCTTTGGGGTCAATGTCGACCGTTGACAATTTGGGATGCAAAAGCGATGATATCTCCCTGTTATCAAAGCCAATCACCGAAATATCATCAGGTACCTTTAAGTTCGCTTGTTGAATCGCCGCAATCGCACCGGCGGCCATCAAATCATTCATCGCAAAAATAGCCGTAGGCGCACTTTTCATAAGTTCCATCGCCTCGATATATCCTGAATTGTACTCCCAGTCACCGTGTCTTATCAGCGTTTCGTCAAATGTCCGTCCGGCATCCAGGAATGCTGTTTCAATCCCCCGCATCCGCAGCCGGGCCGGGGCGGTATGGAGCGAGCCGGTGATAATCCCGATGCGCTCATGCCCTGCGTTAAGCAAATGATTGATTGCTTCCCGTGAAATCTGCTCATTATCATAGGTAACGGAATGGGCAAATGCATCATTTGTCGTCGAATAGGCAATCACCAGCGGTTTATCAATTTCATTGATGATTCCGGTAATATCACGGTCCGACATACCGATATAAATCACCGCCTCAACCATCGCCGAGTTAAGCAGGACCGAAATGGCTTCATTGATCTTATCCTTGTACTGTCCAAGCATGTCGTAGCGGTTCAAAAGCCCTTCCATCATCCTGATATCATTCAGCAGAATGTAATAATTCTCCTGCTCCGCATATTCCGATAAGCCATTAATGATCGAAGGGACGGCAAAACCCCTGATATCTTCCACCAAAACACCAATGGTATTGGTCTTCTTTACGCGCAGGCTCTTGGCGATGCGGTTCGGCTGGTATCCCGACTGCTCAATCGCATCAAGCACGCGGCGGCGTTTCTCCGGGATCACATTTTTCGTATTATTGATGACATAAGAAACTGTCGCTGTCGATACGCCGGCAAGGGTGGCGACATCTTTTATGGTCATAGGATATTCCTTTATAATAGCTAATCGTTTAGCTGATTGCTTTATTTTACAATATCACCCAGAAAATGTCAATAGCGGAACGAGTTTATTTAGGGATTTTCCGTGCTATAATATTTTTGTGTGGTGGGATAAAAAAGAATTTTTTTGATAACACTTGACGATATAGGCGTTATTTAGTATAATGTCTATAGGCTATTAGCCAAACGAGATTAAGATTATTAGCAAACGAAAACCCCACAAGTCGCAAGCTTGTGGGGTTTTCTATTCCTTTCTGTATCTTGGTGGCTTAAACCTCAAGGCTGGCTACCTTTTTTTGTTTCCGTCCAACCATTTGCAAAGAATGTGACTTACCACACCCGCCGCGACAGAAACGGCAAACGAGATTAAGGTGGACATTAGCAAACACCCCCTTTCTGTTACCAGTATAGGGGCGGTAGCGATTCATTATACACTTATTCGACAACAACCGCAACAAGCAAATTTTTATAGGGTGCATTTTTATGATTTCATATTTTACCGGACTTCGTTTACTAACATACGCTTAAAGGTGGTGCTCGGGGTACTTGCCTCCTTGCCTTATGAACACCGGAATCTGATCTAGCGGGGCATCAACTTCTACCCAATCCCCACCGCTAAATTCTTTCCCGGTTTCATACTCTGTCCACTTCGTTCCCCGGGGAAGATAAACATTGTGCTTGTGCATATTTGCATACATAACGGGAGCAATTAATAAATCGGGGCCAAACATATACACATTCTCAATTTCCCAGGCTCTTTCATCAAAAGGAAACTCATAAAATAACGGACGCATCACAGGCGCTCCCTTTTCATGGGCCTCAGTCATAACCTTAGCAATATACGGTTTCATTTTATCCCGAATATTCAGGTATTTCTTACATATTTCATAAGCCTCATCGCCATAAGACCATACTTCGTTATCCGCACCTGAACAGTATACGTCGCCGGCAGTACTACCCTGCTTAGGCTGCTTAGGTTTCCTGTCCCCGTGCAAGCGCATGACAGGACAAAACGTCCCATACTGGAACCAGCGGATGAACAGTTCACGAAAATCATCATCATCCGGGTTTCCGCCATGAAATCCGCCGATATCGGTGGTCCACCAGGGAATTCCGGCCATGCCCATATTTAGCCCGGCTGAAACTTGCTTACGTAAGCTGTCAAAGCTACAAGCAATGTCGCCGCTCCAAACCAACGTGCCATATTTTTGCGAGCCGGCCCAGGCACAGCGAATGAGGTTTATTATTTTATCTTGCCCGGCATTTGATTGTCCTTCAAAAAATGCCTTGGCATATTCGCGCGGATAAATATTACCAATCTTTAAGTTAGCGCCGAGCCAATACCGATAGTTGTCAAAATCATAAGCCGTATATTCCGGTTCTGCTTCATCCAGCCAGAAAATCCGCACGCCCTTATCAAAATAATTTTGCTTACATTTTTCCCACAAAAACCGGCGCGCTTCCGGATTTGTCGCGTCAAAGTGAATAGTTTGCCCCTGGAAATCCAAGCCAACACGAACGCCGCGGTCAACCCGGATCAATAAGCCTTTCTCAAGCATTTCCAGATAATTTCCCGACTCTTTATCCACTGTTGGCCAAACCGAAACCATTAACTCAATCCCCATGTCTTTTAGCTCGGCAACCATTTTTTCCGGATCCGGCCAATATACCGGGTCAAATTTCCATTCCCCCTGTTTCGGCCAATGAAAAAAATCAACGACAATTACCGAGATCGGAAGATTACGCTTTTTATATTCTCTGGCAACTCTAAGCAGTTCATCCTGTGTTTCATAACGAAGCTTGCATTGCCAAAAGCCCATGGCGTATTCCGGCATTTCCGGGACTGTCCCCGTCACCGATGCATATGCTTCCAAAATTTCGGCAGGCGTATTGCCTGCTGTTACCCAATAATCAAGAATGTTGGTTGAATAAGCTTCATAACTCATAATGTTTCGGCCCAAAACCGCACGCCCGATCGCCGGATTATTCCAAAGCAGTCCATAGCCTAAAGAGGAAACCGCAAAAGGGACGCTGGCCTGAGAATTACGGTGTGCCAACTCAAAATCCATTCCCTTTATATTAAGAAAAGCCTGTTGATATTGCCCCATTCCATATATTTTTTCATTAAGGTCAAGGGATTCTAAGCGCATGGTCAAATGGTAGTCCCCGCCCGGAAGCGGTTTGAATTCTCTCGCTTCGATTTCAATTGCGCTGCATTTTTCCGCAGTCAAGTCCCGGCGGTTGCGCGAATACTCATCTAATAATAGCTTTCCCTCCTGATTAAATACTTTTATCTGCCCTCTTAAGGATATTCGGGCAACGATATTTCCATTGCGAAGCGTCGCGTAATCATGATGAATATCTATCTCAGGAACTAAATCTTCCGGTGACAACAATGCCCAATCATTTTGCGGCATGAAAGAATCCTTCGTAGCACGAATCCGCAAGCTATTTTTCCCCCATGGTTCAATCCATACTTTTTCCGCATCATAACTGTAAATCAAACGATTTTCTTTCTTTTCAAACATATTTTTCTCCTTCATAGCACGTACTAAAATAAAGTTATTTCAAATACTCGGGCGGTTTTTTCTTGCATTTGCACATTAAGAACATCATTACTAATGCTTATCGGTAAAGGCATTGCTTTAGGATACGCGCATACTACTTTCATTTTTTTTGCTCGCGCATAAGTAATTGGCAATGACACCTCACCACTCTTTTTAGTACACCACACCGCAAGATATATTATTTCGCTTATATAAATTCCCAGACAAAGAAAATTATCTCTCATCGAAGCAAGGCCAATCGGCCAAAACGGTACTCCGGTTCTTAGTTTGGCCGAGATTTTGTTATGATACTCTATCCCTTCATGAACAAAAGCTCGGCGCTCTTCTGACAATTCCGGTAAATGCCCGCTCTGGTGAATACACAAAAGCATCGCATTTACCATATTAAAGATGGTTTCCTCAACATCCCCGCCGCGCATCGGATAACTCCATATTGCCGCCTGTTCCGGTGTAACTGCGGTCGTAGCGTTACATGCAATTGCCGCCATTTTTATGTAATCAGTCTGGTCTGTTACTGACTGTACACTTAGTCTTGATAGCAGCGAATAGTCCATGCGCATCCCACCGCTGCCGCAATTTTCGATTATCAAGCGAGGATATTTTTGCTTAATATAGTCAAGAAAAGTAAGATAGGCGCGATTGTGTTCCAGCAGTCCGTCTTCCGGGCTATCGGCATTAAGATCCGTTCCCGGCCCCGGATTGATATTGTAATCCATCTTTATATAGCCGACACCGTACTCATCAACGAGCCGATCAATCACCCCGACAGCGTAAGCATATACCTGCGGATTCCTAAAATCAAGTTGATAGCGGCTCCTATCGATGATTGGCTTGCCTTTCCTTTGAAAAAACCAGTCTTTTGGGACATTTTGTGCCAGACTACACTTGATTCCCATTACTTCAATTTCCAGCCAAAGGCCCGGAATCATACCTTTTTTCCGAATATAATCTAAAAGTTCTTTCATCCCGCCCGGGAACCTTGCTTTGCTCGGAAACCACTCTCCGACACCATCCCACCATGGCCCATCATCGTACCACCCACAATCTATGCAGTAGTACTTGCACCCAGCTTCCGCAGCCGCATCGATGAGCGGAACTTCTTTTTCGGTGGTGGGATCTCCGGAAAGGCAATTCATGTAATCATTAAAAATCACTCCCATGTTTTGATCTTCATGATTTGATCCGGATATCATGCGCCGATACTTTGTTAGTGCTTGTATTCCACGTTCAAAATCCTTTTCGATTGCTAAAGCACAGGGTACTGAGTAAAATCTGTCTCCGGGTTTTAGTACTTTGATAAAGCTGTTATTTGTGAAACCCGGTCCCCCCATTTGCAAATACAACTGGTCTGCGATATCAGATATTTCCCAATTCCAAGACCCTGATGTTTCTATTTGCCAAACATATGTCGGTCCTTCCCTGGCATTCTCAAAGGCCCCCATCGGTAAATATTCGCCGCTTGACCATGTCCCGGTGCTATTAAGTGTGATACGCTTCGTCGAGAAATGCGGTCCGCTATCTCCCGATGGAGTGATGTTAATATAGCCAAGATCAAATGCTTTAAAGCGTCTCCATTGTGCCTCGCCATACCATGCATTATGCGGGATATGAATATAGCTTAAAATATCTCTGGGGTCAGGATTATGACGTGCAATCCCCGTCAGCGCGAACGATGAAATATATTCAAGTGAAAGTACCGTTTCAGAATCATTCTGTGCTTCTGTAAAGCTTCGTACCACGGGAATGCCGTTGTAGAACTGAAAGTAGCTTGTCACAATTAATCCGCCCAGATTCTGCACAAGCTCTAATTTCGTTCCGTATGCGTTTTCTACTATTGAATGGCTTTTGTAACGAAGCAGACTCGCCGGCTGTGTTCCTGTTTGCTTTAAACCATGCAGATCATCATGATTAAAGCCTGACGCTTGCAGCTCGACTAAGCGATACATTTTGCTTTCTTTTGGTGTGGGTAACTCAGCATGCGAGAGATTTAAAAGCCGAACATCGTTATCATCTGTCACATAAATGTCCAGATAAATATTATTTTCGCGCAACTTAATCTGCATGAAAGAATCTCCTTCCAGAATGCCTTGTGCAGCGAATATTAAGTCTTTTAATAGTTAAGCGCAGAATGCTTTTTGATTCAGTTTTTCATGCCGGTCATAACGATTCCTTCGATAAAATAACGCTGACCGATAAGGAAAACAATAATGCCCGGAATCAACGTAAGGACAGTGGCGGCAAACATTCCGGCGAAGTCAGCTTTAAAAGAACCCATGAACACCGTTAATCCAAGCACCAGAGTAAATTTTTCTTTTGTATGGATATATATCATATGCTGGAGAAGATCATTCCATGTCGCGATAAATATCAGCAGGCCAATTACGATGATGGCGGGTTTTATTGCCGGTACGATTATACTGACAAGGGTTCGGAAATATCCGGCACCATCTATTTTGGCCGCTTCGTCAAGTTCTCTGGGGATAGACATGATAAACTGGCGTAACAGGAAGATATTAAATGCCCCTCCGCCGCAAAGGAAAGGAAGGACCAGGGGATAATATGTATCCGCAAGCCCGATATTTGACCAAACAATATACAGGGGGATCAACGTAACTGTGGTTGGCAACAGCATTGATCCGACACAGAGAGAAAACAAGAATTTTTTTCCCTTAAAGCGCAGCCGGGCGAATGCATAAGCGCAAGAAATAGCGGTGGTAGTCCCGAAAACAACACATGGGATTACAATTGTAAGTGAGTTGGCTAAATACCGGAAAAAGTTAAAGGTTGTCGGTTTTATGATGTAATTAGACCATAGCCACTTCGCGGGATTGATCGTACCCTGGGGGAAAAATTTTGGCGGCCATAGAAAAATATCCAGGCTTCCGATCAGCGATGAACGGAACACCCACCATATCGGAAGCAGGACAAAGGATGCCAATACCAAAACGATAGTAAACGCTGATACATCGGCGATCATCTTGTTCCGCCGCCTGCTTCGCATGGAACCGCCAAATGAAACGCTTGTTTTGCCTTTTTTTTGCTCTGTAATTCCGCTCATTACAATAACCATGCCTTTCCAATACCTGGTGAAGAATGACGCTTTAGCGGCATTCTTTAGTGTGAAGCATTAGATTTTCTTTGTTTGTGTTCCAATGAACACAAACTTAGAAAATCTCTTCACGCTTCTCCCTCTTCGTAGAATATCCAACTCTTTGATGTGACAAACAAAATCGCAGCTAGGATCGCGGCAATGATAAAAAACACAAATGCGATCGCACTGGCTACCGCAAATTCCCCCCTGGCGGAAAATCCTTCCCGATACATGATATACATCATAAACATTGTTGATTTACCCGGCCCGCCGTTAGTAACCGCAAGAGCTGGTACAATGACCTGAATATTGATAACAAGACTCATCAAAATATTATAGAAAATGATCGGGGTCATACATGGTATGGTGATTCTAAAGAAGCGTTGAAGCGCACTTGCCCCATCCACTTCCGCTGCTTCCAAATATACACGGGGGACATTTTGCAGTCCGGCCAGAAATATGACGATCAGGTTTCCGCTTGACCAAACGGCAATTAAAACCAGCGATGGCATAACGGTTTCCGCCGAAGCCAGAAAAAGTGAACGATCTAATCCCAAGCTGACCAGGACATAGTTGATCACTCCATTTTGCGGTTTCAGTAAAAAATTCCAGCTTATCATTACGGCTGCCGCCGGCAGTATGTAAGGAACGTAAAATACCGAGCGGAAAAAACCGCGTCCGGGCATTTTGCGGTTCAGCAGAATTGCAATGAATAATGAATATATCACACTCGCTATTACCGCGAAGAATGCAAAATAAAGCGTCACCTTTATTGAATTTTCCATATCAATCGCCGGATTCGTGAATATGTTAACAAAATTATCAAAACCAACAAATCTCGGTGGCGGCAGCGGTCCGTTTTTGACGAAATGACCCACTCTCAAATCGGTAAACCCAATCCCGAAAGCGGCCAATAAAGGTCCATATGTGAGAAGCGATAAACCAAGGAATGCCGGAATTAAAAAGAGATATGCCGCACGTTGCTCTTTTAATTCGGCATCGGCGGCGACTCTCCATTTTGGCTTTCTAAGAAGCAGCCAAATCATTGCTCCCAGTCCTAAAACCAATAGAATCGTACCCAGTATTCCGTTTAGGTATAAATCAATCACATAACGCAAACCAGCCCCGAAACTGATGCCAAAGCTCCATTCGGTCATTGCTTTATAATACTCGGTGAATGCCTGACTTTGATTTCTAAGCGAGGCGATTTGGATCGTACATAAAATGATACCGGCAGCTATCATTACAATGCAAAGGAATCTGACGATACCAACTACTCTAACGATTTTGTCTTTGCTCATTTTTATACCCATCTCCGCCATCGGCGGACTCAAAATCAATAGTTGAAAGTGTTTTTCTTTCAACCTTCACCCATGCATTTCGCAGACAGAGTCTGACCTTAATGCCTTCCGACAGCTATATAAACTCCGCTATGGCGGATTTAAAGTCAAACAGTTGAAAAGTTTGTGATGAATAGGGCATCTGTGATTAGATTATCAGATGCCCTTTTCATCATCGTGTTGTTATTCTGCAATTGCGGCTTCGAGTGCCGGCCGTACAGATTCGATAACTTCTTTTGCTGTTTTGGTGCCATTGATTGCTTCTACAAGGGCAGGAATCAAAATAACGTCTATTTTGTCAGTATTAGGTGTGTAGTACCAACCCGTCGGTTTGGTTACGGCATTGTTCATAATAACATCGGCGAAAACGCTTTTATAATCGGCGGGATTTAGTCTTGCGCGATTCGGAACATCATCAATCCATCTTTTCAGAAGTGCTTCATCGGTATACCAGCTCGAAAGATTAGGCATTACCCAGCCTTCGGAGATCGGATCAAAGTTGTTTTCCGGATCTGTGTACCATCTAAGGAATTCTCCTGCTTCTTCCGGATAATTCGTTCCGGCATAAAGGCCTACAGGTCCGCCGGCAGTAATATTTGCTTTCGTTTTCATGTAAGGCAGAACACCGCATCCGTAGTTGGTATCGTTGAACATCGTAAAGCCTGTTGCCCATTGGCCTTCCGTACACATAGCAACATTACCTGCGCCAACTGTTTGGAGAAAGCCTGCGTCTTCTTGCGCATCATTAAATGGTGCAACGTTGTGGACAAGATGTAAATCATAAACCATTTGCATTGCTTCGATCGCCGCATCATCAAAGACTGCTCTTGTACCATCTTCTGAGTACCATCTGCCGCCGTTGGAAAGGGCCCATACTTCAAGCTGCCATGCCCATTGGTTTACATAGATTCCGTATTGAACGATATTGTTCTTATCGAATCCGGCATCGTTGGGCGTATTGCCATTGGCATCAAATGTCAGTTGCTTTGCTACTTCAATCATTTCATCCCATGTCCATGCATCGTCAAGCTTTGTCGGTGGGTAATCCACGCCTGCTGCATCAAACATATCGCGGTTAAACCACAGTCCGAGTACTTCGGCTCCGATTGAAGCGGCTACGTATTCACCGCCGTCTCTGAATGTAATAGACTCAAGAGGTCTTTCAGCTTGATCGGCATAGAGGTCATATTTCAACAACAGGCCGTCTCTTGACATGCCGATTACGCCTCTTTTGTTTGCCATTCCACAGTCAGGCATATTGCCTGCCGTTGCCATGGCTGTAAGCCTTTCAATGTACTGCTCGACAGGAATCTGCATAACCGACAAATGGCTATTATTCTGCATTGCGTTCCATCTGTCTGCGGTTCTTATTGCACCTTCCAGCTCGGTTTCGTCACCCCAAAGTGAGAAGACGATCTCTGCCGGTCCATCAGTTTCTACCGGTGCTTCCGGTGCCGGTGCTTCCGGTGCTGGTGCTTCCGGTGCCGGCGGTGGTGGCGTGGTGTCGTCTGATGCGGCCGGTCCTGTACATGCAACTAAGCCGAACAGTAATGCTGCCACGCATAACAGGGCAGTGATTTTTCTAATTTTTTTCATTATATCCTCCTTGCTTTTTGCTATATTAAACACCCTTTGTGTTTAATTTTGTGGGGGGAGCCGATAAAGCTTATGACATCTTTTATGGTCATGGGATATTCACTTTAGGTCAGATAATTTTCAAATCTAGCTAATCGTTTAGCTAATTGCTTTTATTTTACAATATCGCCACGAAAATGTCAATAGCAAACGATACTAATATTCAATAATCTCAAGGAGATGTGATATTTTCCTAGTAAACGATACTAATATTCAATAATTCAATAATTGTCAAAAGATACTAATATTCAATAATTGCTTCCGCCCCTGCGTCAACAGATATCGTTTTATCTTTTACGATAAAATTAAGCTCTTTGTCTGACTGATTCTTTAGCGTAACCTTTTCGTGGCTGACCGTAACGGACACCAACTGGCCTTTCCATATCACTTGACAAGAGATCGAGCGAAACTCCTTCGGCAGGCATGGTCTGAAAGTCAAGGTCTCCGCGCCTAAGGTGCTTACCATCCCGCAAAAACCCATTACGATTTCCTGCCACATCCCGCCGACATTAGCGAAGTGAATGCCCTCAGAAGCGCGGGCGCGGGTACCAAAATCAATATCAATCGATTGCTTCCAATTGTCATAGGCTTCTTCGGGGCGGCCAATACAAGCTGAGACAATTGCGTTATGGCAAATCGAGTTAGAAGAATCATGGATTGTAATCGGCTTATAATAATCATAGGAAGCCGCCATTTCTTCTTTCGTAAAAGCCTCCGTATACATGCCCAATAAGGCAACCACATCAGACTGCTTCAAACACTTGGAACGGTAGCGCATTTCCTGGGTGGTAAAAAAGCCAAACAATTTATCTTTGTCTTTCCACAAACCTTCAATATCGATTTCCGCATAGGCGGTATCAAAATCATCACACTGCCAGATGATCTTACGTTCTTCATCTTTTAAAATCAAAAGGCTGTCCGCGATTTCGTTGAATAAGACAATTTCTTCTTCGTTAAAATTGATCTTTTGACATAACTCGGCGTAAATCTCAGGAGCATCGGCCTTGATCATCTTAACCACCTGTCCGGCAAGCCGCAGGTTTTCCCTGACGACAAAGTTCGTATAGGCATTATTGTTGGAGATTGGTTTGTATTCATCCGGCCCCATGACCCCATAAATATGAAAGCCCGGCCGCCCGGCGACTTTATGGGCGCGCGTCGTCCAATAGCGGGCCGTCTCAATGATGATTTCCAGGCCATGATGATAAAGATAATCTTTATCCAAGGTCGCCAAGTAATAATGCCACAACCCGACCACGATATCGGCCGAAATATGTATCTCATGGTCAGCGTATTCAAACATGGGGCAAACCTCATCACCATAGCGGTCGGTCTGCCAAGGATAGCGCGCCCCGATGTAGTTCATTGATTTGGCACTTTTCCTTGCTCCGTCAAGCATCAAATAACGGTACATATGGGTCATTTTCGCCAGTTCCGGCTGCGTATAAATATAGAATGGTTGGAAGAATACTTCCATATCCCAGCAAACAGAGCCAAGATACATCTCGCTGCTTGTTCCTTTGGCGCAGTTTAGGGCGCGGGGATCGGTGGAACGGGCCCGGAAGAGATGATAAATCGCCTTGCGGATTGCCAGCTGGCTGTTATAACCTGCGGAATCTTCGGCATCAATTTGAATGTCCGACATCGCCCAATTCTTCGCCCAGCGGGCGATATGTGCAGCATGGAGGGCGGCTGCCCCCTTTGCGATCCCTTCTGACATCATTTTAGCACCTTCATCCAGTAACAGTTCACGCTCAAAATAAACATCGGCGATTTGGGCGGAAAGTTTCAACACCTTTGCTTCTTCATTTTCATTGAGGGCGAAAGTAAGCATTGCATTGATCCTGCGTTCTTCACGGATGATTTCGGGTGTGGCCTTTTTGTCACAAACCATGCGGCTTACGGTCATGACCCGGTCACCCAAGTTGCCGGTCACATCTGAATAGATGGTTTGGGCTTCGGCAAAGCCAACACTTCGGCTTGTAAATTTATCATAGCCGTTAGTGCGGACATCATTATCAATATAGCTCTTTAAGACGATGTCAGCTATACCGCTCAATGATTTGATTTTCAGGGTCTGCGTAATGACAAATTTTTCATCGGGATTCATAAAACGAGTAAATAATACATTCAATTTCTTGCCGGATTTGGTTTTCCAGACAAAGGTACGGTATAATGTGGCTTCCTTCATATCAAGCCAACGTTTGTAGTCGCTGATTCTGTCGCTTTCCATATCCAGCTTTTCACCGTCGGCATAAATCTCTAAGCCCATTGCGTATGGCAGATTAATGATGCCAACATTCCAAAAAGGATGCTTACCCTGCACTAACTGGATGAAATTGCCCCAGCGGCTCTTTTTGGTTGGGACTACCTCCAAAGAAACATTCATCGCCATGCGGTCATAAGTTAAGTTTTGCTCGTCAGACGAAAACCCTTCATCAAAACTGGAACGGCTCGTCATATAGCCGGTTCCAAGTGCCATTACCGATTCGTGGTGCCGGATTCTTGATAAATCAAATTGATCTTCGATGATACACCAATTGGGGGCAATCGCAAATTCATTTATATACATATACTATCCTCCTAATGCTTTTCCTTGATCCTTAACTGAACATCTTCCAGGGTGCCTTGGAACGGCCCATATGTTTCCATTTTGATCGAGACCAAAGCGGCGGCGAACTTCAACGATTCCGCGACGTTATGATTTAGTCTCCAGGCCAAGTAAGCGGCAAAGGTCGTGTCGCCACGGCCGGTACGCCCAATCACGCTGTTGTTGGAGAATTTCTCAAAGTAGGAAACTCCATCAACATAAGCCAAAACCCCGTCAGAACGGGTAACCACGACTTCCGGGCAGCCCCACGAAGCAACGATTTTGGCGGCGGCTTCTAAGTCATCCGTCCCGGTCAGTGCTTTTGCTTCAACGACATCGAGCTTCACCCGGTCCATGCGAGAGACGATTTCGACTTTATCTTTTACATCGCCGAAGTTGATTTCATAGGTAACCGGAGTGATCTGCCGCACGAAACTTTGCATATCGGTCGAAAGGCTAAGACCACGGGCTCTTAGGCCATCGATCAGGGCAAGGTCAAACTCCGTATCGGATATCCCGGCTAAATGGACAAAATCAGCTTCGAACTCCGGCACATCATCAATTTTGATCAGGCCGGCGGTCTTGATTACTGAAATTTTACGCTCATCCACATTTTCTGATTCATGCCAAACGCGAGAATAAGTGGTCACATCGGAGGGAATCACAAAGACATCTACGCCAACATCTTTCATCGGCTGATTAATCTTTTCTTCATCCAGTGACATTTTGACCACCGCGGCAGTCTTTACCCCCACGCGGGCCGTCACCATTGCCCCACACAAAACAGCACTGCCGGGAGCAACAATAGTATCTCCTTGATAATGAGTAACTTCGTCATAACACATGTGGCCGATAAATGCGATTCCATACTTTTTCATTTGCGCTCTCTCTTTCTATTGCTTTATATATGATGTTGGAGTCAAAAGGTATTTTTAAATTCCAACCGAATCATGTTCCAACTATGTTTTTCTAATATCACGCGCAACTTGCCATCTTCTAGCGTCGATTGCCCTAAGGAGTGCGGCACGACTGTTTCCGGGGCAGCTTCCGTATTGACCGCCTTCAAATCATGATGCGCTAAAGCCACATGCTCCACGATCTGGTATCCGCCAAACTTCCGCAGGTCGCAGGTGAGTTCTGCTTTTTCCGTAAGGTCTTTATTTACGATAAAAAAAGTCAATGTTTCTGCTTCTTCATCATAAACCGGGGCAACATCAAGAATCGGCACTTCGCCTAGCTTCTCGGTTTCATAAACCGGGGAATCAACCACTGACTGTAATACCGTACCATGCCCATACCGGCTGGTATAGGCAAATGGGTAAAAAGTAGTTTGCTTCCATGCTGCTAAATCACTGGTCATAATCGGGGCAATTACATTGACAAGCTGTGCAAGGCAAGCGATTTTAATGCGGTCGGCATGGCGTAGTAACGTAATCAGCATACTGCCGACCAACAACGCATCTTCAAAATTGTAGACATCTTCCAGCTGGGGCGGTGCAACCGACCAGCGGTCTATTTTTTTATCCGTCTCAAGGGTGTGATACCAGACATTCCATTCATCAAATGAAAGATGAATGCTCTTTTTAGATCTTGCTTTCGCTTTCTCAGCGTCGCAAATCGCGATCACTTCATTGATAAAACGATCCATTGCAATATTATTGGCGAGAAATTCCGCTGTGTTATTCGCCTGATTGCCATAATATTGGTGCAGACTAAGATAATCAACCGTATCATAGCATTCTGCCAGTACCTCGCTTTCCCATTTGCCGAAGGTCGGCATATCCCAAAATGATGAACCGCAGGCAACGGTTTCAATGTCAGGGTCAAGCATTTTCATGACCCTTGAAGTCTCGGCGGCCAAACGGCCATACTCATGGGCGGTCTTTCTTCCGATCTGCCAAGGCCCATCCATTTCATTTCCAAGACACCAGAGCTTGATCTCATGCGGCTCCTTAAAGCCATTCTTAATCCGCATGTCGCTATAGCGCGTCCCTCCTTTAAAATTGCAATATTCTAATAAATTCCTTGCCTCATCAATGCCACGTGTCCCTAGGTTAACTGCCATCATCGGCTTCGTCCCGGCTAAGCGGCACCACGACATAAACTCATCGGTACCGAACCTGTTGGTCTCGATCACGCCCCACGCCAATTCAGCCGCCGGTATACGCGTTTCCTTAGGCCCAACACCATCCTCCCAATTGTAACCGGAGACAAAATTGCCGCCCGGATAGCGGATAATGGGGATATTAAGCTCCCGTACCAGCGAAAGCACATCCAGACGGAAACCGTTCTCATCAGCCGCCTCCTGCCCCGGCTGATAGATCCCCCCATAGACACTGCGTCCGAGATGTTCGACGAAGGAACCATAAATCCGGTCATCAATCTTACTGACAATAAAATTCTTATCAATCGTCAAAGTCGCTTGTTTCATAAGCCTGCCCTCTGTTTCATTTCCAATCATCAAGGTGTTTTGGATGTTGTATTTACATTTAGCTAAACGATTAGCTATATTGATAATCATATCATCTATTCGTGATATCTGTCAATAACATTGTGCGAAATAAAGCAAAAGTAACGCAATAAATATATTTTACTTGAATTTTACAAACATTTTATGTGCAGAATATTTATTTAGGCATCCAGATATGGTAAATTGGTTATGAAACATCGCGGTACAAACGAGGAGGCTCATTGTGACAAAAGATAATCTTTCCAAAACCAAACGCTTAACAGGCATATCAATTCTTATTGCCATTATAGTCATATTACAATTTATTTCTGCTACTATTAAATTTGGCTCATTTACTATTACATTGGCACTAGTACCGATCGTAATCGGCGCCGCTTTATATGGCATGACGGCTGGGGCAGTTTTCGGTTTTGCTTTCGGCATTGTCGTATTGATCAATTGCATTATCGCTGTTGATCCTGTCGGTAATATTTTGT
>Ga0082212_10005744_pt1 | contig 16827 bp, 14 predicted proteins | sample TergutNt197P3_FD_71548 | JGI IMG/M metagenome (GOLD analysis project Ga0082212, IMG submission 71548) | Neocapritermes taracua P3 segment gut microbial communities from Petit-Saut dam, French Guiana - Nt197 P3 | ecosystem: Host-associated > Arthropoda: Insects > Digestive system > Gut ... | reverse complement strand
CATTGAAAGCTGGTGTTGCGGCAGGTGCAGGTGGTGGCGGAGGAGGAGCCAGCGGCACGATAATTATCGGCGGCGGAAGTTTCGGCGGCTTTGGAGGCGGAGCGCCCGCCCCTCAAGAATCGCAAAGCGCTGTTGAAACCGTCGGGGCAATGACTCAGGGACAAGTGCGTCAATCGTTTGGAATACCCAACGCAGTGGAGATTTCGGAAGAAGACAGCAATGCATTGACAGCCAGTATCAAAAAAATGGCTGCCGCTGCCGACCAGCTTTCCAAAATGGCGGAGATGACGAATGCGACTCAACAATACTTGGATCAACTGACTGACATGTCGGAAAATATGCAGAAATTCAGTACGGTGACAAACAGCCTGACCAATGTGTCGGACATCCTGCTTAACTCCTACCAGAGTATCACAGATAATTCCGATGGCATCAACCAGTCGTCACGTGGATATGTACATCAAATGGAAACACTGAACCGGAATATTCAAGGATTAAATACAATCTATGAGATTCAATTAAAGAGTGTCAGTTCCCAAATTGATGCTATTGAGCGCATCAATGCCGGCCTGATGCGAATCAAAGATTTATATGAAGGCTCTATTGTCGACAGTTCGGTATTTCGAAGCGAAACTGAAAAAATGTCGCAGCAATTACACGCCCTCAACGGTGTTTACAATCGCCTGTTGAATGCGATGACAATGAATATGTATGGTTCGGGAGGGAATCCGGGTTTTTCTCCGCATTTCCCGAATAACCCCTAAATCCCATAGAGGGGACTTTTCCCCCTTTTAGGGGGCAGGGGGTAATTTTTAATTTTTAATTCTTAATTGAATATATATGGCTGTTAACAGTCCGAACTCACCGAGGCAGAAGATGATAAACCTGATGTATTTAGTTTTCATCGGGATGCTTGCACTCAACGTTTCTACGGAAGTGTTAGACGGATTTGAATTGGTAGAAAAGAGTCAGTTGCGCTCCGTTAAATCTGCGACCCAAAGCAATGAAAGGATTTTCAATGATTTGGAAAATTACTACAACTCCAATAAAGAAAAGACAGAAGAATGGTATGAAAAAGGGAAACAGGTAAGAGAAAGAACCGAATCGTTATTTAATTATACCCAAGATCTTAAAAATCGAATTGTCACTAAGTCGGACGGCAAAAACGGTAATCCGGAACATCTGAAACATCCCGATGATTTAAACGCCGCTTACGAAGTGATGTTTGAACATGGAAAAAACGATGGCGCCAATTTGAGACTCCAGATAGATTCGTACCGGGAATACATTGCTACTTTGGTAACGAATCCATCCATTAAGAATATCATTGAAAGTAATTTGAGTCCCGAACCTTCCGATAAGGCAAAGGAAAATAAACAGACATGGGAAGAATCCATGTTCTGGCAAATGCCGGTTGCTGCCGCTGTCACCTTGTTGACCAAACTGCAAAACGATATTCGTTATGCCGAAGGCGCCGTATTGAGCGATTTATTGAAAAATGTGGACTTGACCGATTACCGTGTAAATATGGTTTCGCCTTTTGTTATTCCCTTGTCACAAACCGTTATGCGTGGTGGTTCTTATCAAGCCGATATTGGTCTTTTCGCCCAGGATTCCACACAACGTCCCCGCATCTTTGTGAACGGTAGATACCTGCCGGATGAGGCGAACGGTCGTTTCGTAGCAGGCGCCGGTGCAACAGGAACATTTCCGGTAACCGGATATATTGAAATGCCTGAGGGGGACGGTAGTTTCCGAAAATATGATTTCTCGACGCAGTATTTCGTACAGGAACCGAATGCAACAATCGCTCCCGTGTGGATGAATATTTTGTATGGGGGAATACCGCAAGATGTCAATATTGCCGTACCCGGTGTTGCCAACCAACTTGTAACGGCAACAATGACTAACGGCTCTTTGACTCAGAAAGGCAACGGTATATGGGTAGCTACACCCTTAACTCAGGCAAAAGAGGCAGTAATCACGGTGAGTGCAAGGATGCCGGATGGCCGTACACAAGAAATGGCAAAATCAAATTTAAGAGTTAGACCCTTGCCCGACCCACGACCTTTTCTGACTATAGAAGGTCGTACCCTTCCTTTCTTTGGTGGTGCTTTATCAAAAGCGGAATTGGTGAACGTAAACTTTGCCGAGGCGGCAATCGACGATGGAATCTTGAATATGCCTTTCACTGTTTTGCGGTTTGAAGTCAGCATAGATGACAAATCAGGGTTTACCGTACGGGAAACATCCGACGGGGCGCGTTTCTCCGAACGTCAAAAAGCAATGATACGCGGTTTATCACAAGGACAAGGAAAAGCCGTATATTTACGTGGTATGGTTGTTCGGGGACAGGACGGTATCGATAGAACCCTAACGTCTCCTTTGGAAATAATAATACCGTAATTAAGAACTAAAAACTAAAAACTAAAAGTTAAAAACTAAAAAATAAATTCATAATTAAAATATGAAATCATTATATGTCACCAGTCTGATTTTAGTGTTTCTGATGTATTCATCCGTTAGCTTCTCCCAGAATACACAGCGCCCAACCCGCCAGCGCGCTTCAGAGGCGGCAGTGGATAATAGTCCCACTTTATCCGAACGGGCAAGAATCAAAAATGAGATAACGTCCAAAGCGCCGGAACATATCGTTTGGTTGCGTGAGATGTACCGAATTGTCGATTTGGAAAATGAGAACAATGCCGCCCTGTATTTCCCCATACAACCTGTCGGCGATCGTATGAACTTGTTTACCACTATATTCAAATTATTGGCAGACGGAAAAATCACAGCTTATAACTACCTAATGGACAGGCAGGAAGTTTTTGTAGAATCTGAAAAGATGGATTTCGAAGGGTTTTTAACAAAGTTTCAAGTATTATACACCAAGCAGGGTACCGGCGACAATGCCCGCTTCATTGTGGAAGACATTGATATACCCAGTTACGGAGTGTCGCAATATCAAATCAAAGAGGGCTGGTATTTTGATGCTGCAACCGGCACATACCGGTCGCAGGTAACTGCCATTTGTCCGTTGTTGATTAGAACCGAATACGACACCGGATCAAAATCAATCAATCCTGTGTGCTGGATTCCTTACGAAAACCTCCGACCCTATCTTTCCCGTACCATGATTATGACTTCCGATTACAACAATGCCATGACGTATTCCATTGATGACTTTTTCACCAAAGGGATGTACACCGGAGATATTTTTAAAACGGTCAACATGAGAGATCTGACTTTGTTGCAGCAAGTAGGGGATGACCCTGATATGCTGAAATTAGCGCAAGACAGCATAGAAAGTCAACTGAAAACTTTCAGGGAACAATTATGGATACAACCCGATACAACACAAGTCGTCGATAAAAACGGAAAAAAAGTAACCGTCAAAGAAGAAAAACCCAAAACGGTGAAGCCGGAAAGTTCGGCACCGGCAGCGCCTGCAAGGAGTGTCAGGAGGACCCGGTGATATTATTATAACTTTTGTTGCTTTTCGGAGATTCTTAGTTAAGCTATCAGACTCGCTTTTCTTTAATTCTTGCTTTTTTGCCTGTAAGTTTGCGTAGATAGTACAACTTGGCACGTCGCACTTTACCTACTTTATTGAGAATGATGCTGTCAATGAATGGAGAATTTAGCGGGAAGATACGTTCGACTCCGATATTTTCCGACATTTTCCTAACAGTAAAACGCTTTTGGTCGCCATGACCGGCAATCTTGATAACTACGCCACGGTATTGTTGAATACGTTCTTTGTTTCCTTCTCTAATACGGTACGCAACCGTTACGGTATCACCGCTTTTGAATTTCGGAAATTCCTTTTCTTTCGGATTAGCAAACGCTTGTTCTGCTACTTTAATTAAATCCATGATTGTTAAGCTTTAATATAGTTTAATAGCCAAATGCAACATTCGTGAGCCACACTTTTCTCACCAGCGGTTACACTAAGCGGCGGCAAAGGTACAATTTTTTTTTGAGTTGTACAACAGATTTTAAATTCTCTCCCCTTTTGTAGGGAGCACAATTTTTTTCTGATTTCGCCTTCGGATATTTCTGCGCTTTTTTATAAGACAAGCATAACTTTATTCATACGATTTTATAATTGAGTTGAGCATCTTTTCCGTCTTGGCTGCTCCTTCCCCAAGTATAAATCCGATTTGTTGTACCTGCCGTAAATTTTCTTCAATCACATCGGTTACCCTGTGGATGATTTCTTCGGGGCGTTCTTCTTTGGAATGCAGGTTGCGAAATACAGCGCCGACTAATTTTTGTGGGATTAATTGGAAAATAGATATATTGACCCACTTATTCTCTATCTCCACGTCTCTGTTGATTTGCGTTTCATCGTGATTCAGTATGAATTGGAACTGAGTAATCAGAATGTGCGGCAATAATGTTTTGAGGTCTGCTCCAATCAGATAAGGAATCACATCATGTATATCTTTAACATCTTCACCCAGTATTTCTATAAACGCAAGGTTGGATTCAACAATTTTTAAGTTTTCATCACAAAAAACAATTCCCGAATTAAGTCCTCTTACGAAAATGGATAACGCTTCGTTTTTGGCATAGAGTAATTCGCGCGTTTCATCGAGTGTTGTTTTGGTTGTAGTTAATTCGTTTTTAACCATATCCAACTCTTCTGCTATTTTCTTTGAACTGTGAGATGTTTCCCTGTTTCCGATCTGAACGTTCGTTACGCACATTTCGGGAATAGCTGTGTTTTGAGCAATAGCGAATGCCAAATCCTTGCAGGTAGCAAATCCGCAAGCGCCGCAATTCACTTCTTTATTGTTGTTCCGTCTGGTAATGCGGTTGAGCGCTATTTTGATTTCAAATTCATCGGGAGGAGGCAGTTCATATTTTTTATTGGTAAATACGGCATTCAATTCCTTGTAATCGGAATGAATATCCATTTGATGCCGCCATTTTTCCACGTCGAAGTTTTCCAAGCGTTTGTTGATATAGTTTTTAACCAAGGCATAGCGTTTATATTTTTCTCCACCTTTGGAAGTTCCGGGTCCCATGATGCAACCCTTGCAGATGAAAATATTGAAATTGTGATTGATAATATTATAATGTTCCAAAAATTGTTTCACGGCACGGACAGAACTTTTACCGTCTATTGTAATCGTATTTTCACTCAACAGGCTAATATCTAAACCTGTCGCTTCTAAAAAACCTTGGGAAATCGGATACATGCTACCTTTGTATCCCAAGGGTTCGTCGAAGTCGGAAAACTCGCTGAAAGTTTCGGATATATTAAATTCGTCGAACAATTCACGTAATTCTCTAAATGTGAGCACTTCGTTTATTTTACCCAGACCCGTATTTCTGTCCACTTCTTTTTTAGCTGCTACGCAGGGGGCAATATGAACCACTTTCAGGTCGTTTCCATACAATTTCCGGGCAACGACGGCGCAGGCGGCGGCAGGCGAGATGTAGGGCGTCAGATTTCCGATGAGTTCGGGGTAAATCTTTTCTATCAAATGAACTATTGATGGACAGCAACTTGTTATGTAGTATTTCCCATTAAATTCATCATGCGTGAGTTTTCTGAATTTTTCGGCGATGATGTCCACTCCGAACGCCATTTCCGTCACGTAAGAGAAACCAAGCACACGAATCATTCTGACAAATTTGCGATAATCGGTAATATCGTCAAATTCTCCGGCGATGGAAGGAGCGCATATTGCAACCACTTTTTCTTTGGAGTTTAACAGCCGTTTCACATTTTTTTTAGAGTCGTAACAGGTAATGGCGTTGTAAGCGCAAACGCCTATACAAGCGCCGCACATAATACATTTACTTTCTTCGATATAAGGAAATACACTGTTTCCCTGAACATGTATTGCTTTGACAGGGCATGACCTGATACAGGAATAACATGCTTTGCATTTGGTTTTATCTAATTTGATGATAGGGGAAGCGGGGGAAATAGGGGAAGCGGGCGCCATAACTGTTGGGTTTATTACTTGTTTAAAAATTGAATATAATTGTATATTATCACGCTTATCACATGTATTCGATGGAAACTACTTTCATGAATTTTTCGAACAAAACTTTCGACAATCGCTGGATCAGGCTCTTGCGAATTTCCAACTCCACCGTCAGGGTTGGGTCGTGATGGCTTTCATTGATTTTTGTTCCAACCAAAATGTATATCTCATCGGTATCCAATAATAACTTACAGATTTGATCGGCAGGTCCTTTTCCAAATTGCATATTGGAATTAAGATTGATGTTATTCAACAAATGAGTCACTTTACTCAATGTCAGCACACCTTCGGTAATCAAATCGATACCCATCATTTTTGAACTTGGGGGCAACGCGGGATCCGTACGTTCTTCGTTCGTAACTGTTCTGTTTAATTCTCTTGCAATAATCTCAGCTGTGGTAGCGCCACTGATGATTTTTTTTCCGTTGAAGTTCCTTAAGATAGTTGCAAATTCATTGTCTTTTTCAGGGCTGAAAGGAGGACCCGTACATAAAATCGCTTTCCGAGGCTGCCGAAAATAAACTACGCCGCAAGTGAGGTCATCTTTAGGAGTAAACAAATCATTTGATGCCGCCCGTTTTGTCACTCTTTCGGCGAGGTCGGCAGCTGAAATGGTCGGTGTCATTTTAACAATTTCCCTGACAAATTGTATTAAATCATTTCTTCCCCAACCCATAGCCATTCCTTTTCCCAAGCCCGATTGGATGATTCCATCCGAACAAAAAACAATGCGGTCTTCGATTCGAGGGATAAAAGAGCACTTCTTTAAATCCATGACCCGTTTATCTTTGAAATCGCCTTTATATTTGACATGTGTCCATTCCGGCTCATAAATCCTGTTTCCTCTCAGAATCAGAGTTTGCGGATTATCGTATTCCAAAATGGAAACGGTATCGGAATCAATGGAAATATCTAAAATTGTATAGGTAGAATAACTGATTTTTCTTTCGCTGCAAACGGGTAAAGCTTTCATAATAATACCTGCGAGCGCATTGGCATCTTTGTGTTCAATAGAAAAATTGAGTGAAATGGTTGCCGTAAGCGTTGCCAAAACATTTGCCCGTACCCCATGCCCCATTCCGTCCGACAAAACACATAACACCCGGTTTTCTTCGGGGATTCTTTTAGACAAAAAAACATCCCCGCATATTTTTTCCCCTTCGTGGTTTATTTGGAAATGTCCAACTTCCGCATGGTATTTTTTCTCTTCCTTATCCGGTACCTGCTCTTGAAAGCTATTGTCGCTCATAATGAGAATGAATAAATTTGCAGATGCAAATGTACATAAAAAAAAGTTAGTTTTTTCTTGTTTAAGTTCGAAAAATCACATAAATTTGGGCGTTGAAATAAACAAGGCGTATTCCGAAAAGCCTTATGAGTAGGAATTACTAATAATTTAACAACTTATGGCGAATTACAAAATTGAAGAAATCGAAGGAATTGGTGAAAAAATGGGAGCAAAACTCCGTGAGGTAGGCGTAAACACGACCGACAAACTGCTTGAAGCGACTAAGACGAAAAAACAGCGCAATGCTTTGTCTGAGTCTTCAGGCATTTCTTACAAGTTGATTTTAAAGTTTGCCAATATGGCAGACCTTTTCCGTGTCAATGGTATTGGTCAAGAGTATTCTGAACTGCTTGAAGTTGCAGGGGTAGATACTGTTGTCGAATTGGCACTCCGCAAAGCAGAAAATCTTACGGCAAAGATGGAAGAAGTGAACGCAGTGAAAAAACTTGTTCGTCGCACGCCTTCGCTGAAAGAAGTAGAAAAATGGATTGAGGCAGCAAAAACCTTACCCCGCGTCTTGGAGTACTAATTGATACTTTTTTCATGCTTTCTCAAAATGCTGTGTGTATTTCAGCCACAATTTTTTGAAACAATTCACAGTTAAGGATTATTCACTGTGAAAACATTAAAAGCGAGGATAAAATCCTCGCTTTTAATGTGGGATATTCAGGGCTCATCCGTAAAACAGATTACTGACGACCCCCGCGTTTAACTCCCCAAAAAATCTATAAAGAAAGTTATTTTTCTCTTCCGGTTGTCAGATTGGCTGCCAAAAACAATTATTAACCAAAAAGTTTGTTTTTTGGAAAAAGTATTCTACCTTTGCCATGAAGTTTTATGCAGACAAGAACAGGGCAGATATGGGCAAAACAGGTATCTTAAATAGGTTCCAAATCGTACCCCATAAAACTAAAACGACAACTTATCTTTTTGTCTTTCAGGCATGCAAAATTATATTTCAATCCTCCGAAAGGGGGAGCAAGGTAGCGATATAAAAAAAATCCCCTTTAAGGGGTTGGGGGTAGAAAAACTATATAATATGAAATTATGGGACAAACTATTGCAGTACTGGATTTAGGCTCTTCCAAAACGGTTGCTCTCGTTGTTCGGAAAGATTCTTTGGGCAAACTCACGGTTTTAAAAAACGAAACTCTTCACTCGAAGAATGCGATTAGGAGGGGTCGTATATATAATTCGGATGAGACCTCCGACATCATTTTCAAACTTATCCGGAAGTTGAACAATGACCCCGCTTTGCAGGTTGAAAAGATTTACATAGGCATTGGCGGACAATCGCTTCACACGCAATTATTCTGCGTGAAAAGGATAATTGAAGGCGGAACTATAGACAGGCAACTGTTAAACTCAATAGAAGAAGAGGCAAAGAATTATAAGCCGGAATTTGAAGAAAACTTAGGTTTTTTCGAGTCTTGCGAATATTATGCCGACGGACAGTTGGTGTCGAACCCCAAGGGAACGGTAGCCTCAGTCATTGAAGCGCGGTTTCAACTGATGGTAGGAAATCCTTGCCTGAAACTGAATTTAGAAAAGGTGTTGAAAGGGAAAGATATTGAAGTCGCTGGTTATATTATTTCACCTTTGGCAACAGCCGAAGCCGTACTGACTCCGGAAGAAAAAGAATCGGGTTGCGCTTTGGTCGAATGGGGGGAAGGGCTTACTTATGTCTCGATTTATAAAAACAAGACGCTGAAATATATGGTAACACTTCCTTTGGGCGGATTGGCGATAACCAAAGACATTCGTAGCTTGAATGTCTCGGAAGAGGAAGCCGAAGCGTTGAAAATAAAATATGGAAGCGCTATTCCGGATTCAGACGACAACAGTGGAGTGCCTGTGAATGAAGACCAAAATTCATCGCGGAAAATCGATCTGCAAGAACTGAATAGAATTATTGAAGCCCGGGTGGATGAAATTGTCTGGAATATTTGGAATCAGATTCAACTGTCCGGATATTCTCAAGCGCTTGATGCCGGAATCGTAATTACCGGCGGCGGCGCCTTACTGCGTGATTTGCCTCAATACATACGGAACCGGACCGGAAAAGAGGTTCGCCTGTCCAATGCAAAAGCGGAAACTCAGTTATCGCCTGCCGATTCTTGTGCTGTCGGATTGATAATGTTGGGAAAAGAAGATTGCGTGAAAGAAACGAAAGAGAAAGAAAGGTCGCAATCACTTTTCAGAATGGAAGGAGTAAAGGTACCTGTAATAAAACAGGAAAGAGAACCGAAAGTAAAACCGGAGAAAAAACCCCGAAAGCCATTTGCACCGAATCTTAGAAACACAATCAAAGGCATGTTTGAAAAAGTACCGGATCTTTTCGAGGATGATGATTTTACGGATAATCCTAACGATAATTAATTTTGTCGTCCCGCGCTTGATGCGGGATCCACTGAAAAGATTAGGGGTTGCAGGTCGAGCCCGCAGTGACAGAGAAAATGTGTAAATATTATTTAGAAATGATAAAAAAAGGTCAATCATGGAAGACTTAATAAAATTTGAATTAATCAATTTTGACTATCCAACCCAATCATCTTCAATCTTGAAAGTAGTAGGAGTCGGTGGTGGAGGCGGAAATGCAGTCACACAAATGTATAAGGAAGGCATTCGGGATGTTAATTTCGTCCTGTGCAATACCGACAGGCAAGCGATGATACCGAGTCCGATTCCGGTTAAAGTGCAGTTGGGTCCGGGTCTGGGTGCAGGCGGAAGGCCGGAATTAGCACGGCAGTATGCGGAAGAAAGTCTCGAAGCAATAGAAGAAATGCTATCCGACGAAACAGAGATGGTGTTTATCACTGCGGGAATGGGCGGCGGAACAGGAACAGGCGCATCGCCAACTGTGGCAAGAGTAGCTAAAAAAATGGGTATTCTGACAATCGGCATTGTTACGATTCCTTTCATGTTTGAAGGAACTTTCAAGATTCTCCAAGCCTTAAAGGGAGTGGAAGAAATCAAAAAGAATGTAGATGCTTTATTGGTTATTAATAATGAACGGCTTCGGGATATTTATTCCAATCTGTCGTTTATGGAGGCGTTCAAAAAAGCCGATGATACCTTGATGAATGCCGTCCGGAGTATTTCCGAAATAATCACTATTTCAGGCTATATTAATTTGGACTTTGCAGATGTAAAAACAATTTTGAAAGATGGCGGAGTCGCCATTATGAGTAGCGGGTTGGGAAGAGGCGACAGCCGGGTTTCTCAAGCGATAGAGAATGCACTGAATTCGCCTTTGCTTAACAACAACGATATTTTCAAAGCCAAGAAAATACTTTTCAACATCTCGTTTGGTTCTCTTCAACCGATGATGACGGAAGAACTGAACGAGATTCACGATTTCATGGCGAAATTCAGTTCCGATATCGAAGTGATTTGGGGAACCGCCTTGGACGACAGTCTCGAAGATCAGATAAAGATTGCTATTTTGGCTTCCGGATTCGGCATTGAAAATATTGTTTCGATGACGGACAAAATCAAAGAAGAGCAACAGTTATTAGACGAAAAGGATATTTGGGAACAAAGAGCGGAAGAAGAACGGAAAAAAGTTGAAGAACAGGAAAGATTAGACTACCAAATTAAATTAATCAAAAAATATTATCCGGAAGAAGCCATACGCCGGCTCGGTCAAGTAACCCGTCCCAATCCGTTTATTTTCACGTTCGATAATATGGATGATAACGACACAATTGAAGCGGTAATCAATAATCCGGCTTATAACCGGAGTCCGCGCGTTATGCTCGATATTGCTAAGAAAGCGGAAATGCGGAGGAGTGTATCATGTGATGCATAGAAACGGAGCGAAACCTTTTGCCAATCATGATTCTTTCCGCAAATATCAGAAAGCTACTTCCTTTCTGCCTGATGCTTTTTCTTCAATATATGCTCGTGTCCGTTTGGTGGGTGCCTTATGCCGCTTTCCTGACTAACGCAGGTGTTGATGCCGGCATGAAAGCGATGGCGCTAAGCGCTATGGCAATAGGTTTTATGGCATCGTCAGTCATGGGCGCTCTTGCCGACAGATACTTTTCTGCCCAGAAAGTGCTTGCAACCGGAAATTTTATCGTGGCAGCCCTGCTTGCCTGTGCCGGATTTACCGACAATACCAATATGGTTATCGTACTTGTTTTTATTATCATGCTGCTTTATATGCCGACTTGGGCTTTGACCGGTTCAATCGTACTCAAACATATACGGCAGGAGCAGTTTCCACGCGTCCGTTTGTTCGGAACGCTTGGTTGGGTGACATCAGGGCTTTTTAGTCTCGTTTTTGTTAATGTATTCAAGGTAATGCCATTCGATGGAAGCTCATTCCCTTTTCTATGCGGAAGCGGAGTAGCGTTTGTTGCGGCCTTTCTCGACCTGACTCTTCCCGATACTCCTCCAAGCGGGAAAAAAGAAAGTTTTTCAATTATCAATATATTAGGGTTTAAGGCTTTTACTTTATTCCGCGATCGAAATATCCTCATTTTTTTTCTATGTACTCTTACGGCGGTTCTCGGATATGCACTCTATTATACTTATGCTTCCATGTTTTTCTATGACCGTAGTTTCCGGTATATTACGATAACAGTGAACTGGGGACAAGTGGGTGAACTGTTTTTTCTGTATATCACAACAATTATTATTGTAAAACTCGGATTTAAGAAAGCGATGATTATCGGACTTGGAGCGATGGTGTTGCGTTATGCCTCATTTTGGTGGGGCAGTCTTATGGACATTCCGGCGTTTTACATCATAGGCGTTCTTTTTCATGGCGTAATATTCGGCTTGTTTTTCATTACGGGGCAGATATATATAGATAAAAAAGCGCCTGAACATCTGAGGGCGCAGGCACAAGGATTGATGGCTTTTCTGATATGGGGAGTTGCACTTTTTGCCGGTAATTATTTATGTAACAAATTGATAATTGCGAATACAATATACGACAATGCAGGAAATGTTATTTACGACTGGCCTGTAATATTTGGAACGGCAACCGTATTTTCCGTACTTGTCTGGGGATTATTCATTGTTTTTTACAGACAGGAAAAGTTGAGTTAGCTTCCCACCTGCCGCATCTTCCCAATCCGCTGTAAAAGCGTCGGATGGGAATAATACCAGAACACGACCAAGGGATGCGGATTCAGATTGCTTAAGGATTGAACCGAAATCTTTTTTAAAGCAGAGATAAGCGCTTCTCCGATGTCGAATTGAGAGGTGAAGTCGTCAGCTTCATATTCATTCTTTCGGGAAATACGATTGATTATCAATCCCAACAGTTCCGAAATAGGAGTAAAGAGGAAAGCAAACCCGATGATTCCCAGATGGAACGAAGCATGTTCGCCGCCCAAGGCTTCCGCCAACCGGAGGTTGCCCAAGAATAAGGATAAGATATAGAAAATAACTCCGGTAGTCAATATCGAAAGCGCCAAAGAATAAACCACATGTTTCTTTTTGTAATGTCCGATTTCATGCGCCAACACAGCAACAATTTCTTCCGTAGTCAGGTCGTTCATCAAGGTATCGAACAATACAATGCGTTTTTTCTTCCAGAATCCGGTGAAATAAGCATTGGCTTTGGTGCTTCGTTTGGAACCGTCCATAACGAAAATATTTGCCAAATGGAATCCGGCTTTTTGGGCGAGAGACTCGATTGCATCCCGTAATTCACCGTCTTCCAAAGGTGTTTGTTTGTTGAATAAGGGGACAATCCATTCCGAATAAAAGAAAGTCATCAGTAAAGAAAATCCCGAAACCACAATCCATGCGTATAACCAAAACACATTCAAAGTATAGTGATAAATAAACAAAATAGCCGCCAAAACGATTCCTCCGATCAGGATATTCAAAACGATACCTTTCAGCCAATCGGTGATAAACAGTTTCCGGGTCGATTTGTTAAAGCCAAATCGTTCTTCAATCGTAAAGGTGGCGTACCAATCGAAAGGTAAAGAGATTATTTCACTTGCTATCATCAAAATACCGAAGAAAGTAAGCGGTAAAACCAAAAAATGGTCGGTATATCCCCGCAAATAATTGTCGAGCCAACCCAAGAGTCCGAACAGTAAAATCACAAACATAAGCAAGAATGAAAATCCGCCGGAAAACAAACTGAAACGGCTATTTGCCCGTTGATATTCCTGTTGCTTGGCATATTTCTCGGGAGGATAGATTCCTTTCAATTCATCGGGTAATACAGGGCTCATCCTTTTTCGATTCAGATAAGATAAAATCTGCGTCCACACGAAACTCAGGGTGAAAAAGCAAATAATCAGGTAAAAATAAGTGTTGTGCATATTTTTCGGACGTTAGTGAAGAATATTATTACCAAATTAAATCTTTTTATCTCTTTCGTTAATTATTTGTTCAATAGCACCAATAAACTCCTCAGCGGGTTCGATTAAAGGAATGATGTCTGGTTCTTTAACAACAGTCCAATCATCATAATCCCCTTTTTGTCGTAATGTGAATAATTTATAATACATATCTCCCAACTCGTCATTTATAAGATGTTTGGATATAAAATTCAAGCCTAATAAACGAATAATACCTGCATGTGTTTTCGCTTCAAAACCGAATTTCACTATAAGTGCACTTGCCGCGTAGTAACATGCGTAATACAAACGATTTGCAGCAGCAGTCCATAATTTGTTACTAACAATAACTTTGACATCTTCTAATGTTTGCCTTGCATTATTCAATCGCAATTGCACAACTGCTTTTCTTTCATCTTCAGTTAGTCTCATAAATTTTATTTTATTTCAATTCCATCTTGAAGAACATTTTTATAAAAAGGCATAAAATTTCTTTTTTCCCAATCGTTTTTAGAATACAATAGAACATTCATATCAACATTATATTTCCATCCCAATTTAGTAAAAGGGTAAGCATACTTTATTTCATCGTCAAGATTTGTCGAATCTGAATTTACTATTACCAAAATATCCCAATCAGAGTCGTGATAGGCATCACCACGGGCTTGGGAACCAAATAATATCAAACGGTCGTTCGGCAACAAATGACGTTTCAAACCACGTATATCTTCTAAAATTTGTTTATCCATAAACGGATTTATTACGTATATCTTTTTCTTATTTTACAAAAGTTTTAACAGAATGTAAAATTACAACTTTCTTTTGGAAATCCAAACTATTATTTCGCCGGTCAAATCATCGTTCTCGAAAACGGAACACAATCCATAGATGCAAAATCTTGAGCTAAATACTTGAAATGACCACTCATCGCAACCATAGCAGCATTATCGGTGGTGAAAGCAAATGGCGGGATGTGGATATTCCACCCGTAATTGGAAGCATGTTCTCCAAAAGCTTTACGTAAGCCGGAATTGGCAGAAACCCCTCCTGCAAGGGCAATTTCTTTTATATTCAAATCGTCGGAGGCTTTACGTAATTTCTGCATCAAAACATCAATAATCGTAGCTTGAAGACAAGCGCACAAATCAGCACGATGTTTTTCGACAAAGCCGGAATCTTTTTGCAGTTCGTCGCGGAGGAGATATAAAAAAGACGTCTTCAATCCGCTGAAACTGTAGTTGTAATCCGGAATATTCGGTTTACTCAGTCGAAACGCATCGGGATTACCCTCTTTTGCCAAACGATCCACAACAGGACCTCCCGGGTAAGGCAAACCCATGACTTTGGCGCATTTGTCAAAGGCTTCCCCGGCAGCGTCGTCGATGGTCTGTCCGATTACATTCATTTCGTTCCATTGACGAACCAAAACGATTTGGGAATTGCCGCCGGAAACCAACAGACAAAGGAAGGGAAATTGCGGACACCGGTCGTCCGGCTCGTTTTCCTTGATGAAATGCGCAAGCACATGCGCTTGCAGGTGATTGACTTCGATCAGCGGTAACTGTAGAGCGATTGCTAATCCCTTCGCAAAAGACGTCCCTACCAAAAGAGAACCCAACAATCCGGGGCCTCGGGTAAATGCGACTGCCGACAGGTCTTTCTTATCTATCCCCGCTTGTTTCAATGCTTCATGAACCACCGGTATGATGTTTTGTTGATGCGCGCGGGAAGCCAATTCGGGAACGACACCTCCGTAGGCTTCGTGTATTTTCTGTCCTGCAATGACGTTGGAAAGCATAACACCGTTCCTGATGATTGCAGCTGAAGTATCGTCGCACGAAGATTCAATTCCCAAAACAGTTACATCCATTTTTTATATTCTTAAAAAACGCACAAATGTCGGAAAATAATTGTTTATTTGAAAATAATATTACAACTTTGCAAAGATAAGTTTGAAAAATCATCAAGTAAATAACAAATAATCAATATCAAAAAATATGATATTATGAAAAAAATAAATTTACGCGGCCTCTCAGAAGTTCTCTCAGGAAAAGAACTGAAGAATGTGATGGGAGGAAGCGGTTGGGAAGGGAATAGCTGTTGTTATTGGGAATCGGAAGATGACTGGGCTTGCACAACGAGCCCTTCCAGGGCAAGCGAGATGGGTACAGTCAATTGGTGCTGTAACAATTCGGAAGCACATGAAAAATGTGGATGTTAATTAGACAAGATTTACAGAGGGCTAATTTTTGCCCTCTGTAAATCCTTCTGAAAATCATTAAAAGATGAATATTTATTTTAGAAAAAAAATAATTTACTTATTTTCGCTTTGCATACTGATAGGAAGTTGCAATAAAAGTGATACGTCTAACGATATATCCGTTATTCCACTGAAGGATGTGGTCGGAAAATATGAAATTGCAAATATAAGCGACTATGTTTCTTCTATCTCTTATATTCCGTTGGAAACCAATGATAATGTCCTTATAAATACCATTGAGCAGATTGTCTGCGAAAATGGGAAGTTTATTATTAGAGATCAAAATATGTCATGTATGGTTTTTGATGGAGATGGACATTATTTACATAGATTAGGCAATCAGGGACAAGGACCGCAAGAATATCTTTTTATCAGGAACATATCCACATGGAATGATTCGATATTTTTGCATACCCATAGTCCGGTAAAAATAATGGTTTATCATTCAGACGGTCAACTTATAAATATCATTAAACCGGACAGTATTCCGGAGATATATGTTCTTTACTATATCTGGGTTTTAAAGCCTCAGTTTTATTTGTCGGATGTGGTTGCCTGGGCTTCTGAGTACAGTACATCTACGTATCCCTGGTCTATATTGATGGAAGAAGAAAATGGTCAAATGAGAATTTGTAAAGAATACCCTCGTGTGAGTTTGGAAAAAGTATTATCAGGGTTCTCAATTTCCAATGAAGTAGCCACTATGTATCGTTTCAATGATCAAATACGCACCTATAAACGAATCAATGATACAATTTTCACGATAGGGACTGATACGGAAATGAAATCGGCTTTTGTGTTCGATCTTGGGAAATACAAAAGGCCTATAAAAAAAATGTTTACCATAGCAAATCAAGATTTAAACTATATCCAGCCATCAAATATAATGGAATCAAACGATTTTTTGTTTATCGAATTCTTTTTCGGAAACCATGCGCCTGAACGCTTTGAATATCTAAA
>Ga0082212_10005743_pt1 | contig 16828 bp, 12 predicted proteins | sample TergutNt197P3_FD_71548 | JGI IMG/M metagenome (GOLD analysis project Ga0082212, IMG submission 71548) | Neocapritermes taracua P3 segment gut microbial communities from Petit-Saut dam, French Guiana - Nt197 P3 | ecosystem: Host-associated > Arthropoda: Insects > Digestive system > Gut ... | reverse complement strand
TTGACACAGATGTACTGGCCTGGCTCCAACGCACTGACGAAAATTACCAATTCCGCCTAAACTCAATACTTCGTGAGGCCATGCTTCAAGAATCAAATTTTTGAACAAGCTAATACCGATGTGCAATCAGGGGATTGTACGTTGTAGTGGTTAGTGCCAAGTGGCTGGTTTTTGAAGGTTGGCTTGGGCTATAATTAGCTATTGCTATATGGGCAACTTGGCATGAAAGGCAACTATCGAGCGTGGCATCTGGCGGTTCCGAAATAATCATCTACCAGTCTGAGGACGGGCGCACAAAGATTGATGTCCGCATGGAAGCGGAAACTGTGTGGCTTACCCAAGCCCAGATGACAGAATTGTTCCAAACAACAAAGCAAAATATCAGCCTCCATATCAACAATGCCTTCAAAGAGGGCGAACTGGAGCCTTCGGCAACTGTCAAGGAATACTTGACAGTTCAAAGTGAAGGCGGACGCTCAGTTTCAAGGAGCGTAAGGCATTATAGCCTAGACGTGATTATATCTGTAGGCTATAGGGTCAAGTCGCTCCGTGGTACACAGTTCAGGCGATGGGCATTGGAAGTCTTGCGGGAGTATGTTGTCAAGGGCTTTGCCATGAATGACGACCTCCTCAAAAAGGCAGGAGGCGGTAACTACTGGCGGGAACTCTTGGAGCGCATCCGAGACATTCGTTCCAGCGAAAAGGCTTTTTATAGGCAAGTGCTTGATTTGTACGCCACCAGCGTGGACTATGACCCGCGCACTCCTGAATCAATTGAATTTTTTAAGGTAGTGCAAAACAAAATTCACTTTGCCGCCCACGGACATACAGCCGCAGAGGTAATAGCCGGACGCGCCAATGCAGAATTACCCTTTATGGGTTTAACAGCCTTTTCGGGAGAACAGCCTAAAAAAAGCGAAGTGGCCATTGCAAAGAACTACCTCAACAAAGAGGAGCTTGAAACCCTGAACCGCATGGTGACGGCTTTTTTCGAACTGGCAGAACTGAGGGCAATGCAACGCAAACCGATGTATATGAGGGATTGGGTTTCAGAATTAGACGATTTCGCTTTGCGCTACGGCAAGGGTATGCTACCGGATGCTGGTACAGTTAGCCATCAGGCCGCTCTGGAAAAGGCAAATGCAGAATATGAGAAATACCGCCAGCGGACACTCGAAGAACTATCGTCTGTCGAAAGAGACTATCTTGCAACAATAATAGAAACTCAGAAAAAATTGAAGGACAGGAGCAAGCGCGGATAACATTTCGCAGGCTGTTGCGTTTATAGTGGAATACCAAGCATAGGTCACGAAAAGAGGGATTTGATTTTGTCCTTCCAGCTCTTGGGCTTAGTCGTTGAGCTTTCTGGCCTATCCGGCTTTTTTGGCTGGTTGGGCATTCGCATTTCGCAACATGCCATCATAGCTGTGTCCGCGAACATATGCTTTACTCCATCATGGCTTGCGTCAAAGGAATATAAGTTCTTTTCTATGATCCCCAGCCTGCCTCCCTCTTCAGCAACGTCTATATTTGCGCCAAGGAAAATGAATTCCCAGTTGTACTTTTCGCCTTGGTGCGTGATCATCTGTTTTATTTGGGCATAGCTAAATTCCCTACTGGCGTTCTCTTGACCGTCAGTAGTGATGACGAATATTACCTTGCCTGGTCGCTGTTCTTCGGGAGTGTCGTTCAGCCTGATTCCAACATCATTGATAGTTTTGCCTATTGCATCCAGCAACGCAGTGGTACCGCGGGTAAAATACTCTCCACTTGTAAGCACTACTCCGGTTGCGTTGACGCCGTTGTGCAATATTTCGTACTTGTCATCAAAGAGGACTGTGGTCAGCAAGGTAGGTCCAATCTCGGCCTGCTTTTGGACAAAACCGTTGAATCCACCGATGGTATCGTCCTCAAGGCCCTGCATCGAGCCACTACGGTCTAGTATAAAGACTATTTCTGCCAAGTCGTTGTTCATAATACACCTCCATGAAAACTGTGTCTGTTTCTTAGCTCGCTTAGCTAATCATACCAGTTCACGGCAGTCATACCAAGTGCGATCGACAGGTAGCACCTTGGTATCAGGTGTAGCTCAACATCTCCATTATTTTTAATACCTGTGGGTTTTGAAAACGCCTCTATTGAATCATCACAGACTTAGCTACAGCATTGGCTCCAAGTATCGTAGCATAGCCATTCTTCCAAAGTTTGGCTTCGGGTTTACCATCGGCAGAGTTTTCATAGCCAACCACATATACATCAGAGCCAGACACGCTAACGCAATGGGCAGAGGATTCATCCTTGCCTAAAACCAGTTGGCTCCCATTTTTCCATACAGATGCCCGTTTGCCATTGCTTGTAGTTTCATAGCCCGCAACATATACATCCCCGTTGGTAGCCACATAAACCCAATTAGCCATACCCTTGCATAGCGTAGTTGACTCGCCATCGTTGCCATTTTTCCATAACTTGGCTGTAATGTCGCCATTATCGTCCTCTTCCCATCCCGCCATATAGAAATCATTTCCATAGGCAAAAATAGAATTGGCAACTGCAGACCTGCGCCCATCGCTCTCAATAAGCTGGAACATTCCATAGTCCCTAAAAGTGGCAACAGTAACGTCTTGGTTATTGGTATCATAGCCCGCGGCATAAGCAAAGTGTTCAGTCACAAAAACCGACAATGCTTCTGCCTTACCACCTCCGTTTGAAAGTCGAGATGGAATGGCATCCTGCCAAAGCGTAGCTACGGCTATCTTTGGATCGCGGCTGTTTTCCTCGTACCCAGCCACATAAACATGATTAGCCTCATCGACAAAAATGTCATTGGCAACTCCATTTCTGGTTTCGTCGCTCAGGCGTTCAAATATAACTCCATTCTTCCACACGATGGCAACAGACTTATTCTGGCTATTTTCAGAAAACCCTGCCACATATACATCCTCGCCCCTAGCAAAGATAGAATTTGCCTTAGCGTTTGCGCCACCATCTCCGACTAGTGGAATGTCTGCAACATTGTTTGTCCACACCTGAGCAGACGTTTTTCCATCATCATCTATCTGGTATCCCGCCACATATAAATTTTGCACAGTCACTCGACAGGTAGCAGAAACCGACGGGAAACCAATTTCCGAATTATCTTCAGTTTTTGCAGTAATATTTGTCCACCCAGGTGCCAAAGCCGTTATGAGGCCAGTTTGTGGATGCACTGTAGCAACAAGCTGATTAGAACTTTGCCAAGTCACCTGACCCCTGTTTGTTGCATTTGAGGGCAATAGAGTCACATCCAGCACGAGAGTTTCCTTAGAGAGCATGGAGAGAGTACTCATGTTGAGGATGATTTCTTCTGCATAGATATCTTTCCTGACTTCCACCTCACAAGTGCCGGATTCTGTACCAGAAGTTGCTACTATCGTAGTAAAACCGGGGCTAACTGCTGTCACTAATCCATTTGTAACAGTTGCAACCGCCTGATTACTAGAAGTCCATGCAGTTGTCTTATCAGCCGCATTTGCTGGTAAAACAACTGCCGTTAGCCTCCTCGATTCATTAATAGCCAATAGCATATTAGAAGGCGTAACCGTAACAGTGTCTACAGCAATCGGATCACCAGTAACTACCACATGACATTTTGCAGACCAATTACCAACCGCAGTCTTTACCTCAATGTCAACCTCGCCCTGTGTTAGTGGTTTAACATAGATAGTGCGTTTGGCAGTAGCCTCACCAACAACTCCGCCATCTATTATCAGCTCGACGATGTCATCCACATCTGTGTTCCAAATAACATCACTGTAGGTCGGGTCATCAGGAGTAAAGAGAGCCGTGAGAGGAACTGATACCCCGCCTTCATCAAGGGTTAATTCGTCCTCAGAGAGTTCAAAGCCGGAAACCCCTACGATAACCGTCACCGTGCAAAAATCTGGTTGTCCGCCTGCCTCGGCAGTGGCAGAAATAATCGCTTTGCCATTGGAAGGCGCGGTACTAGGCACAGAAACCACACCGCCAGAAACAGTGGCTACACTCTCGTCACTAGAACGCCATATCACATTTTGATTTGTGGCATCAGCAGGCACAATTGTGGCGTTTAGCTTATAAGTTTCGCCCCTATTGATAGTGCGGCTAGGAAAATCAAGCTCAACTTTCTGTGGCAGGATTACATCCTTTGGCCCCTCCGTTGGGGCAGGGCTACTGTTACTACTACACCCAATAGCCATAGCCATCAGCGCGACTGTTGCAACTAGTGGAAAGAGACATTTTTTCATTTGGTACCTCTGAAATTCAGGGTTGTTGTGTGTTTATAGGCTAGGCAATTACTATTATTTTCAAAATTATTGTCACTTCTTCACCTGTTCCCAAGGTGACAGTTGCAGTGATGTTTGCAAACTCGCCCACCGCCGCCAATGTTCCTTCAGTAACCAATCCGTCATCATCTACCTCTAAAATATCAGCGTCACCTGAAGAACAACTTATTATTTCATCAAGGTCTGCGTAGCCAAGCGATTGCAATAATGTATCAAGCTGTCACCTCAAAGGTTAGGGTGACTTCTAGTGTGGATGTCAACTCTGTGCCCGTGATTTTCAACGTTGCTGTGTAAGTGCCCACTGCAAGGCCAGTATTTGGGGCGACTGATACTGTAGCAGTACCACTACCAGAAATCGTGGTGGTAGAAATAGCAGTTGTGATATCGAAGTCACTTGCATTTGCCCCTATAAGCGTAGCCGACAAGCCAGTATTAGTCCCTGAACCCGTGTTTGTAATTGTAAACTCTTGTGGTGTCACGGCTAAGTAGCCCACTGTCTCTGTGCCAAAGTCATGGGTCCCAGATGGGCTAATGCTTGCTGTGTAAGTTGTAGTCGCTGTCACCTCAAAGGTTAGGGTGACTTCTAGTGTGGATGTCAACTCTGTGCCCGTGATTTTCAACGTTGCTGTGTAAGTGCCCACTGCAAGGCCAGTATTTGGGGCGACTGATACTGTAGCAGTACCACTACCAGAAATCGTGGTGGTAGAAATAGCAGTTGTGATATCGAAGTCACTTGCATTTGCCCCTATAAGCGTAGCCGACAAGCCAGTATTAGTCCCTGAACCCGTGTTTGTAATTGTAAACTCTTGTGGTGTCACGGCTAAGTAGCCCACTGTCTCTGTGCCAAAGTCATGGGTCCCAGATGGGCTAATGCTTGCTGTGTAAGGTGCCTCCGTCCAGCCATTTATTCTCACGGTGATGCCAGCCAGTAGGCTTAGATTTTCAACTGGTCTAACCCAAAATGTTTTCTGGTTTTTGTGGTCACTGGGGACAATCGGATCGGGTATAAAGCCTGTCACCATGCCCTTTGCACCATCCAAACTCTTGTTGCCGTCTATTACAAAATTGTTTGGCTTATCCATATAAAACCACTGCACGTTTTGATTTGTGGCGTTAGGCGGATCAAATACAGGCTTTAGCAGGACTGGCTCTTCCTTGTTTACCAACAGTACAGGCGTTTCATAATCAACGCCCCCCTCGGTGATGGTTATCACATCCAGGCCAGTCGTATCAAAGGTTATACCTAGTACCGGTATTTCCTGAGATGCTACCGTTAATTCGCAGGTCTTTGAATAATTGCCATTTACCGATGTGGCTGTAATGATTGCAGAGCCAACGCGCCTGGCACTAACCAAACCATCTTCATTTACAACTGCTACGGCAGGGTTACTACTAGTCCATACAACGTCCTTAGTGGTAGCGTCAATTGGTAATATTTCTGCCACAAGTCGTATTTTGCTCAAACCCTCTATCTCAGGCGTTAGGGGGCTTGGCGGTGGTTCTACAGGAGGCACTAACCTGACTTCTGTATGAGATAGGTTTATGCCGGTGACATTAACGATGTTGGATACCTTAGATACGATAACATTTCTAACACCCATTATGCCATTATCTGCCACTGCCATAATTGATGCACTTTCTCCGCTAACGGCTGTGGCGAGTACTTTTACAAGGCCATTTTCCACAGGGTCTAGCTCAATCCCCGTGCCTGTTTTACTGAGTATTTTCCATTCAATACCCACGTTTGCAACATCAGTTGCATCAACCGGGAGAAATTTAGCAAAGAGTTGTATACGCCCATCTGCATTGAGAATCAACGGTGCAGAGCCATTATCTGTTGGGTTGGCTGTAACAACCACCATATCGGTGGCTGGCTTACTTGCACCAACTACAGCCACCTGACAGGTAGCAGTCTTATCACCATTTTCGGTAATAACAACAATATTTGCTGTGCCTACTCCTTTTGCCTTTACTACTGCAATTGACTGGGTTTCATCCCATGTATTCCATGTATCGTTTGGTTCAATGGTGGCAACTAAGGGATCATCGCTAATCCATCTCACGCGCTTGTTTGTTGGGTTGTTAGAAAAAGCAAGCCTCAGCACACCTTGATTTTGTGGGGCAACGGTGGATAGGGTCATAGACGTGCTATCAAGTGAAATGCCTTCAACATTTATATGACCAGCGGACACATTAACAGTAGCAGTTTCAACAACAGTTGCACCATCTTTCAGTTGGATAGTGGCACTACTGCCAGGAGCCGCCCCCTGCGTAGAGAATGTTACTAAAGTGCCATCATCTTCGATTTTTTTAGCAACAGAGTCGTTTGAGGAAGTCCAACTCAACGTACTTCCAGCCCGCACTATGGATGGATTATCACCAACTATTGTCCAAGCCATCCCCGGCCTAGCCACCAGTTGGGTTATTGGGGAAGGTTCTGCCTCGGGCTTCACCCTAAGCGTAAATTTGCTGTTTGTGCCCGTCTGAAAACTCTTACTGCCCTTTGCACCGGGAAGGTCTATCTGGGGGCCAGCTTCGACTGGAGGCGGAGGAACTACTCCATCAACGGTGACAGAACAACTGGCATTCTTGCCGCCATCACGGGTTGTGGCAAAGATGGTGGCATGTCCAGGCGCAACCAAACCGGGCACCTCAGCCCTAACAATACAGCTATGGTCAATGTCTGATGTACTAATAACTCGCGCTACAGTGGTATCGCTGGAATACCAGGTAACGCGCCTTTCGTTTGCGGTCAGAGGAAGAGCGATTGCAGTCAGTTTGAACTCGTTGCCCTTTCCAAGGTCTTTTGCAGTTATGTCTAGAGTAATTCCAGTAACTGGTTGCACCACGTCTACGTTGCACTTAGCAGAAAATTTACCACCGCCTGCAAAAACAGTAACAACTGCTGTCCCCTTTTTGTTACCCGGCCCCACTTGTGCGGTATTGCCGTTTTCTATCAGCGTTGCCTCTGCGCCGGTGTTATCAATAAACCATGTAACCGCACTACTTTCTGTCGTGTTTACAGGTAGCACCGTTGCAGTTAATTGTTCGGGCTGGCCACCAATTCGGAGGTTTACCCCCGTCTTATTAAGCACCACCCCCGTTATGGGAACTTGTGGAGTTGGGGGTGGAACGTCATCCTCAAAACTAGAGTTTCTATTGCTACTGCATGCCACAAAAGCGACCAGTAGAACTGTAGCTACTGACAAGAGGAAGCTGTTGATTTTTCTCATGGCCAAATCCTTTTGATCCAAGTGTTTCAAAATAAAATATCCCAATTTTATTTTATCCGCCAAATTGATATTTCCAATACATATTGTGGACAACCCCCCATTTTCTGAGCCGACGGCGCAGAAGACAGAAAAATGTCCTATGGCTGGCAATAGCAAATTGTATGCCTTATACCAGTTCACAGTTTTCAGTTATCAGTTTTCAGATGGAAAGGCTGATACTAGATGGCAATATCAATGTGCAATCAGGAGATTACGCATTGTAGTGGTCAATGGCTAGAATATGCTTTGATGACCTTGGTGCACGTTCTTTGCTTTTCCTAATAAATAAGATAATATTCTAACGGGGGTGTACCCGATGGCTGAAAAAGAATCTGAACCCAAAAAAAGCAGGGAACAAGAAGAAAAGGATAACTTTGAAATATTGCTAAAGGCCGCCGGGGGAGACCCCAAAGCCCTGGCAGATGCCGTAAGACAGATGCTACTTGCAGATAAAACAATCAAGGCACCACCAGCTAAGTCCGCAGAAAAAAAAGATGATGAAATGATGGAAGCCGTGAGGGGCATACTAAAGCTCGATAAAAGAAAACCGCTATAGCACCAAAAAATGACATTCTCCCCCAGTTGGGCTATAATTGGTATTCATCATAAAAGGGGACAGCATGTCTGACTTGATTGCAAACATCTCTGACGCAGAATTTGAAACCGCTATTGCCAGCGGAGCCACGCTTGTGGACTTTTGGGCACCTTGGTGCGGGCCATGCAAGGCCATAGCTCCATTGCTTGAAGAGCTTGCTGGCGAATATGGCGAAAAGCTAAAAATCGTTAAGATAAATATTGACGATCACAAAGACGTAGCCGAGCGATTTGGCATCATGTCTATCCCTACCCTGCTACTCTTCAAAGACGCTCAGTTAGTAGACAAAAAGGTGGGAGGAGGCCCCAAGGCCGCTCTAAAAACGCTAATAGACAAAGCACTATAGTTTTCTACATCCAGTAGGGTTTTTTCTAGCTTGATATGGGCTAATAGAATTAGGGCTAGGGATGGATGTAGCTCTGAAGTTCTGTAACAAAAGAGCCCTTTTCAAAACCCCATGGGGTTTTGAAACAACGGAGTTGGTAGGCTGTGCCAGAATGTAGCCGAATCCTGCGTAACATTGTATTATTTCATAATTTGCAGTCACTAAGCAGGATACGGCGGATGTGAAGGCACAGACGAGAAACTGGGTTTTACAATTACCTCAAAAAACTGACAAACAAAAGGGATGCTCTCATGGCGATTAAATCTGCAATCACGGCAACAGCAATAGCCATTTTTGGCCTATTTTCTACGCCATTCCAAACAGAGGGCAACCACTACAAAGGAGCCTCAACTAAGCAAGACCCTTTTGCCGGCGAGGAGTGGTACGACCAAATATCCACCGTAAAAGTAAACAGGGAGCCTGCCCGCAACTTTTTTATTCCTTACCCCAATGCTACTGTCGCCCTCTCAAATGAAGCATCTGCCCTAACCCGCGACTTTGCAAGGTCTAGCTACTACATGTCTTTGAATGGTACATGGAAGTTTAGAGCGGTAAATAAACCTGCCGACAGAATAGATAATTTCTGGAATCCAGCCACATTTGATGTAAGCAACTGGGATGACATTACTGTCCCCTCAAACTGGCAAAACATCCGCAATTCTGATGGCTCTATCAAGTACGACAATCCCATCTATACCAACACACAATATCCCTGGGATAATTTTGGGGGAGTGGTTAGCCTTGCCAACCCAGTAAAAGCTCCTACTATCTTCAACCCTGTTGGCCATTATCGGCGCACATTCACTGTGCCCTCCGACTGGGATGGGCGCAGGGTCTTCGCCTCTTTCCAAGGGGTAGAATCGGCTTTTTATCTTTGGATCAATGGCCAAAAAGTGGGCTATGCCGAAGATTCCTATACACAGTCTGAGTTCGACATCACCAAATATCTAAAAGCAGGCGAAAATACAATGGCTGTCCAGGTATATCGCTGGTCAACAGGTAGTTACCTAGAAAATCAAGATTTTATCAGGCTATCAGGAATTTTTAGGGATGTGTTTCTTTACTCAAAGGGCGAGGTAGAACTGCGCGACTTCTTTGTATGGCCTACCCTAAACCCAGATTTCAAAACTGGCAACCTTGTCATAGAGGCCACCATTAGGAACTTTGGAAAACCATCGGGGAGTTATACACTTGAGGCAACCCTGAAGAACATGGACGACAGCGATGTTTGGAGCGATGGCCCACTGGTAGTACATACCAAAATTGGGAAGGCGGCAACTCTCCCCGTCAGCATCACAACAAAGGCAAGTAAAGCGGTCAACGCCCCTCGCCTGTGGTTTGCAGAGAAACCAGAGCTATATAAATTGTTACTCCAGCTAAAGGCGGCAGATGGAAAGGTTATTGAAACGGCAGTAGTCCGCACAGGATTCCGCAAGATCGAGAGAGTAGAAATTCCAAACGAAAACCGTCAGATGTTGTTATTCAACGGCAAGCGCATACTAATCCGAGGCACAAACCGTCACGAGACCAGTCTCACCAATGGGCGCGCTATTACAAAAGCAGAAATAATACAAGACTTGATAAACATGAAGCAAAATAACATCAACGCAATCCGTACCTCTCACTATCCAAACAATGTAATAACCTATGACTTGGCTGATGAGTTAGGGATATATATTTGCGATGAGGCAAACATAGAGTCTCATGTGGGGGCAAATCTCGAAAAGCCAGAAAACCGTATACCTAGCAATAATCCGCTATGGCTCAATTCTGTACTGGATCGCACCATGAGTATGGTGGAGCGTGACAAAAACCATCCATCGATCATTATTTGGTCGCTGGGCAACGAGGCAACTTATAGGGATAGGCCAACCGCGCCATATACAAACTATTCGATGTATGCCACCAGCCAGTACATCAGAAAGCGCGACCAGAGTCGAATGATTAAATATGAGAGAGATAACCGCCAAGACATTGTAGACATCCGTAGCGTCCAGTATCCGAGCTACAGGGGTGCCCGTTCAATAGCTACTGCTACGGAAATAAGCCCCGGCGGAGGCAACTACCAATCCAATTCTGATCTGAGAATGCCATTTCTGATGAGCGAGTATATCCACCAGATGGGAAATAGCGGGGGTGGTCTCTTTGAGTATTGGAGACTATTTCGGGAAATCCCACAGGTTCAGGGGGGCTTTATTTGGGACTACATAGACCAATCCCTATGGATGCCCGTGCCAAAAGGCTCCATTAACATGGGTGATGGCAGGTACTTTGCCTATGGAGGCAATTGGGGAGATACACATAACGATGGTGAGTTTTGTGCCAATGGCATCATGCTTGCCGACCGCACTCCAAAGCCCTTCCTCAATGAAATCAAATATGTCCAACAAGAAATTTGGTATACATCAACAGAGGCTGATCTAAAAAATGGCCGAATAAATATCAAGAATGAGTTTCTGGGGCGAAATACAAAAGATTTTACACACTGGTGGTATGTAAACAAAGACGGAATAAAGATCATGGGGGGTTCGTTAGAGCTTGATATAGAGCCATTGACCAGCAAGGTGGTAACAATAGAGGAGCTTAAGCATTTAGCACCCGTAGCCGGTTGTGAATATATCCTTGAGCTAGAGGCAGTACTCAAAGAAACCATGCCTTGGGCAAAGGCAGGACATGTAATAGCTAAGGAACAGTTTTTGTTGCCCATCTCTACTGCTACCCGCACACTTGCACCAGACTCAAAGTTGATTAAGCCATTCACAAACATCAAAGAAGATAACAATCTCCTGGTTGTAGAAGGAGCCGATTTTTCTATCACCTTTGACAAAGTAAGCGCGGAGCTTGCAAGCATCGTCAAAAATGGCAAAGAGTTAATTGCACGTGGGCCATTTATAAACCACTGGAGACATCCGGGGGATAACGATGTCAAGAGCGGGGCAGGTAGCTATAACCCAACTTTTATTGATTCCTGGAAAAATAGCTCTGTGGGTAAACCTGCAATATCAAAAAACACTGACAGCAAATCAATCTCAATTGCAGTGCCATCCACCCTCAACAACGGTGCGACTAACAAGACCACCTACACCATCTATGGCAATGGAGAGATAGTAGTAGAAAATGCACTTAGCTCCGAACTTGAAAATTACATGCTTCGCATCGGCATGGCATTGGAACTGCCTGAGGGCTTTGATAAGGTGGCCTATTATGGTCGTGGGCCTGGCGAAAACTACTCCGATAGGGCTTCCGGCAGTATGGTGGGTATATATGAAACCACTGCCAACGAAATGTTTATCCCATATATTCGGCCACAGTTTTTTGGAAACCGCCTGGATGTTCGCTGGATAACCATGACAGACTCTGCGGGAGATGGCCTAAAGTTTTCGGCAGGGCCTGCAAGCTCTACTTGGATCCGCCCTGACTTGGATGGAATTATCCCTCCAAAGGCAAACGTAATTAATGCCTGTGCCTCGCATTACAACGATTCAGACTTTAGCCTGACTCCACAGGAAGCCGCTCGCCAGGTAGTTGCCTTACCACACCTGCCCGCAACCTCAGCCCGCCACCTATATCAGGTTCCGAAACGCGAAACTGTATTTGTAAACATAGACATGCTACAAGCACCTATTGGTTCCTATGGCGGTTTCTGTAGTGAGCGACCGCCCGTGGAAGTGCAAATTCCTGCCAAGGGCACCTACGCCTATTCATATAAAATCTCACCGGTCGTCCGCTTTATTGGCCAGTAGGGCAGTTTTTTGAAACCTAATTTGATCTAGCTTGGTATCAGTCATGGACATACAACAACTCCTCCAAAATGCAGACCTTCAGGTTTATACAGCAGACTGGTGCCCCGATTGTCGCCTTTTGGACAGGTGGCTTTCGGCTAATAGCATCCAGCATACAAAAATCAATATCGAGACAGTTGACGGAGCAGTCGAAAAGTTGGAGCGTGAAACTGGCAAGCGCGCCATACCATTCATCCACGTCAATAATACCCACTGGGTGCGTGGCTACCACAAAGAGTTGCCCTCTAGGTTCAACCCTGAGATATTAATTCAAGACTTGGCGACAGCTTTGCAAGGGCAGTAAATGAACGCAGATAAAGTTCGCTCCTTTGGCCCCCCTGCTTGGATTGCCCTTGCCCTCTTAGGATTTTCATCAGGTCTACCCCTTGCCCTAACCGATTCGACACTCAAGGCATGGCTCAAAAGTGCGGGCCTTGACCTCCGGACAATAGGCTTTTTCGCACTCGTAGGTCTGCCCTATAATTTGAAATTTTTGTGGGCACCATTCCTCGACAGATTCTCCCTGCCCTTCCTAGGAAGACGGCGCGGATGGATGATTATTTCCCAGTTTCTGCTTGCGCTTGCTCTCTTCTTTTTATCGCAGGGTGATCCAACAGGCAATCTTGCATGGGTAGCGGCTTTGGCTCTCGGAATAGCTTTTTTGAGTGCAAGCCAGGACATTGTTGCCGATGCATGGCGGACAGAAAAATTGCCAAAGGCTCATCAAGGCACTGGAATAGCAGTATGGATTGGAGCCTATAGGGTTGCTCTGTTGGCCGCGGGTGCGGGTGCACTAATAATTGCAGAACATTACGGCTGGGCGGCTACATATCAGCTAATGGCCATTCTGGCTATCCTTGGAGTTGCAGGAACACTTCTAGCAGAAGAACCCGAAGACATTCGTCCCCCAAAGACGATAAAAGAGGCTGTTGTAGAGCCTTGGAAGGACTTTCTAAAGCGAAATGGTGCTTTTTTGGCCTTGGGCTTCATCGTGCTTTACAAGTTGGGAGATCAACTGGCATCAAGCCTTACAGTGCCATTTCTTTTAGACATTGGCTACAAAATGGACGTAATCGGAGCCATTACCAAGGGGGTTGGACTACCTGCCTTGATTGCTGGTGGACTGGTAGGTGGATTTTTGATGAAAAAATGGCCATTGAAACGCTCCCTGCTTGTATTTGGGATCATACAGGTATTTGCAGTTTTGAGCCTTCTGTTGCCAGCCATGCTATCCAAGCACAACGCGCTACTCGGTACGGTAATCGCAATGGAAAACCTTGGGTTTGGAATGGGAACCAGTGCCTATGTTGCACTCATCATGCGGCTATGTAACCCAGCCTATACCGGCACCCAATTTAGCCTGCTAACTAGCCTTTCTGCCCTGCCCCGCACCCTGGTAGCTTCTACCGTGGGAGACGCGGCTACGATATATGGCTGGGCTGGCTATTTTGGTATGTGCGCCTTCGCCGCCCTGCCAGGGCTACTGCTTTTGGGGCTTTGGAGCAGGTGGGGGCCGGCAGAGTAAAAACGGTTAATAGTTATCAGTTATCAGTTATCAGTGAGGTACTTGCAAACCCACCGGTTTTGAAAAGGGGTTAGGCATGGCTAAAGGCTATGGGAGTATGTCAAGGCTCTGGCAACAGCAACCATGACGCTCTTGAGACAGAGTGCTAGGTATAATGACCCTTATACTAGGTTGCGTTCAAAATATTTTGAACGCGAAACGCCAAAGTTTTTTCAAACGCGAGCAAAGCCCGTATTTTCAAAAACTTGCGGGTGCCGCTTTCGCGTCACCTTATACCGAGGTGCAATCTTTTGATTGCGACTCGGTATTACAGCGGTAAACATAGACGATATCGCCCTCCACATCGTAAACAAGGCGATGCTCTTTTGAAATATGCCGACTCCATGCACCTTTCAGAGCATATTTCAATGGTTCAGGGTGTCCAATGCCTTTGAAAGGGTCGGTTTCAAGGGCTTGTAATAGGTCTTTGATTTTGTCCAACTGCTCAGGCTTCTTTGCTTCCCAATATTTACAGTCTTCTATGGCAGATGGAAGCAAACAAATTTCATACGGCATGTGTGTCCCCAATGACTTCCCTCCATGGCACAGCTTTAATGCGTCCTGCCATGAGATCGACTCTCATTTGTTGGAGTTCTTCAGAGGTAGAGTCTGGTGGGCCGTCCTCTGCCAATTCATCAATTACTGCTTTTGCAAGTGTTCTAATGAATTGACGGTTGTTCAATATGTTCGTTAGTAATGGGTCTGTCTGTGTTTGTGTCTGCATGATTATTCCTTCCGTTTGGGGATTTGTGGCCTTAAAGATTTTTACATGGTTTCTGGGATTGGCCAAGTGGGATCGGTTGAAATTGTTGTGGCATATTATGGCAAAGATTTACATTAGCTCATAGTACCGTTGAAGGAACATGATTTCTGCGATCTCTGGGGAAAGGATTCTTTCAATTTTCATTGGGTAGGTTTCGGCAACGGTATCGGGAGTGAAGATTGAGTATGGTTTTAGGTTGAGGTCTTCGATGTCTATAGCGGTTCAACTTTTTGTAGTTGAACTGCTATATGCCAGGATTTGCTTGCAAATCATGGCCGTTTGTTGCTCATAGGCGGGCTTGGCTCGCCATTAAGTGAACAACAAAAACGTAAATAGCTATATGGGGCGTGTTTTGGCGATGTCATAGGCTTGATCTTCTATGTGGTTGCAGTAGCCACTAAAAAAAACGGTTGCTAGAAACTGGAATAATACCTGCTATACTTAATAGATGGATAGCCTACCTCCTCCCCTGGCCCTGACTTTTGATGACGTGCTACTCGTTCCTGGGCCTAATGATGTACACCCCAACAATGTCGAACTAGGTGCATATCTGACCAACACTATTGTAATGGGCATCCCCCTGCTAAGTGCGGCTATGGACACTGTTACAGAGTCGGCTCTGGCCATTGCCCTGGCGCAACAAGGCGGGATTGGGATTATCCATAAAAACTTAGACATCATTCGCCAAGCCGACGAAGTAGATAAAGTTAAGCGGTCTGAATCTGGAATGATCACAAATCCTATTACCATTAGTCCATCGGCGGCAATCCATGAGGCCGAATCGCTTATGGCAAAGTATCGGATTTCCGGAGTGCCAGTGGTTGAGGATGGCAAGCTGGTAGGGATATTAACAAATCGCGACCTTAGGTTTGAAACCAATTTGAATATCCTGGTGCGGGAGAGGATGACGTCAAAAAACTTAGTCACCGTGCCCGTGGGAACCACGCTAGAGCAAGCCAAGCTCAAGTTGCAGGAATATAGAATCGAAAAATTGCTAGTGGTCGATGACAACGGTGCTCTAAAGGGTTTAATCACAGTTAAAGACATCGAAAAGAAGATAAATTACCCCAACGCGTGCAAAGATAGCTTTGGACGATTAAGGGTAGGTGCCGCAGTTGGCGTAGCAGAAGATTTATTGGAACGCGCCAGGGCACTAATAGATGCGCGGGTGGACATCCTCTGTCTCGACAGTAGCCACGGCCATGCAAGTAGCGTGATAGACGCACTAAAGTCACTCAAAGGAGCGTTTCCAGATATACCTGTCATCGCTGGCAATGTTGCAACATACGACGGTGCCAAAGACCTGGCAGTGGCTGGGGCAGATGCAGTTAAGGTAGGCATAGGACCTGGCTCTATTTGCACTACCCGCGTAGTCACAGGTGCTGGTATGCCACAGTTGACTGCGATTATTGAGGCTTCAAGAGCCTGCCGTGAAATGGGCGTACGTTGCATAGCAGATGGCGGAATTAAGTTTAGTGGCGACGTCGCAAAAGCAATCGCGGCAGGTGCAGATAGCGTAATGATAGGAAACCTATTCGCTGGCACAGAAGAAGCACCAGGCGAAACAATTTTCTACCAAGGGAGAACATTTAAAAGCTATCGCGGCATGGGTTCAATTGGTGCAATGAAAAATGGTAGCAAAGATAGATACTTCCAAGCCGGCAAGACAGATGTCAAGTTAGTGCCAGAGGGCATAGAGGGGCAGGTGCCATTCAAGGGAAAGCTGAGCGAATTGGTGACTCAGCTCTTAGGCGGACTCAGGGCTGGCATGGGCTTGGTGGGTGGCAAGAATATTATCGACTTCCAGCAAAAAGCAAAATTTGTTCAGATTAGCAACGCAGGTTTGCGGGAAAGCCACGCCCACGACGTGATGATTACAAAAGAAGCACCGAATTATAGAATGGAATAGGCCTAGTCTTGAGTGCAGGTCACTTAAGTACAATCTAACATAATTGTTGTAATTTTTTGCATAAAATATTCTATAATTTGACATTATTGCAAGTTTTTGAAGTCAATATGCCAAAAATATTGATGTTATTTGCACTTCTGATACCGTTTTCTATCCTAAATCTCCGTATCTTTTTTGCACATACACGCTAATGCCTTGAATTCAGAGATTTTACACATTTGCTTGTATGTGCATTTTTTGTCGCATACAAACCAATG
>Ga0082212_10005742_pt1 | contig 16828 bp, 12 predicted proteins | sample TergutNt197P3_FD_71548 | JGI IMG/M metagenome (GOLD analysis project Ga0082212, IMG submission 71548) | Neocapritermes taracua P3 segment gut microbial communities from Petit-Saut dam, French Guiana - Nt197 P3 | ecosystem: Host-associated > Arthropoda: Insects > Digestive system > Gut ... | reverse complement strand
TAGTCTCAGTGCCAATACTTTCTTTTGACTTCATACGGCATCAACTCCAGTAAATGATAAATGGAGTGTGCCATATTTATCGATTAATGTAAAGATATATACCTACTATATTTATCTACACCCGCTCGAAATCCACTTGTGCCACACAAAAAATTGATTTTATCGCCGAAATCCGTATAAATGGCGTTGCGTCAAAACTCAGTTTCATTGATGAAGGAAGCGCTCTCAGGGGTTTTGCAAGAACCTCTTTACACTTTGAATTTATTCATCGCCATACGTAATTTTTCGGCCATTCCCGACAGTTCAGTTGCGCTCTGGTTTACCTGCGAAGCTCCCTGCGAACCCTCCTTTGCCGCCTGGCTCATGCCGACAACATTATGACTCACATTGGTCGCGCCCTTTGCCGCTTCTCCCGCGTTCCTTGAAACATCGTTTGCGCCTCTGGCCACTTCGCCAATGGCTGAAGCCACGCGTTTCGCGCCTGTATTCGCCTGCGCTACATTGCTGGCTATCTCGTTGCTGGCTCTGGTCTGCTGCTCGACATGCCCGGCTATCGCATCGACAGTGTGGTTTATTTTGACTATTATTTCCGAAACATCGTTTATCACATTAACCGCGTCGCCCGTGCCGCTCTGTATGCCGTCAATGCGGCGGGCTATGTCGTCCGCGCTCGTGGCGCTCTGATTAGCCAGCTCTTTGATTTCACCCGCGACAACGGCAAACCCCTTGCCCGCTTCTCCCGCGCTCGCGGCTTCAATGGTAGCGTTCAACGCAAGCAGATTCGTTTTGTCCGCTATCTTTTTTATCACATCGGTAACCTGCCCTATTTCCTTGGCGGCGGAGCCGAGTTTATTCATAACTTCCGTGGCATTGGATGCCTTGCCTGTAGCTTCTATCGCAATCTTGCGGGCGTCGTCCGCGTTGCCGGCTATCTCGTTTATGCTTTGGCTCATTTCCTCAATCGCGGAGGCAATGGTGTTCATATTCGTGCTCATCTGTTCCGCCGCGCCTGCTACCTCGGTTGCATTGACGGAAGCCTCTTCCGCGCCGCTTGCCATTGCGTTTATGTTTACTGCCATCTGTTCGGTGGTGCTGGCAACCGTATTGCTCTGACTGACGGTTTCTTCGCTTCCGCTCGCAAGCTGCCTGCTTACGGATGATAACTCTTCGGAAACTGAGGCTAATTGATGTACGGTTTCCTTTGCCTCCCTTATAGGGCTGCGGAGCGCATCCATAAGTTTGTTGAAATAGCGGGCTAAATCGCCTATCTCGTCATTGGATTGGACTTCAATGGTCTGGGTCAAATCCCCTTCGCCTTCGGAAATGTCTTTGAGGGTGTCCGCTACTTTGACGATTGGTCTGATCACAGAACTAAGGACAATGGATAATATTAACGCCGTCAGCACAATCGCTATCACCGCTACGATAACGGTATTTCTGGTTAGCCTGGTTACTTCTCTCATCATGTGCTTTTCCGTTGTCCCGATCATTATTGACCATTTGTTGTCGGAGTTGCCTATGATAATGGGGCGCAATACCATTTCAATGTTCGTTCCCAGAGCGGCTGAATATACTCTGCAATTATAATTTTCGCCATTACGCACGGCACTGACGACCTCCTGCATATGCTCGGCATATACCGTATCCGCCTCGGTCAGATTTTTTCCTATCCGGTCAGGAAATCCGCTGCCGAGAATCGTGCCGTTCCCGGTATACATCGACATTGCGACTATTTCATCGTACTCCTTCATTGTCCGTTCTATCACTGTCTGCCCCATGTCGGTATTCAGCATAAGTCCAACTCCCCCGACTACTTCGTTGGTATTGCGGTTTATGATGGGGGTCTGCATTATAACGCATACTATTTCTTTCCCTTCAAGGGTCCGTCTATGCGGCGGGTCAATGCGGTCTATTTTTGCCAAGGGGCCGGTTATGCGCTCCATAGTTGCACTTACCTGCGAACTTAGGATAGCTTGAGTTTTACCGTATTCCTTGAGGTACCCCATGGCGTACTGTCCGGTTGGGGTAGAACCGGCACGCCCGATGTACTGGCGATCCATTCCGTCCACCGCGTTGGGCTTCCAGACGGTAAATATTCCTATGATATTTTGCTCGGCGAGCAGGGTAGCCTCGATCATTGCGTCAAAGCGGTTCCGCCGGGTATCCTCCGGCATACTTTCATAATCCGCCATTACATTGGCGAGAGTTTTAATAACTCTCATATAGCCGTCTTCCCTGCCCGCCCACCAATCGGCCTGCTGAGCGGCGAGGCGGTGCAAGCCCTCGACGCTCAGCTCGCGGGTGCTTTTGGAAGACTGGCTAAGGAGCAGAATGGCAACACCCGCCACCACGACTGTCATAATTGCGATCACCAAAAAACTCAGTTTGAATTTAAGTTTCATTGTTTTCACCTCGGTAATGACGGTAATTCAAAAAAATAACTATCAAAAGGCATACCTTTTGATAGCAAAGAAAACCGGAATAATTTATCGGCAAATATCGCCATTCTGTTGAATATTTTCTTCAAAATCCGGCAAATTTCGCAAAAAATCAATCGTAATCATGGATAGGAATTATAAGCTACCTTTTCCTTTCCGACTTCCGGTATTTTCCTCCACGCTAGGGGTATGCCACAAATACACCGCATTGTAAATAATTGTTTTCATGTTTACCGAATTAACTTTAAGCCGTCTTCTTTGTACTGTTCGAATAATTTGTCGCTGCTTATCATTGTAAATTTTTTAGTTATCGCCTGCCATATTAACATTCTGTCGAAAGGGTCTTTATGATTCTCTTTCAGCGGTAATTCATGAAATGTAATAGTTTCATTTTCCTGCATGTCAATAATCGTAAAATTCATATCTCTTGTATATTTTGGGAAATCTTTTATGTTTATATTCTCAAATGAGAATTTTTTTATTCTTGTCTTTAATGATATTTCCCAAAAAGAAACAGTGCTTACGCAAATTTCATTATTTTGGTTATAAATTATTTCCTTGCTATTTTTACTCAAATTATCTGTTTTTAATATCGCCCAAATAAATGTATGAGTATCCAATAAATAAATCATCTTCCGGAAAATTCGTCCTCGGTGATTTTGCCGTCTCCATTTGTTTTAAATTTCGCTTTCCCATCCAGGATGCCAATCTTTCGTGGACCGGCCATGTTTTCAATGGGAACGATCATGGCAACCGGCTTTTTTGATTTGCCATATAAAATCTTGACGTTTTCCCCATTTTTTACCTGAACGAGTATATCTGAAAAATGAGTTTTTATCTCGGCAACGGTTAATGCTTTCATTTTTTAAGTATGTGATATTCATGACAACATGTCAACTATTTTGGGGAGCGCACCCACTATTTTTATTGACCGTATACGTCAACGTGTGTCCCCCCCCAGTACGGGAAAGCATAAATAATTGTTTTCATGCGGGATGTGAGTATACCAGTTGACATTCTACCCATAACGGCATACGATACGTGTCGTATGACTACCCGAAAACATGAAGAAAAGATCACGATTTTACAGGGGACGCTGGATCTGCTGATTCTGCGTATTTTGATTTTCGGTCCGCAGCATGGGCAAGGCGTAGCCCGCGCGATTCAGACACAGAGCGAGGAGGCGCTTCTTGTCGATCACGGCTCGCTTTACCCGGCGCTTCAGCGGCTGGAGGAACGCGGATTTATATCCGCCGAGTGGGGTGTTTCCGATAACAACAGGAAAGCCCGTTTTTATACTCTGACAAAGGCGGGGCGGAAACAGCTCGAAGGGCAGACCCGGCAATGGAATCGTATGGCAAAAGCGATTCATATGATTTTGGATTGCTGATTTTGGATTGTGGATTTGATGGTACGAGCGCTCAGTCCGCAGTAAATCAATTAAAAAACTGCGGGCAAAGCCCGCTTACAACATCAATCCAAAATGCAAAGGATGGTTGTTATGTTCGGACGGAAGAAACGCTCGTTATACGATTTCGATGAAGAGATTCAGGCGCATATCGATTTCGAGGCCGATGAATTCAAAAAAGACGGACTCGACGAAAACGAGGCGCGTAAAGCGGCCTTGCGGCAGTTCGGCAACGTGACCATCGCCCGCGAGCGCTTTTATGAAACCGGACGGTGGCTCTGGTTCGACGCGCTCATCCGCGATTTGCGCTTCGCTTTCCGCCTGATGCGCCGCCAACCGGTATCTACACTGTCGATTATATTGTTGCTGGCATTGGGTACCGGCGGCGTAACGGCGGTTTTCAATCCGATCTACTCAACGCTCTTTACGCCGCTTCCATTTCCACAGCCTGAGCAACTGGTACGCATAGGCGGCGATATACGGATGTTTAACAATTATCAAAGCCGCTTTGAAAAAGAAGAGTTCCTTGAGCGGATTTTTTCAAATATTACCGCTTACTTATCGTCCGACCAGAATATGTCAACAACGCCGCAGGTTAGAATCAGCGTGCCTGAAACGGGCAAGCACAGGGAAATATATTCTCTGTGGGTAACCGAAAACTTTTTTGAAACTCTTGGCGTTCAGCCTCTGATAGGTTCCGGTTTCAGCCGCAAGGAAAACAGAGACGGCGTTATTATCAGCTACCGGATATGGCGTGACATATTCATGGGCGCGGACGACACTATAGGAAGGCTGATCCCTACAGGCAGAGGTCAGCGTAAAATTGTTGGAATCATGCCGGAAGGTTTTAATTTTCCGGCTGATACCGATAGCTGGGTATGTATTGGCAACGGAACGTCGTGGGGTATAGGATCCACGCAGTTTGTGGGAAGGCTGCGTTCCGGCTTATCTTCGGAAGCGGCGGCAAAAGAACTGCAAACCTTCGACTTTAATCCTGTACCGGGAATAATTGGAAACGGTGGCCCCGTATTACAGCCGTTGCAAACATTTCTTTATGGCGATCAGCGATCGCTGTTAATGTTGCTTGGCGCGGCGGCTGTATTGTTTCTTGCGCTGGTAGGCGCCGGAGTGGTGAGCCTTCTTGTCGCGCAGGGCGAGAGGCGGAAACAAGAGATTGCAACGCGTCTGATTATGGGCGCGTCGCGCCGGAGTCTGGTTTTTCAACTTCTGATAGAAACGCTCCCGCTGGTGATAATCGGCGGACTGGCGGGGTGGTGGTTTTCCGAAATTGTAAATGCGTGGCTGTGGCCGCAGCTTCCGGCGTTGCGGCACGGCGTGGTTGATATTCCCGTCAAAATGGCGTTTTGGGCGGCCATCGTGCTGGTTGTCACGCTTATCGGCGGGCTGATCCCTTCTTTCTACGCAACCGGTATTGACCTGAATGCATATCTTAAAGCGGCGGCAGACGGCAAACGGCGATTGTTTACATCGCGTGAATTTATGGTCGGCCTGCAATTGGGACTGGCGCTGGCGCTGTTGATTGGCGAAGGCGTACTTATACACAGCATGATGTTCCGGATTGATTTTCCGATTGGATGGTCTTCGAATGATATAGCCGTCGTGCCTCCGCATCGAACTGGCGCCGCGTTAAAAAACGAACGCAACGCCATGTATGCAAGGTCTTTGGATATCCAGAGCGAGTTGAGCGCGTTGCCGGAAGTCATGTCGGTTGGCGTTTTAAGCCCCATCCCGTTTTCGCCGGATGCCATGCGCAGCAGCCGGGGAATGATGCCCGTATCCAATTACCTGCCTCCGCAAGGCCAGGAATTTCCGCATGCTCATTCAAGTATGACTGCAATCGTAAGCCCAAACGGATTTGACATATTGGGCATTCCATTAATCGCCGGACGTTATTTCACGCATGCCGACGCCGTTAATCGGCTCGGGCTTATTGGCGTCGGAGGTTATGGAAGCAACGGCGGCGCGGCGATTGTCAATCAGGCTTTTGCGCAGACTCTGTGGCCGGAAGAAAACGCGGTCGGGAAAACATTCTACGATGGCGCCTCCGCCGCTTTTGAAGTTGTGGGCGTTGTGCGGAATTATCATCACACGCCTGGAAGCAATGATTTTATACCGACGATGTATACCCCCGATGTAGGGTTATGGACAAATTCAGGTTTTCTGGTAAATCTTCGTCCCGGCGCGTCTTTGAGCAGCTTCCGGTCAAGCGCGCAGACGCGTCTTTCCGGACTTATGGCCTCGACGGATTTTGAGATACAGCTATTGAGCGAACATGTGAAGGACGCAATGGCAAGCCGTAATCTGGCGCTGAAATTACTGGGCTGCTTTGCCGTTTTAGGAATTGTTGTTTCCGGATTGAGTTTGTACGCCACCACAACGTTAATGGCGGCGGCACGAAATCGTGAAATGGGAATACGTATGGCTATGGGCGCGCAATTTTGGGACATTCTCCGGCTTGCGTTCGGGCGCGGCATACGCGCGATTCTCATCGGACTGCCGTTTGGCCTGTTTCTGGCCTGGATTTTGTCGCGAGTTCTTTCCGGATACCTTGTTCAGGTAAATGTCGGCGATCCGCTTGCGTGGGCAGTCAGTTGCGTGGTGTTTATCGTTATTGTGACCGTCGCGGCGCTTATTCCTGCGTTGCGGACGGCGCGCGGCAATCCAATGGACGCTTTGCGTAATGAATGAGTTTGGGAACCGCCGCCCTTCCCCCCCTATCCAGGAGTTAAGCGACAGGAAACGATCATAAACCACTGACCATATTGCCTTTTGTTGCGCCTGTACCGGTGTAGGGGCGCGATTTATCGCGCCCTTTGTTTGTATCAGGATCGAGAAATGTGCCGTTCGGTTATTATTGGGCGCGATAAATCGCGCCCCTACACGGTTTTCATGAATATGTTTTTATTCCGCAATCCAGGGCATCGGCCTTTCAGGGCGTTTGAACGCCGCTTCGGAATCGGGGATAATCTGGTCGCGTTTTTACTAACAACAATTTACGGATACCAATGTTAACGCGGATTGTTCCATTCTATAAAATTTCCATTCGTTGACTGGTAAACCGTCCTGGTATTCCGCTTCCCAATTCAGTAGTCTGTCCGGATGAAATGTGCGGGATTCTGTTTTACCGAATTAACTTTAAGCCGTCTTCTTTGTACTGTTCGAATAATTTGTCGCTGCTTATCATTGCAAATTTTTTAGTTATCGCCTGCCATATTAACATTCTGTCGAAAGGGTCTTTGTGATTCTCTTTCAGCGGTAATTCATGAAATGTAATAGTTTCATTTTCCTGCATGTCAATAATCGTAAAATCCATATCTCTTGTATATTTTGGGAAATCTTTTATGTTTATATTCTCAAATGAAAATTTTTTTATTCTTGTCTTTAATGATATTTCCCAAAAAGAAACAGTGCTTAGGAAACGCTGATTAATTGCCTGGGCGGGCGAATCGCTGCGTTGCGCGGTGCTCGTAACCTCAACATATTTCTACATATGCCTCGGTTCCTGCGCTCCGTGCGCCTTGCGCTTCATCCCGCTCAGACAATTAATCAGCATTTCCCTTACGCAAATTTCATTATTTTGGTTATAAATTATTTCCTTGCTATTTTTGCTCAAATTAAATAAGCCTTTATCTCTGGAAATTGTAAAAGAATTTCTGTTGAAAATTAAGCGAATCGGCTATTATCCTTACTATGAAATATCCGGATTTAAATTAAGATGGGAGCAAAAACATGCCAATGAATGAACCTATGCACCGTTTCAAGTACACAAACCTTACAAAAGACCAAATTTCACAAAGACTCAAAGCTGCGGACACCGGGCCGACGTCCGCGTCCGAGTTGTCGGATATCCTTTCAGGCAGGACTTTCAGGATCGTAACGGACAAAGGGCTTACGTTGAATTACGAATTTAATAGCAAAAACCGGTTGACGCTTTCAGAAAACGGCGGCGCGGTGATTCAGGCGGGTTACGGCGCGCTGACCATAAAACAGGGAGTCATTTTTTCGCACATGATTCCCGGAGCACAGAAGGGCTACAACGTGTTTGTCGACCTTGAGACGGATCTGGCGACAGTGTTTGAAGTATGGCTGTGCAGCGGAAGAAAAGAGGTGACTCTGTCCAACACGGAAGTGCTCGTGGAAGACAGGGAAGTTCAGCGCGAGATATATTTCGGCTACCGTGAAGTCGCGGGCAAAAAACCGCCCGAAACACGCCATCACCTGACAAACCGGATTGAGGGCAAGGGCCTATACTGGAAGCAGGACACAGGCATAGAAACTCTGGAATTATATGCTTCGGTCGCTTCCGTGAACTTTGTCGAACTGACGCGGCACGCGGACTATCTGAGCTATTGCAGCCCGTCGGATTACGTCATGCTCAGTCCGAACCTGTTCATACATAGCCGGAGCGAAGCCGAATTTTCCGGCATCTATACAATGCATGTCATGGATCTGTTTACAGAGGTGAAACAGGCCGGCGTTCGCCTCGGTTTCAACGAAAATAACGAACTGGAGTATTACATGTTCCGCGGCGAAGGCGAGATCGTCGGCCAGCTTGCGGCGCTGGAGCCTTTTGACCAGCACGGACGCGCCGCCATAATTGCTCAGTCGTCCAATGACCCGCAGGCGCCTGGAAAAGGCCAGCGGCTGGTCTATCGCCCCGTCAGGACTTTTCCGCACATGACCGATGAGCAAGTGCATGAAGCCGCGCTGAAAAATACATCCGCATTCGGCGGCGGAGCGCCGGACGCGCCGCAGATGATGGCGCTCAACGCCCTGCCTTTTACCGACAAACTGGCCGGCAAGGAATTCACACTCCGCTATGACCGCGGCGGCCCGGTGCGGCATTACATGTTCAAGGAGAAATATAAGCTAAGATACCGGAACGACGGCGAATCTATGTGGCACGATGCGGACTACCGTTGCTACGAAGGGGATGAAAATCTGTTCTGGTTCAGCCATCTTATTATTGACAGCAAGCCCCGCGCGAGCGTACAGGTCGCCGTGGATTTTACCAACGGTCTGACAACATGTATCAATTCACAAATGGGAACGCCGTATTATGGCAATGAAACAACCTATTACGCCACCTTCGGCGTGATGGAAGCGGCGGGAATCAGCGCGCCGCAGTATCTGCGCCACGAATTTACCTACGACCTAGTGGGACACGCTATTTCGTGGTCATACAGCGACCAGATGACGTCCATGCACCTTTTTGCGTCTCCTCATTCCATGTCGTGGACGATATTTAACGACAATCAGATCAGGGCCGCGCAGTGGTCGTCTCCCTGTATTATGGTCAAACTCCGCCCGGGGATTTACATATTCTGCCAAAACGAGGAAGCCTGCAACGGCGCCGAAATGTGCGAATTATTTAATCTAAAGATAATGCGCGGCTGCGGTTTCGGATTTTCCGGCGGAGCACAGGGCGTCAACCTCGGACTGGTCGGAGCACTCGGACGGCATATCGGAAAATACGATATAGCAAAATTCTTCGGGCCAAGGGCCAAATGGTAAGAACGTCGTCCACGCGGCGATTGGCGTGGAATTTTTTTTCTATAAAAGGAGTGGATAAAAATGCGAATAAAAACCGTAACGATTGCCATTGCCGCGTTGCTGCTTCTGCTGGGGCTTTCCGCCTGTCAACAGGAAGCTGAAACCGGCGGGACTACCGCACCGGGTGGAAAAGCCCAGGCTTCTTATAGCCGGGTCGAACTTGAAGGCTTTATCGACAAATATCTGGACGCGATGCTGGAAAAGAAAGTTGATCCGGCGTTGTTCGCGAGGAATGTCCGTTTTACGGAAAACGGCGTTCAATTGCCGCTTGGAGATGAAGGTCTCTGGTCGAGCATGGTTGGAAAAGGGACGTATAAATTTTACGTTCCTGATACCGAGATAAATCAGGTTGCCTTTTTAGGCACGGCGAGGGAAGAATCCAATACGGAGAAGGACGGCGATCCGGTAGCATTGGCAATACGCCTGAAAATATTTGACGGCCTGATTTCCGAAGTCGAACAACTGGTCATCCGCGCCGACAGCGGCATGGGCGGAGGCGGAGGCAGGCCGGCGGCAGTCAATATTGAAAGCGGAATCAAGCCGCACGATATTTACTTCGAGGCTATTCCCGAAGCGGAGCGCCCTTCCCGCGAAGATCTTATCGTCGTTGCCAACAAATATTTTACCGGGATGCAAAAGAACGACGGCCTGGGCGATTATCCCTTCACGGACGACTGTCACCGCCTTGAAAACGGAACGGCTACCACCAACGCGCCTCTGGGGCCTGGCCAGACAAAGCCCGATCCGAAAACATCCACCAGCTATTCGACGGCCTGGGGATGCAAAGAGCAGTACGATTCAGGTCTGCTGTATTTTGTGACCCGCATACGCGACCGCCGGTTTGTCGCCGTTGACCGTGAGCGCGGGATCGTATTCGCGTTCGGTTTTTTCGATCACGCGGCAGGCAAAACCCGTCATTTTACGACCCCCGACGGCCGTGAGATTTCCTCCGGCCCGATCGCGCCCTGGACGTGGCAGATCGCTGAACTGTTCAGGATAGAAAACAACCAGATTCGCCGCGTTGAGGCAGTCCTGCAAAAATCTCCTTACGGCATGAATTCAGGATGGAGCACGTTTGAGAAGGGCTGGTCCGACGAGATACAGATAGTAAAGTAATTTTTGCGGGCAAACATGGGAGGGCAGGCGAGGACGCCTGCCCTCCCATGTCTTATTTATCCGCCGCAGACGGAAGCGCCGCCTCCGCCGCAAGCGAAGCTATATCCACCACTCGCAGATTTTCGTCGTAGTTCAGCAGTTTCACCGAATCCTGCAGCATATGCATACAGAACGCGCACCCGGTAATAATCGTATCCGCGCCCGCGTCGTGAGCCTGTTTTACACGGATATTGTTTATGCGCTCGCCGCGTTTGATATCCATGAAGTAATGGCCGCCGCCCGCGCCGCAGCAGAGGCTTTTTTCGCGGCGGTTGGTCATTTCGGAAAGGTTCATGCCCGGAATCGACCTCAGTACATCGCGCGGCTCGTCGTAAATCTTCTGATACCGCCCAAGATAGCACGGGTCGTGATAAACGGCTTTTTTCGTTTTGACCGCGCCGGGCTTGATCTTACCTTCCGTAATCATCTTCCGCAAAAGCTCGGAGTGATGCATAACGTTGAAATCGCCGCCGAATTGCTTGTATTCGTGCTTGAGCACGTTGTAACAATGCGGGCAGCCGGTAAGGAGCGTCTTGAACTCGCGTTGTTTGATAAGTTCGACCTGTTCCTTGGCGGCCATCTGGAACAGCATTTCCTGCCCCATCGCGCGGGCGGGATCGCCGCAGCATTTTTCGTCGTCGCCGAGTACGCCGAAATCAATGCCGCATTTTTCCATCAACCGGCAAAGGTCCTCGGCCAGCTTGTGTTTCTGCGGGTCAAATGTCACGCAGCAGCCGATCCAGTAAAGCACGTCGACCTTTTCTCCGGGAGCGACGACGCGAATCTTTGCCTGTTCAATCCAGTCAGTGCGGTCCGATTGCGGGCCGAGAGGATTACCTCCGGTTTCAAAGGTTTTCATGGCCTGCGCCGCTTCCTCATGAATCCGTCCCTGAATCAGAACTTCATTGCGGCGGATTTCCATAAGCGTATCAACATGGTCTATAAGGGCGGGACAGACCTCCATACAGGCGCTGCATGTACGGCAGTGCCAGACGTATTCCTCGTCAAACGCGTGTTCGACGATATCGGCTGTTTCCTCCGGTTTTTTTCCGGCGGCAACGCATTCATCCAGCGATTTTTTAAGCCGCGAAACCAGTTGGCGCGGAGAAAAGTATTCCTTGTCCGTGTCGGCCATATATGCCGGGCAAACTTCTTCGCACCGGCCGCATGAAAGGCAGGCGTCAAGATCAAGGCGCTGCTTCCAGGTAAACTCTTCCGGCTTCTGAATGCCGATATGCAGGTCGTCGTCCTCGGCGCTTTCCATAATCGCCTCGATATCCTGGCGCTGGAGTTCGCCGCGCGGCTTGAGTTTTGAAAAGAAAGCGTTGGTCGGCAGTGAAAGCATATGGAAAAACTTTGTATATGGAATCAGGGCAATCCAGCCCATTGCCAGAACCGTGTGAAACCACCAGAAAAAGGCGTGCAGCCCTTCCGCCGAGTCGACGCTCGTGCCGGCGAACAGTTTTGAAACCGCGTATCCGCCAAATGAAAGAAGCGGCCAGTCGTCGCCAATCGCCGCAATCCTCAGCCCTTCGATCAGATAACCGGTAATCACGATAGCGGCTATAAGAAGCAGCACAAGACCGTCTTCAACGCCATTGGGAAGCGTCACGGGCTTCGTTATGTACCGGCGGTATAACGCCATGCAAATGCCGATAAGAACGAATATGCCGGCGAATTCCGAAGCGACGGAAAGGAGCGCGTAAACGAAACCTTTGAATATGTTAAATTCCAGCCCCAGCAGGTCGATGACGTCGCACTGTATCGTGAGAACGGCCGTCGTGATTGTAAGAACGACGAATGAATAAAAAATCAGGCAGTGAAAAACCGCGGGGTAGATCGAATTTCGCACCTGCTTTTGCAGGAAAACCTCGCGGAGGAGGACATTGAGGCGCGTACCCCAGTCCGACAATCGTTCGGAGTCGCTTTTTCCCTGGCGCCAGAATTGGACGCGTTTGTAAACTCCCCACGCGCACGCGCAAAGGGCGATAACGAGCAATAAGTACATCGGCCAGATTGTGGGAATATTCCACATAAGTTCACGGCTGGCATCAGAAATAGGGGGCATAATCCATACCTCTCTTGATTATTTCGCGGCAGCGCGAAGGTGAAAAACGAACGTTAATTGCGCACAAAATAAATAACAACAGTGCGGGCGTTTCGCCTGCACTGTTGTTATTTATTTTGCGCGCAATTAACCGAAAACTCATTTAAAACTGGCGAGAGCCGCCTGTTCGTCTTCAAATACCTGAAAAACGGTCAGAAGCTTGGTTATCTGAAGCAATTCATGAATCTTCTTTGTAAGATTCAACAGCTTCAACTGCCCGCCGGCGTTCGTAACCGTCGTATAAGTGCTGACCAGTTCGCCTATTCCGGAACTATCTATGTAGTTCACGTCTCCAAGGTTAAGAATGATTTTTTTTCCATTTTCCGTAATTATGTCACGCACCGTGTTGCGAACCGCCATGGTTCCTTCACCCAGGGTTATTTTGCCGCTGCAATCCAGAACCTGAATATCTCCGACCGTACGTTTAGTGATTTCCATTTCTTTACTCCTCTAGTTCAAATCCGTTGTTTTCAACTTCTTTACCATGTAAACCTCCGTTCCACCCGTGGCCAGGGGACGGAATTCCACTTCGTCCATAAACGTCCGCATATAGAAAATACCGCGCCCGCTTGGTTTAAGGAGGTTGTCACCTTCCAGCGGATTCGGTATTTCATCCGACTGAAAACCACAGCCCTGGTCCCGAACGGAAACCGTAAGGCTTTCCGGCGCCATCTTGTAACAAACCTCAACCTTTTTTCCGAGGTCAAGTTTATTGCCGTGCTGTATGGCGTTGGTAACAGCCTCGCGAATCGACATGCCGATCCAGTGAGCCGAGTTTTCATCAAATTTCATAAAAGCGGTAACGCAATCCGAGAGCGTTTGGACGAGATCAAGATTATCCAGCGCGCTCGTAATCATCACTTCAATTTCATTGGCAACATTTGTCATGGAAGCGTACCCGTAAGACTCATCATTATGTCCGTAGCCCCTCCCTACATCTTATCTATGATAATTGGCTTGTTTCCGGCGTGTCAAGACGGCTTATTGTCATACGCCCAAAATTCTTGTTATTCAACCGCCTGAAAGCTAAAATTCACGCATATTAGAGGAATTTACATGACCGTATCCGTGAAAGAACGAATTGAAAATCTGCGGCGCGAGATCGAGCGTCACAACTACAAGTACTACGTTGAAGCCAATCCGGAACTGACCGATCTGGAATTTGACCGGCTGCTCGATGAACTGAAAAATCTCGAAAGAGAATATCCCGAACTTATAACGCCCGAAAGCCCCACGCAGCGCGTCGGCGGAGGTCCCATAGCGGGGTTTCGCCAGGTTTCACACAAAGTTCCCATGCTTTCAATTGAAAATACCTATAACGAAGCCGAAGTACGTGAATTTGATATCCGTATCAGGCGGCTGCTCGAAGGCGGCGCGCCCCGTTACATCGTTGAACATAAAATTGACGGGGTTTCCGCTTCGCTGGTTTATGAAAACGGCGTTTTCACTCTCGGCTTAACGCGGGGAGACGGCGTCAGCGGCGACGATATCACGCACAACCTGCGCACGGTTCGCGACATACCGCTCAGACTCCGCGTTTCAGGCGCGCCGCCGCCTGGCATGCTGGAAGTGCGCGGCGAAATCTACATGACGCAAACGGAACTTTCGCGGCTTAACCGCATTCAGGCGGAACGGGAAGAAAAGGTTTTCGCCAACTGCCGCAATGCCGCGGCGGGAAGCCTGAAACTGCTTGACCCGCGCGAGTGCGACCGGCGCAATCTCCGTTTTTTCGCGCACAGCGAAGGCAGCACGGATGGAAGCGACGCCGCGTCGCATGCCGACTTTTTTGAAAAAGCGTTAACCTTTGGCATGCCTGTTGTGCCGCACAGCCCGCCGCTTCATTCAATTGACGAAGTTCTGGATTACTGCCGGGAAATGTTTGAAGCGCGCGAAACGCTTGATTACGAAACCGACGGCATGGTTATAAAAATAGACGATTTTGACCAGCGCCGGCGGCTGGGAGCGACCTCAAAATTTCCCCGATGGGTGATCGCATATAAAGTGGAACTGTGGCAGGCGGAGGCGGAACTGCTGGACATCCGCGTGCAGGTCGGCAAAACCGGGGTGCTTACGCCCGTGGCTGAACTTGGAACCGTCGAAATCGCCGGCACAAAAGTGTCGCGCGCCAGCCTGCACAACGCCGACGAAATCGCCCGCAAGGATATACGCATCGGCGATCATGTCATTGTGGAAAAGGCGGGCAAAATCATTCCGCACGTAGTTCGCGCGGAATTTGAAAAACGCTCGGGGAATGAAAAACCATATGAGTTCCCCGCCGAATGCCCCGTATGCGGCGAAAACGTGGGACGCGACGAAGGGGGCGTTTACATACGCTGTTTGAATCCTTCATGCCCGGCGCAGCTAAAGGAACGCCTGGCGTTTTTCGCGTCGCGGCAGGCGATGGATATTGAAGGAATGGGGCCGGCGCTTATCGACCAGCTTGTCGACAAAAAAACCGTGAATTCGTTGAGCGATATTTTTGCCCTGACTGCCGATCAGTTGAAGGACCTTGATCGCATGGGCGAAAAATCCGCCCGGAGAATCATCGACGGCATCGAAGCCGCGAAAAACCGCGGGGTCGCCCGTATTCTGACCGCGCTTGGCATACGCCATGTCGGCGAAGGAACGGCGCGCCTTCTTGCGGAAGAATTCGGCGGCATTCACGCCCTGACCGCCGCGCCGCAGGAGCGGATAGCCGAAATAACGGGAGTCGGCGGCGTCGTGGCAAAAAGCGTTTATGATTTTTTCAGAAGCCGCGCCGGGATGGAAACCATTCAGGCTTTTGAAACGCGCGGCGTTTGCGTAACGGATCAGGCGCGCGAGAGAGTTTCAGAAAGCCATCCGAAATTTGCCGGTAAAACTTTCGTGGTCACTGGAACCATGAAACGTTTCAGCCGCCTGGAAATGGAAGCCACGATACGCAATCTGGGAGGAAAAACTTCGTCAAGCGTGTCGAAGAAAACAGATTTTGTAATCGCCGGAGCGGATCCGGGAAGCAAGCTGGAAAAAGCCCGTACCCTTGGCGTTGAAATAATCAGCGAGGATGATTTTGACGCGTGGCGCAACGAAATGAAATGAGGCGTTAGGTGGGACAGGAACTGATAGAGCTTGCGGACGGCTGGATTCAAAACCTCGGCCAATGGGGCTATTTGGTGTTGGTTTTTGCGGCTTTGGTGGAATACATTTTCCCTCCGTTTCCAGGCGACAGCCTGCTGGCGCTTGGAGGAGTCTGGGTTTGGCGCACATCTCAATCCTGGCTGGGCGCGCTTGCTGCGGTGACTTTCGGCAACGCTCTGGGTATCGGTCTGCAATACTACATAGGCCGCGTTTTAGCAAGGGCGCAAGGTTCGGAATCCGGATGGATGGCCCGGAAACTTATGGCTTTGGGGCTGTCCGAAGAACGTATCGCCGCGATACGTGAGCGCGTCCGCAAGCATGGCACAGCGCTGCTTTTGATCAACAGGTTTTTGCCTTCGCTCAGAGCGCTTGTATTTTTGGCGGCTGGCGCTTCAGGCTTGCCGTTAAAGAAAACCATGGGCTGGGGGCTTCTGGGAAGTCTCGCGTGGAGCGCTTTTATTTTAAGCATAGGCGCCTGGGTAGGGGGCAACGCGGAACTGATGCTCCGTTTGCTTGAGCGTTACCAGACAGCGGCCGCGTGGACAATGGGGGCGGCAATCGCGCTTTTTGTTTTATACAAATTATACCGCAGGCGGCGCGGATAAGGTTTTAAGGAGTTCGGGAAAAGCGGTATTGATAATTTCGGGCTTCTGGACAAAACACAAAACCAGATGATGGGGATCCATATCGTAAAAATAGCCGGGATGCACTAATAAGTGATTTTCCATAAGGACGCGGCGCGCGGCTTCTTCCTCATCGCAAAACGCGCCGGACGCGCCGCCGCGCAGATTCAAAACCACATGAAATCCTCCTTGCGGCTTTTCATAACGACAGGCGTCTGTTTCTGAAAGATGTTTTTCCGCCATACGCCACGCGGCGCGTATGCGCATGGCGAATTCAAAACGAACGGCGTTGCCGAGCTGGAAAAATTCAGGCGCGGCGGCCTGCGCGATTTCATTGACGGGAAGAAAAGTATCCGAAATCAGTTCCAGCGCGCGCATTGCCTGCCGTACATTGTCCGCGTCGCCT
>Ga0082212_10005741_pt1 | contig 16830 bp, 10 predicted proteins | sample TergutNt197P3_FD_71548 | JGI IMG/M metagenome (GOLD analysis project Ga0082212, IMG submission 71548) | Neocapritermes taracua P3 segment gut microbial communities from Petit-Saut dam, French Guiana - Nt197 P3 | ecosystem: Host-associated > Arthropoda: Insects > Digestive system > Gut ... | reverse complement strand
GAAGGGGACAAGCAGCAACGAAGCCGGCTTATGAACGATGGTACCGGGGGGCGGTGCAAACCAACTCCCTTTCTGTTGGGCAAGCATCCATCGAAAACAGTGATAGGTTTCCATCGCAGGTCTCCAAGCGTTATGATCAGCCGCATTACATTCTGTCAGTGCCATCGAACCGCCGGCATTGTTGATCGTGCGTGCGGCTATCCGAATGGATTCAGGATTGACCATATGATCTTTCTTGTTTATGAATGACCAAATGGGTGTTTTTTTGAGTGTCTCCAGCCGATGGAGCTGAGATGGTGCACTACAGGAAGTCGGAACCGCACCTGCAAACAAGCCGGGATACTTTGACAACAATTCCCACACTCCCCATCCGCCGCTACTGACTCCGGTAACGGTAATCCGTTTTTTATCAATAGGATTATCCGCAATAACGTGTTCCATCGCCGCCATCATAATATCCAACGTACCGTCTTTAGTAGTTTGGAAATACCAGCCCGGTCTCGCTGTCTCATCTCTGGAAGCCTGTGTGACCAACATGAAAAAATCTTGTCGTTCCGGTCCGATCATCATCGGCAAGATCGAATGAAGATGAATAATCGCATCATCAGCACCTCCATGTAAATGAATGATGAGCGGATATTTTCGACCGTTGCGGATATTTTTCGGCGTGTGCAAACGGTATTTGATTTCGGCATTCTGATATTGTCCTCCGGTGTACTGGAAAGTTTTTTCATCGAAACAATAGGCGAGAACCGGATGCGGAATCGTTCCTTCGCCCTGATTTTTTTCATTTTCTAACTGTACGAGTTCTCGAATTTCTCTTGCCGAAAACTTATGGATGTCGTCGCGGGATTCTACTGCATAAATATCGGCGGAGGCCGCCTCTTTTTGGAGTCCCCCTTCCTCTTGAGCGTTCGCAACAAGCACGGCAAGTATAGACGAAAACACGAAGAGTTTCGTTACTGGAAATTGCTTGTTCATAAATCACTCCAATATAAAACACTGCCCGCCAATGTGCGCCAGTGTACCCCAAAAAGAGGCGTAGTACAAGACATGACACGATTATGGTGTAGCCCGCTAACAAGTTTGTGCAATAGAGCGAGAAAGGTAGGCACTCGACCTCCGGGCGAGTGCGTCGGCGATAGCCGACTGGAGGCGACCCCATGAGACTCAAGTGCGGTGTCCCGCACGAAGCCGCCCGGAGGTCGGCTTCCTACCTTGCCAACCTCAAATCGAAAACTTGTTAGCAGACTGGATTACGGTATAGATAACAAATATACACGCTTGACATTTTGTACTTGTTGGTTCATAATGACTGTGAGGGCTGGTCGCCGGACAGTATTATCCGTTAACGTACAGGAGCAGTGGTCATGCGAAGTTTCGTTATCATCTTTGGCACTTCTGACAATGGACGAAAGGGCAAGTTCTGTAATCTATTGATACATAAAAACTTGCGGCAGCCAACGGGGTTCACCATCGTGGAACTCCTTGTTGTCATCACGATTATCGGAATGTTAATCGCGCTGTTGTTACCTGCTGTACAGGCTGCACGAGAAGCCGCAAGGCGGACGCAGTGTTCCAACAACCTCAAACAATTGGGACTGGCACTTCAAAACCACCACGCTGCCTACGACTGTTTCCCGGCATCGCGGGACTTCCTGAAAATTCCAAGACCCAATTCTTTGTCAGAAGATCCTGGATTGGGTGTCGGAGGTTGGAGCGGTCTGTTATATCTGTTCCCGTTCATGGAGTTGGGATCGCGTTACGATGCTATTCTCGGCGAAGAAAACAACAACTATGCATGGGATTCGCCGACAGCAATGCAATCGCCGCTGAAGTCGTTTCTCTGTCCGTCGTGTCCAGGCGGCGGGATGTCAGGCGACATTGCCAGTGCCCCCAATCCGCCTACTGCCCGAACAAACTATGGTTTTTCCCGCGGCGACGGAGCATGGGAATGTGATGTATGGAAGCCGCACCCCGATCTTAACGGACGTGATGACGTTCGAAGCCGTTCCATGTTTATCCCATTCGAGCGCAAAAAGATAGGTGCAGTAACCGATGGTTCGAGCAACACGATTGCGATGAGTGAATTTGGAAAGCCTGCCGGTCCGCAATCCAATGATGTGAGGGCTGGAATCATCCGGTTTTGGTTCAGCGGCGGTCCGCATGACATGCCTGCATTTTTTCTGGATCAACCCGGAGTAATACGGATGTGTCTGGACTTCACAACAGATCGTAGAACCCTCAATTTTACGGCGGGTACAGGTTGGAATCATGGACCATTGGACCCTGACAAAGCACGGGGACACTGGATCAGTTATGGGCAAGCCAGAGTCCAGGGTTTCCATACATTGTTACCTCCTAACTCTCCGAATTGTGCTGCCGATAACGACGGGGGCGGTCGCGGGATTTTTTCGGCAAGCAGTTACCATACCGCCGGAGTCAATGTATTGTTTTGCGATGGTTCAGGCCGTTTTATAAACGATAATATCAACTTCGGATATGCCGATTCCAAACAGGTTACGTCCGGTCAGAGTGAGTTTGGTGTCTGGGGTGCCCTAGGCTCACCAAGCGGCGGCGAAAACGTCAGTTTGTAGTCCTAAAAATGTCCGCTGGAGAGTGCGTTAAAAAATGGTACGATGCAGTTAGAATGGAAATCACATGAACGAAGAAAAAGCAAAACATTTCTGCTTTATCCAATTCCGGTTCGTCGTGGCAGGTATCTTGTTCCTTGCCGCCGGATTGAAAGCCTATCAACTTGCCACTGCTCCGCTACCGCCCGTTGTGCAGGGCAGTGTGTTTACACCTCTGCTTGAATTGCTCAATGACCGCCACTTTTTGATGAGCGTTGTAGTCGGCGAAATCCTGTTTGCTCTCATTCTGGTCGCCGGTATCTGGCGACAATGGACGTGGCTCCTGTCGCTCCTCGGCTTCACAGCATTTACGCTCGTTTCAATGATAAAGGGGGTGAGCGGCGAGGATTCCTGCGGTTGTTTCGGGACGGTAACAGTCAATCCCTGGATCACGGTGGGGTTCGATGCCGCCATCGTCGGACTGCTGGCTGTGTTTCGGGGGCGGTTGGGCTGGTCATTCCCGCCGCTTGACCGTAAAAAGACACTGACAGCCTTGATCGCTTGGCTCGCCCTTGCAGTACCGGCACTGTTTGCAATGCTTTCCCTAAAACAGCAACCACATGCGACTCTTGGAACTGAATTTATCGGAGCCGATGGTAGAATAACGGTCATGCTGGAACCGGATATGTGGGTTGGCAAGATGTTTCCACTCTGGGACAATGTCGATGACGCTTCAAGACAGTTGCTTGAAAAAGGTGAGTGGAATATAGTGATAAGCCGAAAACAATGTGAAGAGTGCAAGCGGCTTATTGAAAGGCTTGGAACGGCGGTTCCATTGGCACTGCTTGAATTGGATGACGACTCAATGGGTACCACGATGCATTCCGACATACAGTCGATGGTGTCCGTAACAGGGAGTCTGGAAATTGCCCCACTCTGGGTGATACTAACGCCGCTCCTGATAAAATGCCAAGATGGGGTATGCGTTTCCATTGGCGAAGCCCTTTTTCAAAAAAATGATTGAATTGTATTTTTCGGACGATATGAAAAATTTTACGCAAACACCTCGCTTAACACTTGTTTTAACAATCGTAGGGCTACTCATGCTCGGCGGCTGTAGTGGTCGGAGCATACCTCGCGAATCGCACGAGTTACACGTTGCTTTTGTATCGCTCGCAAAAGATGATCCGAGTTACGGAACGTTTGCCATTCACAACGTCAGTCATGAATCAATAAGGATAAATGCTGTCAAAATAATGAATTCCGAATCTGCTGAAGAACTTCCGTCGAGTCTCTTGAAACTAACGAACTGGTCAATGGTTCCCGACAGTTGGGAGTTTGGCGTTTTTCAGATCGGAAAGAGCGGGCTCCAGCAACCCCCTTCTTTACGTGTGGAATACGAACACAACGGAAAGCATTACTTCACATCCCGCCCCGTCGAGCCTACGCACATTTGGATCAAAGACATCTACTTCACTGAGGATTTTTCGTCGGTGTACGCCTATTTTGTACCAGAACAGCCGATACTTCAAGAAAAAGCCGCCACAGCAAACATCACGATCAACGGTGAAAAAACCATCATTGCTGATTACTCAGTTTTGCCAACCGCCGATGGTCATAACCTTGCCTGCCTGAAAATTACACCACCACGCAACTTGAACAGAGGTGAACGGCTTTTCGTCAGTGCTACTTGGGACGGCAAAACACTCTACGGTGGATGCACGAAAGTATTTTATGCCTTTGTCGCTGGTGGGACACAGTACGAAAAGACTATGCGCCCCGTCGATTTGGAATATACGCCGGATTCGATTACTCTAAACATCTACAACGAAGCGGATTTCCGAAAATGTCCGGCAGTCATTGAAAGAGTCATGCTCAATGGCAAAGATGTAACCGTCCAAACGACGTTTCCGACAGAACCATTTCCCCCAGACCTTCATAACTACGATGACGATGTGCGTCCTGTCATTATAAAGAATGTTCGTATCAATGATGGCAAAAGGCATCGTTTTGATTTCGACTTTAAGCGACTTGAACCGATTCGGTCTGGTCATGCGATCCCAAACGGCTACTTCGATATGCAATCGTTTTCCTGCGATGTCCAATACGGTATTCCGTATGAAATCGATCAGGAAAATGGACTGCAAGGCAGTGCATGTACCTTTTATGGTGGGTTGCGGGATCGTCCTGAAATATTGGAATTCATCCGGCGATACAACTCGGTCGTTTCGGTCGATCCGTCGATTCCCGTTTATGTTTATCCGCACGAAGGGACAAGACCAACAATCGTGCATCAACTTGCCGGTTGCTCCGACTTCATCACAACAGGTCAAATGGCTCCCCTCATCCCTTCGGAATTTGAAAAATGCCGAAAATTCCACGATCACGTTCGATATATGCGTCATTTGCTAACGCCTTGGGCAAGTTCTGTCCTTATCGACAATGACATCCATCCTTCGCCGAAAGACTTGGAGTGGATGACTTGGGGAGCGATTGGAGCGGGAAGTCACGGTATCTTTCTGACTGCCCACGAAAAAGGAGATCAAGACACGATAAAAACATGCGAACGGGGTGTTGAGGAAATTCTTGGACACGTCAGGTCAATGAAACCGATGCTTGGCATCACCAAGCCGATTGACCTCGTCCATTCCTGCAATCAGGAAGGAATCCACACCGATCTCCTTGCATGCGGTACGGATCATCTGTTGGTCATTATCCTGAATGAATGGAGTACCCGATCCGCATTTCAGGAATCGGAACCGTTCATGGCGGCAGTCCGCAAAGACGTAGAACTCAAAATCACTGTCGGAGCCGACTGGAAACCAATGATTGCTGTTGATCCGATTCTCCGCCGACCGATTCCATTCACAGCACGCTCAAATGAAATTTCGCTCAGTCTTCCTCTCTTCGACAATGTGCAGGTCGTGCTGTTGAGTCGAAAAGGGATCGAAGACATGCTCCCTGGTTTTCAAATTGAAAACGCAATCGCTCATACCGAACCGCCTGTCATTTTTCTGGACAATCCTGTGATTCCGTTGGGAACACTTCGCCCCGGCTCAACGCACACAGTCGAAGTATCAATCCAATCCTGTACAGATGTCCCGATTTTCCTATCGGGAACCGATATCAGCAATGCTGCTTCCAAATCCGGCGAAGTCCAAATATCCGATGTAACCCTTGCACCCAGAGCAAAGGTAACCCTACCAATTCACTACACTGCCGCTATCACAAGCGGAAAGAGCGTAACGCACGTCTGCTACACATCGCCTGATCATCCCGGTCTTGCACTTCCGGTGTACATCTGTGCTGAAGTGAAACAACCGACTGAACTCTCGCCGGTGATGATTGATTTCGGCTATCTCCCCGTTGAGAATACCAGCAGTCCCAGAGAAGTCAAAATGAAATCGACTGATACAAAGACCGTAATTTCCAACGCCGTTGCCGATAATGACGTGATCAAGGACATTGTGATTGCCGAAGACAAAAAATCGTTTCGATTTGCCGCCTCGTCCGACGAAGTGGGAACGTTTTCGGCACAACTCACCGTCGAAATACTCGTCGACGGCAAAGACGAAACCTTGACGCATACGGTACGATGCACCGGACAATTCCAGCCCATCGTCTTCGCTTCGCCGCCGCAGGTCAGTATCGTCATGGCGGATCAACCGAGAAAATACACCATCGGTATCCGGCATGTTGCCAACAAGCCGATCAAGATCACGTCGCTTTCGGGCGGAAAATCGGTACAATGTCGTGCGTTGTCGGACAAATCTGACCGCGAACAGTCGGTTGAACTGACGATCCTGCCCGCGATACTCGAAACCGGAGGAGCAGAAGTGAAAGTTACAGGTACGGTCGAAGGCGGCGAAGCCTTCTCTTTGACCATTCCGGTATCAGCATTTTCGACCTTACAAAACAAAACGGAGACCACCGAATGAACTTTTTTCGACTGTTTTTTCTACTCACGTTTACTCTTTGGCTTGGCTGTCAAAAAAATACCGACCACCAAATTGACAACGGCGAGTCGTCGCAAATCGAACGCTTGAACCTCTCGGATGCTGAACTGCGTCAGGCGGTTGCCCACTCTCCGGCGGACAATATCGAAGCAACCCTGCAAAAGGTATCCCAAACGCTCGACTTGATTTATGCGGAAGAGATGCCGGAATATCTGCCGAATTGGATTGCCTTTCATACCGTGCTGATGTACGGCGAACACGCCTATCCGAACTTTCGGGTTGGAAACGATACCGACGAAAATCAAAATCTGAAGCGGATTTTTGCCATCCTACAAAACTCTGACACGCAAGAGAACGGGGCATTCGTTTTGCGGAGCGGTTCCCCCTATCCGCGTCATTCGGGACCCTATTTTATGCAGGAACATCACCCAGATCAGTTTTTGCACTACTTCGGTATGAGCGGCGGTACGCTGGATGCTCCGCTGACCATCGACGGCAAGGAATACACGTTTCAGAATGTGCTGGATCGTTCGCTGTTGGAAGCAAGAACGGCAAACGAACTGGCATACACGGTTTTGGTTTACGCTAAAATCTTGGAGCCGAGCAAGCAGTGGCAAAACAAGTTCGGTGAAACGGTGTCGCTGGCAATACTGCTCGAAAAATTACTGAAAACGCCGGAAAGAACCTGTCTCGGAACGCATCGGCTCAGTGCCTTGGCAAGAGTGTATGCCCGAAAAGAATTGTCGGCAGACAAGGAAATTGACAAACTCTGGTCAGAACTGGAACGGCAAGTGTTCGAAGCGTTGGTTCTCCTGAAACAATCGCAACGTCCCGATGGCGGCTTTGAACCGCCCGGAAAAACTCCCGGTTTGCAAACACAGGAGCATAGCGACATTTACTACACGGGACACTCGTTGGAGTGGATCACGTTTTTGGGCGAAGATTACTGCCAAGACGACTGGGTGATTCGGGCAGTTGACCATTTAGCCGGTATTACCGATGCGATCTATAAACAGACGTATCGCAACTTGGATGCCGCCAAAACGCCCGATGCTCATTTCGATTTCGATGGGCTGTGCCACGCAGTCTCCGCATTGAAACGTTGGCATGACCCCGTTCTTGCAAGCCGGGAACGCAGCGCAGCGGAGTGACCGGATCAGAGCCCGTGGCGTAAGCAAGGAGCAGAGCCGCTATCGTTGGATTGTGTCAATTTGTCCCCTCTCCCACTGGGAGAGGGTTAGGGTGAGGGCGATGGTTTTGTGAATCATAACTTGCTGTTTCATAACGGGTTACGATGATTTCTGCGAGTTGAACAGCATTTCCGTTTTGACTTTACGTCAACTGCAACAAACACTTATGGCAAAAATTTTGTCGAAAAAGGCATCCGAAAAGACAAAAAATCGTGCCGGTCGAAAGAATTTTCAAAAATTCTCAAAAATTTTTCATGCTTGAAAACAAAGTGTTTTATTGTGTTTTCGCCCCAAATGAGGCTGAAACTCAAAAAAAATTCCGGCGAACCTATTGACTCTCTTTTCGCAATCGTTTATCCTGGACGACGTGAAGGTCGGGGTGTTCTCCCAATACGGATTATCAAATATTTTCAAACGGAGGTTATCATGAAACGGATAGATGTCGTTATCGTAGGGTTGGTTGTTGTGGGAGTCTTTGGACTCGTGTTCGCTGGACAGACGTTCTCGCAGGCGAGTTTTTCGACGCAGAGCGGGGATGGAGTTGCGGTGGGGCGGTCGTGTACAAACATGGAAATTAGAGTAATTGATGTCTGTAAACAGAATGCCACGATATGCGACGTGCAGAAGGATCAGAAAGGGAATGTAGTAGGATGCTCTGGATACAACGCACCGAAGTGCAATGTGGAGAGTTTTCATCCACACCCGGGGACTCATGAATGGGCTTATCAGACTTCGGTGACCAATTGGAATTGTCCCCTTACCACGTTGCATCGGAGTCCATGCATAATGAAACAAGTGGTTTGGCCTGCGCCAGGTGGTGGAACAACGACTATCAACACTTGTGAACCGGATTTTAGTACACAGATACAATTTCAGTGTCCGCATGGTCAGTTTTTATCCAACACAGGTTGCTGATGATTGTATGTGCGGAACGGGGACAAAACGGAGTTTTTCGTTGGCATTTTTTCCTTGATAGGGCAGAGTACCGGCGATCAAAACTGGCAGTTTGTCTCCGTTTTCGGTATAGATGTGGTAGGGACTGTAACAAGACAACATTTATGCCGATGCAATGCCGGGTATTTACAGCAGATTTGTTCGGAAACGTTTTTGGTTAGTCTTGAACGATTTGCCCTTTTTATCAAAAACAGTTCTTTTTGATGAAAATGGTTGTTTTTCAGGGGTTTCCGAGCAAGCCTGGTAGTGGGATGTGTCTCTAGCCGACAGGGGTGGGGTTGTGGTCGCCTTCAAGTAGATTCTTGTAGGACTCGGTTTGTTGTGACCGCGTGTATAAGATTACACAGCGTTGGATACGTGACATGCTATTGTTTTTTGAGAAAGGTGTTCCCCTATGCTTTTGTTTAGAAATTGCGTTTTTCTGCTTTGTCCCATCGCTTTGTCTGCGTCGCTTGCTTTAACTCAGCAAATTGAGCGCGTGGGTGGTGCGCCCAATGACCATGATGTGTATGCCAACTTAGCCAAGACTGAAAATTTTGGGAAAGTGGGAGATTTGTTTTTGGATATGATCAATAAGCAGAATCCTATGATATCAAAAGAAAACCTCTTAAAAATTGTCAAAGCAAGACAAGAGTCCATTAAAGATTTTAGGTGTAGGTACACCGTTTTTGCTGAAATGTTTGGCGTAAACCAAAATTTTGATATACTTAAAAAAATCTCCTACGAATTTGGTCGATCGGGGGATAGGTTGTACCTTGAATATGAGCCACATAATTCAGGAATGAATGACCCGCCCAAAAAAATGTCGTATGATGGAAACAGCACCCTTTCGCTTTTGAATTATCGTGATGGACACTTGCATGCTGGGATAGCAGGGGCAGACGTGGACTCTTTGAGGACATTTTTTCAACCCCACATGCCATTGATATTGGCTAAGTTGTTTGAAATTAGCACGTATGGAGGGGACCTTAATGATTCCAGCCTATTGTCGTTCTTACAGAGTGGAAGTTTGTACGCGATACTAGAAAAAAAAGAAAGCATTGGCGAGCATGAGTGTATTGTGATTGCAGATTTATCCATGCGAATTTATCTTGATCCTCAAAAAGATTTTTCAGTAATACAATCGGATGGATACAGACAGGAATTTTCAGGAGGTGTTCTTATTGGAAGGTGGCTGTCTTCTCGCACGAGATTGTTTGATCTCAACAACCATGACAATGGCGTATGGATTCCATCTGAAATCGTAATTGAAAATTTTGACAAACGTGGAGAAGTCATCGCTCGGCATAGAATTGATGTGTCACTTATTGAAATCAACAAAGGGATTGATGATGGTTATTTTACGGGATTCATTCCAGACGACACGCTCGTTGCTGACGCGACTACGGGTTTAGCTTATTTTTACGGAGAACGACCCTCTATCAACGGTCTCCTCCAAGCAACCGTCCAGAGCAAGCGTGTCTGGATTTTCCAGATCATCAGTATGACGCTCGGCATCATATTGATTCTCATTTGGATTATCATAAAATATCGGAAGTATCGTGCCTCAATGTAAGAACTCCGAATGAAGCGAATTGTCAGTTTCCTGATTCTTTTTCTCGTGGCTTTGCCTGTACTGGGCAAAATGCCAACGTTGGAGGATGGGCAGTATAAGACTGCCTGTGGTCCTATTGCATGTGTCGTTGCCCTGAAAACACTGGGAGTTGAAACCTCGCTCGACGAAATGGCAAAACGTTGTGGTTGGGTACAGGACGAATTTTTGCCTCTCGAAAACCTCCAAAAGGCGCTCCATTCCTATCGCGGTATCGACTGCCAAATCGTCAAATTAACGCCGAAACAACTTGTAGGTCTGCTCAAAGATAATCAGACTGTCGTTATCCTTGCTACCCGAAAACTGACCGACGAGATCGACCATGCTGTCTGTGCCGTCGGTGTCCAGGACAACGACCAAGTGATCCATTTGATCGACTATCCCGAATTGCATCAACGAAAACTGATCGGCGAAATTGCCGACGTTTGGGACGGAACTGCCCTTGTCGTTCGTATCTCCCCCTTCTATCGGGCACTCGGCGATTTTGCCGTTTGCTTCGCTCCAATGATTCTCTTGATCATCGTTATCTTGTGGTTTCGTTCCCGCAAGGAAGGGAAAACACCAAAAGTACCTCCCACTATTTGCCTCCTCCTAATTTTTGCATGTTCCCTTGTTTCCTGTCAAAAACAGGAAACAGTATCAACCGAGGAGTCCCAAAAGCGACAACCGGTTTCCGCCCCTACCAAGAGTACACTCGCAAGGTCTCATTTTCTCAAGCACCATTTCGGCGAGGTTGATGCCAGTGAGCAATTATCATGTTCGCTCGAACTGAAAAACGAAACGGACAAGCCGATGCAGTTTGGATATAGTTCTACATCCTGCGGAGCATGTCTTTCAGTTAAATCAATGCCGAAGGAAATTTTGCCGGGCGAGACGGGCATTTTTGAATTGGAATTCGACACCACCGGCAAGCGAGGAGCAACACCGCAACAAGCCATGTTCTGGGATGCCGAACCGAAAACGCTCCTTGTCCTTGCCGATATTGGTGCTACGGTTAAAGCCGTCTGGATTGACCCGGCAATGATCAGTCTCGGCAATCTTTCGACCAGTGAACCGCAAAAAGCGAAACTGTACGTGATGGCGGCAGGTTTTCCCGATGCTGAAGTTTCGTCGGTACAATGCGAGGCTCCGTGGCTCACGCTGACTTCCAAGCCGGTTGAAACATCGAAGGAACTCAAAGCCCAGAGTATCCGAGCCATCGACTATTACGAAATCGAATGGACAGGAAAAGAAGCGCAGCCTGGCAACCTTTCGTCAAAAATTGTGTTCACCGTTCAAAAAGATGACGAAGAGCAGGTGTTTGAAGTTCCCGTGTCGGGTTATCTTTCCGGCGATGTCGAGATCGTCCCGTCGAACATCGTGTTTGGGCGAGTTACTACGAATGAGGTCGTTCGGACATGCACGTTAACTTTCAAGAAGCCGAACATTGACGCTACAAAGATCGAGTGTACCGCCGACCATTCTTGCTTTCAGGTTAGTTTTGAAAAGTCCAAAGAGGATTCTGCTCGGTTCGTTTTGACATCTCGCATGACACCACCTACCGGAGAGGAAAACCAACTGCTCGAAGGAACGATTATCGGCACGGACGAATCTGGCGAGGTTGTTTTCAGCGTTCCTTATGTTGCCTTCATCAGCACGGAGTAATTTGAGATGAGCGATTGCAACATTACTTTGGCACAAGAGCCTTTTCGCCCATTTAGGCGTTCTCGGACGCTCGTGATTCTTTTGCTTGCAATTCATGCTCTTTTGTTAGGCTATTCCGCCACTAAACATTCGCCGACCGCCTTGGAAGGACCTTTGTTGGCAGCCGGAGTGAGTCATTGGGAATTGGGACGTTATGAACTCTACCGAGTGAACCCGCCGTTGGTTCGGATGGTAGCTGCTATCCCAGTAATGATTGTCGGTTGCGAAACGGATTGGAAACGTTTCGTTGATGGTAAGCGAACCCGCCCTGAATACACTATCGGCAGTCAGTTCATCGAAATCAACGGTGAACGTTCGTTTTGGTTGATGACTTTGGCACGCTGGGCTTGTATTCCGTTCAGCCTGATTGGCGGTTTGTACTGTTTCTTTTGGGCTCGTGAACTTTTCCGCAACGATATGGCAGGTTTGATTGCTCTGACGCTTTGGTGTTTTGATCCCTTGATTCTGGGCAATGGTGCACTGATTACGAATGATGTTGCCGCTACGTCGTTTGGAATCGTGGCAGGTTACTATTTTTGGCACTGGCTCAAATCGCCGACTTGGAGGCGGTGTTTTATCGTTGCGTTGGCTCTCACATTAGCGATTCTTGCGAAAACAACTTGGTTATTTCTGTTCGGACTCTGGGTAGTCATGGCGATTTGGTGGTTCGGGATGAAATACTGGAATCGTGAACCTATCGGAAGGAAATTTTCGATAATCGGTTTGCAAGTCGTCTTGATGTTTTTCCTATCGGTTTGGTTCATTAACATTTTTTACGGCTTCGATGGATCGCTTGAAAATTACGGGGACTATTCTTTTGTCAGCAAGAAGTTGTCTGCAATTGATAACAAACATCCATTTTTAGCATCGTTGCCGGTTCCTCTGCCGAAACAATTTGTGATAGGAATCGACACCCAAATTTGTGATTTTGAGAACTACGGACAACAGTCGTATCTGGCAGGTTACTGGCAAGATCGTGGTTGGTATCATTATTACGTTTACGGTTTGCTCGTCAAATGGACGCACGGTACGCAAATTTTACTCTTGCTGGTTGTGTTGATGTCGATCTGTTGGACAAAATACAGGGTATCGAGCGACGAGTGGGTTTTGATCATCCCAGCCTTGACCGTTCTCCTGCTTGTCAGTTCCCAATTGGAGTTTAACATGCATTTTCGTTACGTTCTGCCGTTTGCCGGGCTCGCTCTGATTTTCATCGGAAAAGTTGCCTCGCTCATGGAAAAGGGATGGTTTTGGCGTGTAGCCGTTTCGTTGTTAATCGTTTCATCGATAGCAAGCAGTCTTTGGAATTATCCGCACTCGTTGACTTATTTCAATGAGTTGTCCGGCGGTACGAAGAACGGGCACAAACACATGCTTCATAGTGCGATTGATTGGGGACAAGACTTGACGTACTTGAAAAAATGGCTGGATGATCACCCTGAAATCAAACTCGACGGATTGGTATATCATGGGGGATTTGAGCCGTCCGCCATCGGGATCAAGTGTCCAAGACCGCCCGTAGGTCAAGACACTTCCGATACTGTTCCGCAGGACATATCAAAAGTCGGACCCCAGCCGGGGTGGTATGCCCTGAGTACAAATTCACTTTGGAGCAGTGATGGGGAATATGCTTATTTCCGTAACATTACGCCGGTGGTAACGGTCGGTAGAACCATTCATGTTTACCATATTGCGCCGGAAGACGTGAAGTGATATACCTTGGTTTTCGTAATATGCAATGCAATAATCACCGAGAATTTTAACACTTTTTTCGGTAGCCCATGCAGTTTACCTGACATATTGCGTAAGTCCAGTAAAAACTGCCAGACAGACAGTCCAATCGTAACCGATTCGCCGCCGATTTCTACGCACTGGAATCGGCGTTTTGGGGTATTTCGGTCTTGGATGGTTCAAACCCCGTTGTCGACGAAAATGGAAAAATCACTCTGCCGATCTGCCTGTTTCGCGGGGATGTTACAACGGTGTACACGGAGCAGGTGGCACAGCATGTCCGTCAAAAGATAACATGACACTTGACAGAATGTCGCCAGTTTGGGAAAATACGGCAGTGCTTTGAGGTTGGAAGAGTGCAGTCCGATCCAACCCCCTTCATGTCCCGGGAGGATGCGTATGAATACTTTTGCCAAAATGGCGGGCAACCGTTCGCGGAAATGCCATTCCGCCTTTACTCTTATCGAACTTCTCGTCGTCATTGCAATCATCAGTATGTTGATCGCTTTCCTACTCCCTGCCGTGCAGTCCGCAAGGGAAGCGGCACGACGAATGCAGTGTGCTAACCACATGAAGCAACTTGGGCTTGCCGTTCAACTTTTTCATGATGGTCAAGGCGGTCTTACCCCGTTTGGCATTGATGTTGAACGCCAATCGACGTTTACATTCCTCTTGCCCTACATTGAACAGCAGGCTCTTTATGACTTCATGGCGAGCCGCACGAACGGGTTAATGGAACAGACAGGAACGGCTTGGTGGCAAAACCATCACGATTGGCTTATGCCGCATTTGGATGACACCATGCGCATTGCTTTTTCTTCTATTCCTATTGTGAAATGTCCCACGCGGCGTTCCGGGGTTGCCCAAACGGCTCTCAATCCCGATAGCAGCCGTAATGACCCCAGTACCGGTCCCCAAGGAGACTATGCGGTTGTCTGTCTTGATCAGTATGAAGGAACAATTATGCCTGGAACAAATGATCAAGGATTGTGGACAGTGGGAGGGCAACAGACGTACCCGGAACGTATTGCCGGTCAGGTTGGTCCATTTCGCGCTGTCAACATCGGAGGCGGTACATCGACCGACGAAGTCTTGAATGCTTGGAGTCCGCGTGATACCTTCTCGCGTTTGGCTGATGGTGCAAGCAATCAGTTCTTTTTCGGTGAAAAACACATTCCGCTGGGGCGACTTGGTCTTTGTACGCATATTTTTGAAGAAAACTTTAACTGCAACACACTTTCAAGCGATTGCAGTATTTTCTCAAATGGAAATTGGTCAAGTGCCGGTTTTGCGAGGAGTTTCGACGGTTGGAGTAACCATAAACAAACGATTTCCAATCCGAAAGATTATCGTACCGGTCCTGAAGGTCCCATCCACGACTATTCATTTGGCAGTTATCATCCCAGCGTTTGTGTGTTCGTTCTTGGTGATGGTTCTGTTCGACCGGTGTCCACAACGGCACCGCACGAAATACTGCGAGCGTACAGTCACGTCAACGACGGGACAGCGGTTACATTGCCATAAATTCATAGAGAAAGGTCGTTCGAAATGTCAAGCAACACTGGTCTCCCTCAAAACGAGAAATCGCCTTCCACTGAAACTGCCGATACGTCAAACTCCTCACGGGAAGGATGGTTCGGCGGCAGAATCGACATTCTGTTACTGGGGGCTGGATTATTCTTTCTCGTGATCAACCTCGTGGCGTTCTTTGGTATCAATATCAGACTGAACACTTTGTTATTTTACCTTGATATGCGGCATTGGTCGTTTTTCACGTCTGTCGTTTTCTGGGTGACTGCAATATGGATCGTCTTGGAAGCAACCCGTTTGGCAGATTTTTGTCTTCCTGTTGTCAGGATGTTTGCGGCTACTTGTGTCCTGCTCGCCATTATTTTTGTGTTGAATTCGTACAGTATCACAAGCCATAGCCCCAGTGGGTATTCGCTCTGTTTTCAGGTCGTTGCCGCCTGTTGTATCGTCCGAAGTTTATTTCTGCTCTATGAATACCGGTATGGCGAAGATGAGTTCGACTTGGAGGAATCGCAGTGGTTTTGGGGCATGTCAGGATTTTTGTTCGTGAGTCTGGTCGTCGTGGAAATTTTGTGTTTTATCTCCGTCAATACGCCGCTGGGGGATACGTTTCGCACTGAATCCCTCTTCGATATATACGGCGATAGTTTACAAGAACTGATACAGTATGGGACAGGTTCGTTCGCTACAAAAATGTTCACTTTGCTGCTTGCCGGAACAGCCATTGCCTTCGCTTATGTAACCGGCAGATGGCTCCTCATCATCTATTTGAAAATCAGAGGGGAGTGATGAAATACTTTTAGAATCGTTCCCGAACGGTTTGCCAAGCATCGGAAGCCCGTTCGCAAATCGTACCTAACGAAAGAGAGATGGTAATTACAATGATTGTGAGGGGTAACATATACCTGAAGAAGACCGGCAAAAACGAATGGGGCTTATGGACAGTGGTTCCGGGCGGCGGCGAAAACCAACTCCCTTTTTTCTGTTCAAGCATCCATCGGAGACAGTCGTAATCTCTCATTGCGTGCCGCCAAGTATTATGATCACGCACGTCCCACTCCGTTATTGCCATAGAGCCGCCGGAATTATTGACCATACGCATGGCTGTCTGAACGGATTCGAGATTGATCATCCCATCTCCCTTGGTCACAAACGTCCATATTTGCGTTTTTTTCAGTGGTGCTAGCGGGAGGTAGGAAGGCGGATTGCAAGCAGTCGGAACTGCGCCCGCAAACGTATCGGGATACTTTGTTAACAATGTCCACACGCCTGCTCCACCGCTACTGACTCCAGTAACGGTAAGCCGTTTTTGATCAATGGGGTTTTCCGTAATGACATGCTCCATGACCGCCATCAAAACATCCAATGTACCGTCTTTTGCGGAGTTAAAATTCCAAGCCGGTGTCTCGGAAGGACATTGTACCACCAGCATAAAAAAGTCCTCGCTTTCCGGTCCGACCAGTACGGGCAAGATCGAATGAAAATGGAGGAGCGAAAGCGTGTTGTCCGAACCTGCTTCGCCCAGTCCGTGTAAATGGACAACGAGAGGATATTTTCGACCATAGCGGATGTTGGTTGGCGTGTGGAGGCGATAGTTGATTTCCGCATCCTGAAATTTCCCA
>Ga0082212_10005740_pt1 | contig 16830 bp, 17 predicted proteins | sample TergutNt197P3_FD_71548 | JGI IMG/M metagenome (GOLD analysis project Ga0082212, IMG submission 71548) | Neocapritermes taracua P3 segment gut microbial communities from Petit-Saut dam, French Guiana - Nt197 P3 | ecosystem: Host-associated > Arthropoda: Insects > Digestive system > Gut ... | reverse complement strand
CCGACCAAAGGCTGGGGTCCTTGAGCAGTCCGGCTGTTTCGGCGTTTTTCCATGCGCCCGTTTTGGCACTGAAGCCATAGTCAAGCAAAGACCGGTAAAACATCTGATTGTAATTTTCCATTCTGTCTGCCGCGTAGGCCGCTCCGACGTTGCAGGAATAGATAATGATCTCTCTCGGGCCAACCCTGCCGTGGGCATGTCCATCGGCGCATTCGATTCTTACCCTTCCGCCCGGAAAAGTCCGCTCATACACGCCATTGCAGAAAAATTCCGTTTGCTCGGAAATGGCCCCGGCGTCCATCAGGGAAGAGATTGAAAAAACCTTGAATACCGATCCCGGTTCGTAGTGCTCCAGTGCGGAAAGATTGAGATAGGTGCTGCTTGGTGAGGCGCGGTAGTCGTTGGGATCAAAGCCCGGAAGACCGGCGGAACCCAGTATCTCCCCGTTTCGCGGATCCATCGCCAGAAAAATTACCGATTCGGCCTGGGTTTCCCGCATGGTGGATTCCGCCACCCTTTCCAGAATATGCTGAACATTGGCGTCTATGGTCAGAACTACCTTGCTGCCCCTCCCGCCGTTCTCGATTCCCGAAAGTTCCCTGTCCAGAGCATATTCGATTCCTTCCAGAGGTCTAAAATAATCCCCCATAAAGCCAAGAATCTGGGAGGCCAGGGTTTTTTCCGGGTAGACTCTGAACGGTTCGGCTCTGGCGGCGACTCCGGTCAGCCTGTCCTCCCGTATGTTTTGGGCGCTTTTTATCCTGTCCCAGGTTTCCATGGGAACCTGTCGTTTCAGAATAAATTCCTTGGTGTTGCCGCTAATACGCCTGTCAATCTCATCGGCGCTCATATCAAGAAAGGGGGCAAGCTCTTCGGCAAGTTTTGCGATTTTTCTCGCTCTGTTCGCGTTGTCCCTGGGCGGTCTGACATAGATGTCGTAACGCCTGACCTGCGCAGCGAGAATTTTCCCGTTTCTGTCTACAATCGCCCCCCGTTCAGTGATGTTTCGGGAATTGGCCGATCTGTCGGAGTCATTCTGTCTTATATGCCAGCCGTAACGCGCAAGAATAGCCGCCGCCGCCGCAATCAATAGAGTAATAACGAGGGTAAAACGCCATTTTGGTAAGTTATTCATTATCTTCCCAATACTTTCCCAATCGTGTTGTTAATCGAAACCGGACCGTATGCGCGGGAATCGTAGGACTGGAGGCTGTTGTCCCCCTGCGCCATGAATTCCCCCTCTCCCAAAAGGCCGCCGCAGCGTTTAACCGCGATGCCCCCCGAAGGCGAATAAAAAACCACTACATCGCCCTCTTTGGGGGCCGACCAGCGCAGCAAATACCCGCTTTGACCGGGAAAACGAAAGCCGTATTGGAGGCGGTTTACAACAAGCACCATTCCGCTGTAGATGGCGGGTTCCATTGAATCCCCCTCCGCAATTATAAAATCAACCAGGAACAGCCTGAGTACCAGCGCAATTGCCAAAGCCCCCCAAACCGCCCTTGCCATACCGGATAGTATAATGATTTAGCGGAGAAATGTCGATAATAGGGCTATGAACTTTGATCAACTCGGGAGACAGCACGTTTCCAGACGACGGAAACCGTCTCCGCTGAGAAATATCCGGCGTTCGCCGGCCTCTTTCGATGCGAATTTTTCCCAGCATGTGTGGAAAAGACCCAGAAATACCCAGGATATCCCGGAAAACGACGGCAAAAGGGAAAAAATCTCTTTTGGCAGAGGCAGAAGGAGATCGGGATTCAGTATACCGGTATCGTGGTTGAAAAACATCGCCGTTGTGACGGGGATTTTGGTAATCGGGATTGTTGGTCCAAACTGGGACAGCATCTCCCGTTCATTCAGATCGCCGGAAATAACCGTTAAATCCCTGGAGGATACGAGCAGTCCGCTTGTTCATAATGAGGCCGGTTTTGGAAATCTTGTCTCACTGGATTTTAGCAGAGCGGAAACCGGAGACGACACCGGTTATTTATTTGGAGAAATACCGCTCAACCTGACGAAGACCTTTTCCTGGTCAGAATACACGGTTCGGCAGGGCGACACTATATCGGGAATTGCGTCGAGATACGGCGTATCCATGGAATCAATAATTGCGTTTAACGGCCTCAAGGAGGCATGGAACCTCCGTATAGGCAGAAAACTCAGAATCCCCAATATGGATGGCATTCCGTACACGGTTCAAAAAAACGACACGCTGTCAAGAATCGCCGAAAAGATGAAGACTCCGCAAAACGCAATACTTGACGCAAACAATTTAGCCAGCGATACCATACGATCCGGTGAAGTTCTGTTTATTCCCGGCGGAAGAATGGACGCCAGTGAATTCAGGCGGGCCATAAGGCGTGATGCCCCGGTACAGAATGCCGTCGAAAAGCTGATGATCTACCCTGTTTCGGGAAGGCTTACTTCGGGTTATGGATGGCGGCTTGATCCGGTAAAACCCGAATCCGGAATAAGGCGTTTTCACCATGCCATAGATTTAATAAGCAATACCGGCGATCCGGTAAAAGCGGCAATGAAGGGGACGGTACTGAACGTCGACCATAACCCCAACCTCGGAAATTTTGTCATTCTGGGGCATGGCGAGTATCAGACCCTGTATGCGCACCTGTCGGCGTTTTCGGTCAGGACAGGCGATGCCGTAGACCAGGGGCAGGAGATCGGCAAGGTTGGCAATACCGGTTACACAACCAACCCGCATCTGCATTTTGAAGTTTTTCGCAAAGGAAACCGGATTAACCCGCTTGAAGTATTGAAATAAAGGGCGGATTGCATTACCATAAAACAGCGAGGATGATATGCGGAAGTTAATGGTGCTTCTTATCGTATTTTTGGCGGTGGTAACTTTTATCAGGGCTTATGATAAAGCGGATGCCGGGACGCATCATGACTACTCCCGGCAGGATGTCATTGAAGTCAAGATCAACAATTAAAAGAAAGAAGTATGAATATTAACGGCAACACAATCAACACTGCTCCAATTGCGGCGATGACCTTCGACACATTGCTGGATGAAACCTGTGAGCGCCTTCTTGACCGGCAGGTAAAATTTTCCATACAGCGAATCCATGAACTTGAAAAACGCCTGGATACTCTTGAACGCGAACTCGACGATTTCCTGCGCACCCGATGATCTTTAAATTATTTCATGAATAAAAGTCTTATGCTGTGCCAGATGCGCCTGAAGATGTTTCCCTGCTGATATGCCCTCGCCGTAAACAGCCGTACACGATGGACTTCCCCTTGATCGTCCGAAAAGACAAGCCAGCCGGCGGGGTAGGATGCGGGCAGCGGGGCGATGAGAGGATCGTCTGTTTCAACGGTATACCGGACGGATGCGGCGCGGTTAAGCGGCGCGGTAAAATCGAACGGACTCGAAGAGCCCGCGGGTTCATCAGGAATCAACGAGACAAACTTGTCCTTGCCCTTCCACAGCCGCGCCGGTTCGAATGGGCCTGCGACCGGCCGGACGGTTTTGAAATTGTCGAATGCCCAGGAAAGCAGCCGCTCGCCGTCTCGGTCGCGTATGCGATCGCCTCCCGGACGCGCCGGCGCGCCGAGGATGACTGCGATAAAGCGCGTTCCGTTTCTCTGCGCGGTAAGGGCGATGTTGTAGCCCGCCTCGTCGATATAACCGGTTTTAAGCCCGTCGACGCCGGGAAAGGTTTTGAGCAGATTGTTGCGGTTTTCCTGCACAATCGTTTCCGGATTGTCCCGGTACGCTTCCGGTACGTTTTGCGCCATGGGATAGGCGAATTCCCGCACCGAATGAAATTCGGCGAGGCTGCCCGGGTGCTGCCGCAGATATTCCAGGCAGAAGGACGTAAACTCGGCGGCGGTGGTAAAATTATATTCCGAAATCCCCGAAGGCTCGGTAAAAATGGTTTTCATCAAACCCATGCGGCGGGCTTCATTCGTCATTATCACGGCAAAGTCCCCCACCGTGGGCGCGAGACGCAGTGCTGCCGCGACCGCCGCGTCATTCCCCGACGAAACCGCCAGCCCGAGCATTATCTCCCGCAGCGTTACCGTATGCCCCGGCGCGAGAAACATCAGGCTGGAGCGGGGAGGCTGCCTTAGCGCCCAGCTTTCCCTTGTTATCGGTACTGTCTCGTCCAGCGAAGCCCTGCCCGCGTTGACTTCATTCTGTATCAGGTGCATGGTCATCAGCTTGGTGAGGGACGCCGGGGAAATTTCCTCGCCGGGATTTTTCGCGTAGAGCACCGTCCCTGTCGCCGCGTCCACCAGCACCGCAGCCTGCGATTGTATTTCCGGCGCGGTCTCAAGCAGGGGCGCTATTGCAGGCGCGGCGTTATAATTCAGCCCCGGCGCGCTTATGCCGGGCACATAGGCGTTCTGGGAAAACAGAATGCCTGTACAAACAAGTGACAGAAATAGCAATAGGGTTGTTCGGAAACCTCCAGTTTTTAAACAACTTCCGCTTAGATTTTCTTTCAAAAGTCCGCCTGCCCCACGGCGCGCGGGTAGGGGATAACGTCCCTGATGTTCGCCATGCCGGTAATGTACTGAATAAGGCGTTCAAAGCCAAGGCCAAAGCCCGCGTGGGGAACCGAGCCGTAGCGGCGAAGGTCCAGATACCACGTATACTCTTCCACATTCATTCCCATTTCAATCATGCGGGCGCAGAGTTTTTCCAGATTTTCCTCGCGCTGCGAACCGCCGATGATTTCTCCCAGCCGGGGAACCAGCACGTCCATCGCCCGCACGGTTTTGCCGTCGTCGTTCTGCTTCATGTAAAACGCCTTAATGTTTTTCGGATAATCGGTAACAGTCACCGGCCCAGCGGCGGTTTTTTCGGTAAGGAATTTTTCATGCTCACTTTGCAGATCGCAGCCCCAGCGGGGGGCAAACTCAAAAGCGTGTCCCTTTGCCGCCGCCTTTTCCAGTTCACCAATAGCGTCGGTGTAGGTCATGTGGGTAAAGCGCGAGTTGACCACCTGCGTTAATGTTTCGATAATGCCCTTTTCGATGTGCGAATCAAAAAAGGCCAGGTCTTCGGCGCAGTCTTCCAGCGCCGTTTTGAAAATAAATTTAAGAAAGTCCTCGGCCAGCGCCATATTGTCACCAAGATCGGCAAAGGCAATCTCCGGCTCGACCATCCAGAACTCCGCCAGATGCCGCGTGGTGTTGGAATTTTCGGCGCGGAAGGTGGGGCCAAAGGTGTACACGCGGGTCAGCGCTGCGGCGCAGGTTTCCGCTTCCAGCTGCCCCGACACGGTAAGGAATGTTTTTTTGCCGAAAAAATCTTTCGCGTAGTCGATTTGTCCCGCGCCGCTTTTTGCCAGCGCTGTCAAATCAAGGCTCGTTACCTGGAACATCGCCCCCGCGCCTTCGGCGTCCCCCGCAGTGATGATCGGCGTGTGGATATACTGAAAACCATGCTCGTAAAAGTATTGATGAATCGCAAAGGCCATACGGCTGCGGAGACGCAGCACCGCGCCGAAGGTGTTGGTGCGGGGCCGCAGGTGGGCAATCTCGCGTAAAAATTCCAGCGAGTGCCGCTTTTTTTGTAATGGGTATGCAGGTATACCTGGGGAATTCTCCGCCGGCGCTTCGCCGGTTATTTTCAGCGTTTTTGCCGAAACTTCCACCGCCTGCCCGGAAGCGGGGGAGGGTATCAACAATCCCCCGATGGCGACAGCTGCGCCGGTCGAAAGCTCCGCCAGGGCGGCTTCGGTTTTTGCCGTCAATACGCCGGCGCTGCGGTCAAAGGTACACTGTATTCCGGCAAAGCAGGAGCCGTCGTTAACCTCGACAAAAACCAGGCTCTTCATATCCCGCACGGTTTTAACCCAGCCGCGGATGGTTACTTCCTGCGATGCGGGCTGCTCGGCAAGTATTTCTTTGATGAGTGGCGAAAACATGGGTGCATTATAATACACAACGAAAAAAAGGGAAACGTCCTCCATGGTAAATGGTGACTGTCACCCCCTTTCGATATAAGCCGCGACTTCGAGCGCCAACTTCACGTCGTACCCTTTGACCGCGTGCATTATGAGGTCGAGCGAGGCGCGTGGGTGTCAGGAACCTCTTAATGCCCTCATGTTCATGGTGATAGTTACTTCCTCCCGATTTATGGCAGCTTTAAGTTTATTAAAACCTCCAGGGATGCCGCCGGTATGATTAAACAAGCTGACCGGTTCCTTGGGCATACCCAAAAAATTGGTATCCAATTTTCCATTGCCGTTTGTATCCTGAAAGACCATAAAAACATACTCTCCATACGGCAAATCCGCTTCATGTCGGAGAACCGTATTCTGGCTTTCAAGTACATATTCCCTGAATGCAACGCTCTTTTTATAATCCCTTTCATTCGAGAAAATACAAATGTGGATATTTCCACCGCCAATATTAACCCCGTTAATTTCTACCGTCGTTCTGGAATTTTGGGCAAAAATATTTACCGCATAAAAAGCCATGAAAATTAATAACAACGCCAGTTTTCGTACAATCATATTCACTTCCTTTTGCTTATTCTCAGACAAATCTCCGGTAATTGTCAATAATTCCCTGAATTTCCATAAGGTGACAGTCACCAGTTTCTCTGATGAGCGGCGAAAATATGGTTACAGTATAGGCAGCGGCAGTATTATTGACAAGGTGTGAATATGACAGTATGGTAATACAAACGGAGGAAAGATTGAAAACTTTTTTTGTCAGATACGGTTTTCTTGCCTGTGCAATTCTGTTTTTTTCATGTGCATCTTCTTTAGGTCCCTACAGGCCGTTATCCGATATTCCCAATGCGGCTGTCATCGGAACCGTACAGACATCATTTGAATCAATGAACAGCGGGTATCAGAAATCATTGATCGACGAGGCGGCCTATGTTAGTTTAATGGATGCGGCAAGAAAAGAGTATCAGGGAAATATCGATGTCAGGGAAATAACATGGACATTTATTGGGTGGAACTCTGTAAAGCATATCAATGAATTTTCCGCTGTTGGCAAGATTATTTTACTCACCGGTACTTCCGCGAGGGTTATAGAGGGGGCGCTGGCAAGAGCCGCCGGTCAAATGCTGAAAAACGTTCCACCCAAATCAAGTATTGCCATTGTGTATATCACCGCTCCTGACAAAAATACAACAGATTACCTGGCCGGGGAGCTTGAATTCATATTGGTCGATGCGGGTTATACGATAGTTGACAGAACGCAGCTGGGCAAAATAAGAGAAGAGCAACGTTTGCAGATGAGCGGAGAAGTTGACGATGCGACCGCCGTATCAATCGGAAAAATTACCGGGGCAGGCATAATTGTGACAGGAAGCGTTGACAGCGAAGGCGATCTGCGCAGATTACGCCTGAGGGCATTGGATACGCAAACCGCACAGGTTGTCGGCATTGCCTCTGAGCCGTTTTAATCAGTTTTCTGTGAATTGCCAATTGATACAATAATCTGCCGTTTTTGATCGGCGAATTCGGGGGAGAAGGGGAAATCCCTGTCCCTTGGCCGCTGCGGCTGCACATTCATAACACTGGTGATTTTTCCCGGTTTACCGCTAAGTATGTACACCGTGTCCGAAAGCAGCAGAGCTTCCTCAACGTCATGGGTGATAAAAATCGTTGAAAGCCCCATGCTGTCGGCAATTTCTCGGTACCAGTCCTGCATTTCGCGGCGGGTAATCGCGTCCAGAGCGGAAAAAGGTTCGTCCAGCAAAATAACACGATTGCGTGTCATGCAAGTCCGCAGGAGCGCTGCCCGCTGGCGCATCCCGCCGGATAGCTGGTGGGGGTATTTTTTTTCATAGCCGGAAAGTCCGAAGCGGGGGAAAAAGCCGGCGGCGTATTGGCGGGCAGCGTTCTTTTTTTCGCTGCGGATCAGCATGGGGAGGATAACATTGTCAATCACCGTCATGTGTTCCAATAACAGGTCTTTTTGCGGCATATAGCCGGTTTTGCCAGACACGCCGGTGATGTCTTCGCCCTCAAGAAAAACTTTTCCCGCATCGGGGCGATCAAGCCCGGTAAGCACGTTGAACAAAGTGGTCTTACCAACGCCGGAATGGCCGAGCAGCGAGACAAAGCCCCCTTGTACCAGTTCGATACTGACGTTTTCCACGACAGGAACGTCTTCGTAATTTTTGGTGATATGTTCGCAATGAAAAATCGCTTTCAAATATTTCTCGCTATTTTTACACGCAGAGGCGCAGGGGGAAGAGGGGGTTAGGGAAGAAATTCATTCGTGAACCCGCCCTCGCCAATGTCTTCTTCCAAAAGGCCGTTCTCAAACATCCATCGGTAGAAACCGCCCCAGCGTTCAGCGTCTATTTCTCCCCAGCGCACCGCGTCCCCCTGATAGCGCGATGCAAGAAATTCCTGGCTGCGCATAACCAGTTCCCGGTCAAGTTCCGGTGCGTGTTTCAAAAGGATTTCACCCGCTTCGGCAGGGTTTTCCATTGCATAATCGTAGCCCCTGCTCAGCGCCCGCATGAATTTTTTTGCCGTCTCGGTGTGTGTGCTGAGCCAGTTGGTGTTGGCAGTCAATACCGGTGTATAAAAGTCAAAACGGCTGTCCAGGCTGCCAAGGTCGATGTAATTAACATTGATGCCATTTACTTCGGCGGCGATACCGTCCCATGCGTAGTATACCCAGATTGCGTCTATGTCGGTTTGCAGCGCAGAGAGGGCATCGGTGGCAAAATTGGGGATCATTTTTACCGCGCCGAAATCGCCGCCGTTGTTTGCGACAATTTCCTTTACCAGAGCCGTTACCAGCGGCGTTTCCCATGAGGCGAAGCGTTTCCCCATAAGGTCACGCGGGCGGCTGATGCCGCTCTGTGCCAGCGACATTATCCCCGATGTGTTGTGACTGATAATTGCCGCCACTGCGATCACCGGCAGTGCGTCACGATCTTTTGCAATGGCCGGTCCCATCGTTTCCTGGAAGTCAAAGCCGAATTCGACACTGCCCGATCCTACCAGTACCAATGCCCCGTCTTCCGGCGGCTGGAATATTTCTACGGTCAGTCCCTCTTCGGCAAACCAGCCCTTTTCTAAAGCGGCGTACAGGCCGGTGTGGTTGGTGTTGGGAGTCCAGTCCAGCACCACGCGAATGTGATTTGCGCCTGTTTTTCCGCCGCCGCACCCGATGAATGCCAGGCACAATACAAATACAATAATTCGCAAAGATCTCATGCAGAGACGCGGAGACGCAGAGACGCGGAGGGGAGTCCCCAGTCCCAGTTCCCCAACCCCCTTCTTCCCTTTGCGCCTTTGCGCCTTTGCGTGACGAATTGGAGAGTAAATGGTTTCCATCTCAGTATTTTTCATCTTTATTTCCTCATGTTTTTTCGTTTATCAGCCAAGGCATTGCCGCCCTTTCGATTATCGCAATGATTTTTATCAGCAATATGCTCAACGCCGAGGTTAGCAGTATCGCCGCGAACATTTTGTCAAACGAATAGGATCGCCTTACGCGAATCATGTACACGCCCAGCCCGGCGTCTCCCCCAAGCCACTCGGAGATAACCGCCCCGATTATCGAGTAGGAACCGGCGATTTTTAGTCCTGAAAAAAATGCGCCCATGGCCTGGGGGAGTTTGATAAACCGGTAGATTTGCCGCCTTGAGGCGCCCATCGACCGCAAAAGCCTGATCGCATCAATATCTGCCGTGGCAAATGCCCCCAAAAGTCCGATGGTCATGGGAAAAAAACAGACGAGGAACACTAAAGTGATCTTTGGGGCGGCGCCGTAACCCAGCCACAGAATCAACAGCGGAGCGATGGCGATGGCGGGAATGGTCTGGGTCAACAGCAAGAGCGGCGAAAGCGAATCCCTGAGCAGGCGGCTTGAGTCCATCGCAATGGCGAGGGCAATTGCCGCAGCAGCCGCGAGTGTAAGCCCGGCAAGCGCTTCAAGCAGGGTGTGCCACAGATGCCGCATCAAAAGGGGAAAGTCCGCCGCGAAAGCCGCCGTTACCCGAAGCGGACTGGGCAGCATATAGCCGGGAACTATGCCGCTTGTGCTTAAGACCTGCCAGAGCAGGAGCAAAACGGCGGCAGGGACAAGCGGCTGCCAGTTACGCATGCCGGGCAATCTTTTTTTCAATCGACCATACTCCGCCATTGGGGTTATAGGCCATTTTCATATAGGTCAAAAGGCCTGCCGCCCCTTCCCGGATGCAAATTCGCTGGCACTCCGAGGCAATCTCCATAAGCCGCTCAAAATCACCTTCGATTACTGTTTCAAAGGGGCCAACGACCGTATTCAGCCCTGTGCTTTTTATGTAGGCGATTACCTTATCCACAATGCTCAATACCTCATCCCCCGTTACCGATTGAGGCAGTACCTGAATTGCGAGACTTGCTTCCGGTTGATTCATAACCCCTCCAAGCTTTTTCAAAAAAAACGCCCCCACGGACAGGCCGCGAAGGCGTTTAATTACTATAAACATTCCCTCCGCCGGCATTATCCGGTTCAGGTCCGCCTGATCACTTGATAGGACAAGTGGTCGGGCAAGGGTTCTCAGGCGTTTACCTGTCTGATCTCAGCCGGAAGCGGCATAGCCAATAATCTCTGATTATCTGACCAGGCCAGTCCAGCGCCCCTAGTACATTTTTGTTCCTTACTGTATAATAAGGTTCGGTGAGAATGTCAAGGAGAATTCTGGATTTTTATCATTGACATGGAAGTTAATTTTTTGCAGAGTAAATGAATGCAAAACCAGTTAAGGAGCATTTAATGGAAAAGAGGTTCCGTATCATATTGATGTGTGTGGTGGCAGCTCTTGTCTTAACTCTGTCCGCAAGTTGTTCTAAATCAAAGGTGGATGTATATATATCCGGATTTGAGGAACTGGAAGGCGGCAAAAGAATTGCGGTGTGCTGGAAAAACGGTGAAAAATTCGTTCTTTCGGACAGTTCCGGTTCCGCATGGACCAGTTCCATTGCTGTTCATGGCAATAATGTATATGTTGCCGGCCTTGAAATACCGGAACCCGGTAAATTTCAGGTGGTGTACTGGAAAAACGGTGAAAAACACATTCTGTCGGACGGCACCACTATTGCATGGACCACAGCAATTGCCGTTTCCGGGGACGATGTATATGTAACCGGAAGGGAAATGAATAACCAGGGTGTTTTTAGTGCGGTTTATTGGAAAAACAGTACTAAAACCCTTCTTTCCAATGAACCTCTTTCTTCTTTGGCCAATTCTATTTTTGTAGATCATGACAATATATATGTGGCCGGAAGCGATTCAAATGGACATCCGGGCGGCGTAAAGGCAGTGTACTGGAAAAACGGTGTGCGGGAAGTCCTTTCCGCCAGTACCGGTAACGCCTCGATCAGTGCGATGGAGATTCGAGGGGCTGATGTTTATTTCCTCGGCAAGGAGGATACCCTTTCCGTATATTGGAAAAACGGGGAAAAAGTCGTTCTTACCGATGAAATGGTAATTTCCAATGTTACGTCAATAGCCGTTTCCAATTCCAATGTCTATGTTACCGGCAATGAGATTGACGAAAGGGGTAAACCAATTGCCGTTTACTGGAAAAACGGGGTAAAAACGGTTCTTACCGAGAGCACCAACTCCGGCAAAGCAAGCGCGGTTGCGGCTGAAGGTGATAATCTGTATATTGCCGGAAACGATACCGATGCAAATAATGTCCAGTATGCCGTGTACTGGCAGAATGGAAAAAAAGTTGTCCTTTCCCGCGGGGCGAATGTAACTTCGGCGGAAGCCAATGGTATTGCCGTCTCAGGGAGACACTAAGCAGTCCTGGCAATGAGCGAATCCTCTGTCCACATCCCCGGCCGTCAGGAAGCGGCATTGGCGGACACATGGGATCTTTCCAAACTTTTTGAAAATGACGCTGCCTGGTACAAAGGGCTTGCCGCCTATGAAACAATGGCGGAGAAGATTCCGTCTTTCCAGGGAACGCTGGGAAAATCGGCGAAAAGCCTTGCCGCCTATCTGGATTTCAGCCGCGATTTGGGGATCCTTGGCGAACGGCTGTACTATTACGCCGATCTCCGGCAAACCGAAGACGAAGGTTCCGGCGAAGCACGAACCATGTGCGGAAAGATTGTCATGGCCGCAGCAAAAGCGCAGGCAGCCGGTGCATGGGAAAATCCGGAGATACTCGCCATTCCAGACAAGGACATGGAATCGTTTCTTGCCTGCGATGGCATAGCAGAATACCGCATTTACCTCCGGCGTATCCTCCGTTACCGTCCCCATATACTAAGCGGCAAGGAAGAGCGGATCATCGCCCTCCAGGCGGAAGGGGAGGGACTCAGCGGCGATTCTTTTTCGGTGCTGACCAATGTTGATTTTGATTTCGGCCTTATCGACACGCCGGAGGGAAAAAAACCCCTTTCGCAGTCAACATGGTCGGTATTTATGGAAAGTCCTGACCGCGATCTGCGAAAGCGTGCATACGATGCTTTTTACAAGAATTTTGAATCTCACAAGACTACCCTTGCAAGCCTCTATTCCGGTTCGGTAAAGCAGGACGTTATCAAGGCGAGAATCAGGGGTTATCCCTCGGCGCGGCAGGCTGCCCTGTTCCCCGACAATGTGAGCGAGGCGGTGTACGACAACCTTATCGCCACGGTCGGCGAAAACCTGGACGCCCTGCACCGTTACTACCGGCTCCGTAAGCGAGCCCTTGGGTTTGAATTGCGCCACTATGACGTATACGCGCCGCTGGTCAAGACAATCAAAAAAAAGACCACCTGGAATGAGGCGGTCGATGTAATTTCGGCTGCCCTTGCTCCGCTTGGCGATGAGTATGTTTCCACTTTACGGGCAGGGCTCAGGGGACGCTGGGCCGACCGTTATGAGAACAAGGGCAAGCGTTCCGGCGCTTTTTCGGCGGGCAGCTATACCGGCGATCCCTATATATTGATGAATTACAAGGAAGATTCGATCCGCGACGTGTTTACCCTTGCCCATGAGGGCGGCCACTCAATGCATTCGTGGTATTCGGCGCGATCCAATCCCTTCATGCACTACAACTATACGATCTTTGAAGCCGAGGTTGCCAGCACCTTCAACGAAGAACTGCTTTTTCATCATCTTGAAAAAAATGCGGACAGTAAAGAAATGCGGCTGTACCTGGTTAACAAGCGTGCCGACGAACTGCTTGCCACCTTGTACCGCCAGACCATGTTTGCCGAGTTTGAGAAGATAAGCCACGCCCTTGAGGAGGGCGGCACGCCGCTTACGGTTGAACTTCTGCGCGCCGAATACCGCAGGCTGCTAGAAAAATACTTTGGCCCCGAAATGGTATTTGAGGAAACGAGCGATTTGGAAGGGCTTCGTATTCCCCACTTCTACCGGGCTTTTTATGTGTACAAATACGCCACTGGCATTTCCGCTTCGCTTGCCCTTGCACAACGGGTGCTTTCCGGCGGCGAGCGGGAGCGGGAAGATTATTTTGCTTTTTTGAAGTCCGGCGGTTCCCGCTTCCCCATTGAATCGCTTAAAATCGCCGGCGTTGATATGAGTACGCCGCAGCCGGTACAGGCAGCCTGCAGAACTTTCTCCGCTCTGGTAGATGAACTGGAAAAACTGCTGTAAGAAAAGAGAATCAACGAATGCTGTGAATAGTGATATATAGGGACAATCTGTATTGACAAAAACGAGCGATTAAATTTATTGTTTCTTATAACAAGAACACGGGACAAAATCGGTTATTTTATCCTGTGCTCAAACTTGGTGGATGTAGCTCAGGGGTAGAGTTCCAGATTGTGGATCTGGCTGTCGCGGGTTCGAAGCCCGTCATCCACCCGAGGTAATAATAAACGAGACAAGGTTTATTATTACCCAAAAGTGATACAACAGCGAGAGTAGGCGGGCTTCGAAACTTTTTTGCGGCCTGGCAGACCCTAGCAGGCGCGTTGGGTCTGACGGGTAAACACGCATGGATGCGTGTTTAGCAAAAAAGACGGCCTGGAAGTCCGAAGCAGGATGCTGAGGGCTGGAAGGCGAAGCCCGTCATCCACCCTGTCCCGAAAATAGCATACGAAACGTTGAGTATGTTGAACGGGAAATGTGACCGGACAAGAGGGCAAGTGAATGCTGCTGTTACAGTAAAATCTTAAGCCCGATAGCGCTGACTGTTTTTCTGCGCCGCCCGCTGCTCAGGCTAAAGCCTTCGCGCACTTGTTGCATACAGCGGCAATTATTGGGGCTAGGCGTGCGGAATTTATTGATCTACACTCCTTTACGGAGTGCTTTTATTGCGCCGCCCGCTGCGCTTGCTGAAGCAAGCGCACATTTGTTGCATACAGTGGATTTTACTTGGGCTAGGCGGTTCTGCTTTTGTTCATCGACACAGCTTAACGCTGTGCTTTTATTGCGCCTGTAGCTCACCTGGATAGAGTAACAGACTTCGAATCTGTAGGTAGCCTGTTCGAGTCAGGCCGGGCGCATTTTTTTCTGCCGTAAATTCCCCTTGTTTTTTACCAGCAGAATCTCTGCGAGGATCGCAACCGCTATTTCGGCAGGCTGGGTGTCGGCAATGTCCAGTCCGATCGGAGTGTAGACGCGGTCAAGTTCCTCCTGCGCTGTCCCCTCTGCGCGGAGGCTTTCCATCAGGGCTGTAACTTTTTTTTCGCTGCCGATCATGCCGATATATGCAGGATGACTTCCCAGACAGTATCGAAGAGCCTCGCCGTCGGTTTCATGTCCCCGCGTACAGATAACCGCATACTCCGAAGCGGCAAGCGGATCGGCGGCTGTGTATTCTTCCGGCTTGCAGACGATGTACCGCACGTTTTCAAAACCGGCGGCAAATTCCGCACGATCTTCGACCACAGTGACGGTCAGTCCGGTTAGAACAGCAATGCGTGCAAGGCTTTGGGCGATGTGTCCTCCGCCGAAAATACAGATGCCCGCCTGACTGCCAAGAATATTGCCGAATCCTGCCATGCCGCCGCCGCAGATCATTCCGTCTTCGCTGTGGTCGAAGGAAAATCTGAATACGCGTTCACCGTTCCTTATTGCCTCCAACGCCTGCCTGACGATACGGTGTTCCGATGCGCCGCCGCCGATTGTTCCCGCTGTTGTTCCGTCTGCAACAACAGCCATCATCTGGCCGGGACTTGCCGGAGAACTTCCGTCAATTTCGGTAACGGTGACAAGCGCCACCTTTTTTCCCTCCGAGGCTTTTTCGGCGGCGAATGCCAAAACATCTTCTGTCATGGGTTTACTCCGTTTCGTTTCAGGTAAAAAAATGCTTCCAGCGCCGCTCCACCAAGGCAGCGCGCCTTGTCGGAAATTGTGCGCCAGTTTACATCAACACGGGGGTCTATGTCGGCAACTTTCATGCCCTGCAGAACATTCACTCCTTCCCGAATCAGTCCGCGCAGCAAGCCGCTGAGCGGCGCATGAACCGCCGTCTCTCCAATGGCAAGCAGTATTTCGCCGCATACTACAGTGTCGCCGAGCTGTTTTTTATGAACAACGATTCCCGGAACGGGAGCGTGCAGTACGCGCTGTTTGCTCTGGCCGCCTATTTCGCCCGGTATGCCGGTATTTGCCATGGCGCAGCCCTGGAAAATCAGCCTGCCGAGATCGTGGCCGCGCATTGTTTCGATCACGATATCTGCGTCCTCCCCCGCGCAAAAGCCCGGCCCCAGGGCGATGGTGATCTCCGCCATGCTGCGGTGTGTGCCAAGGTTTCGCTTGGCAATGATCGCATCTATCACGGCGGCGGGACGGATCGTTCGTATCGATTCACCTGCGGGGTCGACAAGAAGCGGGACGATGCCTTCCTGCCAGCAGTTTTCCAGATCATGTATCCCGCCGGCCATTCGGCAACAGATATCTTCAATCCGGGCGAAGCCGTCATACACTGCCTCGCAGAAAGAGACGCTGCGGCGGATCGCGGTAGGCGCAGATGCTTCCAGTATCACTACGGGGAAACCGGCGCGGAAGAATTTCTGCACAACGCCGGTTGCAATATCCCCGCCGCCGCGGACAACGATTTTTTCCGAAGGGGAACCCCGGTCTGCGAAACTGCGGTTCGGGGCGTCGCCGGCGGGTTCTGTACATAATAACCCCGGCATTTACGCCTCCTGCCATGTATCAAGATGAACGCTGCCGTACAGCAGTCTCTCGAAGTGGTTCGGGTGTTTTTTCTTTATTGAACATAAAAAATCCCGCGCGGCAGAGGAGGCAGCATCGTCCTCAACCTGATTCACCAGAAGATACCGCCGTCCCGCGCTGTTTTGAAACATCCCCTGCGGATCACAGACCATTGCCTCAAGTGCCTCCATTGTGATGGTTTCGCCTTTTTCAAGCCCTGTCAAGGCGAGAAATTCCGGCAGACGGCACACAATGTCCTCCGCCGCTGCCTTGCCCAGCGCGGACATTGTGACAATGCCTGCCGTGTGCGTGCAGTATGGGGGAACTGCCGGCTCCTCTGCCAGCCAGCCCTTGCAGGGAAGATTTCGTGAACCGTCTGCTTCCAGAAGCGTAATATCGTAACGGGAAACCATGCGGGCAAGAATTTCATCTGGTAAAGCTTCCAGCTTGCCGTTTGCCGAATTGAGCAGCCCAAACTGCTGGATACCCCTTTGCGGCTCATGATCCACACATTCTTGCAGGGTAGGGCGCAGAACGATCCCATCTATATTCACGGGAAACATTTTAGTTGTGGCCGCAACGAGTACCTTTTTGCCCCGCAGTCTGCCGGCCAATAGCTCAATGAGCGATGATTTCCCGCCGCAGCCGACGACGGCAACAACGCTGCCGCTGGTAATATCCAGGTAATTGACGATCTTCATTTCTATAGTGTGATGGTACGAGGTGCGGAGTTCAAAATTTCAACAATCT
>Ga0082212_10005739_pt1 | contig 16831 bp, 12 predicted proteins | sample TergutNt197P3_FD_71548 | JGI IMG/M metagenome (GOLD analysis project Ga0082212, IMG submission 71548) | Neocapritermes taracua P3 segment gut microbial communities from Petit-Saut dam, French Guiana - Nt197 P3 | ecosystem: Host-associated > Arthropoda: Insects > Digestive system > Gut ... | reverse complement strand
TTGGTAAAACGCCTACTTTAACATTTACGCAAATAAGAAAAGCTATCGAGGATAATACCTTGCAGAGCATGCTGGATAACGACGAATCCTTGCGTGGAGTTTCGGATACAGACTTGCGCGACAAATTTCACACTACGCTTGCGAAAATCAAGGCGGATTTAAACGATGAAGAAAACAGGTTGAAAATATTTGAAAAAAGTAAACCAGGCGCAATATTTTCAGGAATCGTGATGATTATAGCTACATTTGTGTTGATAACTGCTAGGCCTGTATTGGAAGCTCAAGATACCAATACTATTGGCATGCTGATAACTGCCCTGTTGTTCCCCGGTATTGGGTTTTCTGTTTTGATTTATATGTTGGTAGATATTAAAAACTGTCATGTAGTTAGTATGATATTTTTACCGGTATGGGGAGTTGGGTTTGTCGGTATTCCGTGGTACTTAATAGTTTTACCTGCATTATTGAACGACTCGATATATTTAGTAACGTATTTGGTTGGGTTGGCGTGCATTGCCGGAATGATTATTTTTTTGAAATCAATGCCTAAAAGAACGCCATATGGGAATGAGATGTTAGGTAGAATAAAAGGATTTAAAAACTTTCTTAAAACTGCCGAGAAAGCAAAACTGGAAGAGCTGGTTTTGGGTGAGCCTGAATATTTTTACAAGATATTGCCGTATACTTACGTGCTTGGCATATCAGATAAATGGATCAAGAAGTTTGAAACAATCGCTTTAAAAGCGCCTGATTGGTACGGCGGGACAGGGGCATTCAACACGTCAACGTTTTCCTCTTTCATGAACTCCACAATGGCATCGGCTTCAGAAGCGATGACATCAAGCCCATCGTCAGGCGGTTCTGGCGGCGGATTTTCAGGTGGCGGTTCTTCCGGCGGTGGATCTTCCGGCGGAGGTTCTGGCGGCGGCGGAGGCGGTTCCTGGTAGAAGTATAGGGGGCTGGATAGCTATTGCGCCATGTTAACGGCTGTAAAGCTTTGCGCGACAAGCGAAAAACAGCGTTAAGGGGAAATATGAGCAAAGATAGAAAGTATAGGCAGGCGCCGCATGAGTTCCGCCCGGCTTAGCAGAGGATACATTCAAGTCTACACTGGGGATGGGAAAGGGAAGACCACCGCCGCCCTTGGCCTTGCCATGCGCGCCGCCGGGCATGGCATGAAAGTAGAGATCTTTCAGTTCATGAAAGGCAACATTGAATACGGGGAACTGGAGTCCGCGCGAATCTTGTCACCGTGCTTGACGATACATCAGGTGGGGCGCGAGACTTTCGTCAAGCGGAACAGTACGGACCCGGAAGATTTTCGGCTTGCGCGGCAAGGCTGGGAGGCTGCCAGGGAGGTGATTCTTGGCCGTAAAGCCGATATTGTCATTTTGGACGAGATCAACTGTGCGATGGACTTTGGTCTTATACCCGTGGCGGAAGTTATGGAGGTTCTTCAGGAAAAGCCACACGACATGGAGCTGATTCTTACCGGGCGCAACGCTCCGTCGGAGATTGTCAAGGCGGCGGACCTGGTAACCGAGATGTTACAAATCAAGCATTATTATTTTGAGGGCGTAGGCGCGCGCGAAGGAATAGAGCGGTAAAATTTTCGTTATGAATAGAGCTGTTTACATTGAAACCTTCGGGTGTCAGATGAATATTGTTGACTCCGGAAGGATGCTGTCGCTTTTGACCGGCGAAGGGTATCGCGTAGCTTCTTCTCTCGAAGAGGCGGACATCGTCCTGCTTAATACCTGTAGCATCCGGGAGAAGGCGGACCAGAAGATATACAGCGAGCTTGGGGAGCTTCGGCGCTGGAAACGGTTACGCGAAGGCCGGATAATCGGCGTCGGAGGATGTCTTGCCCAGCAGGCCGGAAAAGCGGTGCGGAAACGCGCTCCCTATGTGGATATCGTGTTCGGAACCCACAATATAACCCGGCTTCCCGAACTGGTTCGGAGCGCCGAGCGGCAGCTACCCGCAGTGGAGATCCTGCCGGAAGGCGAACCGGCGCATTGGAAGGTCGCGCCGTGGCTTCCGGAAGGGGCGGTTTCCGCGATGACCACCATTATGCAGGGGTGCGATAACTTTTGTGCCTACTGCATTGTCCCTTATGTTCGTGGGCGGGAGGTGAGCCGGCCGGCCGAAAGCGTGGTCTCCGAAGCCAGGTCATTTGCGCAACGCGGGGTCCGGGAGATAGTTCTTCTGGGGCAGAATGTGAATTCCTACGGAAAGAAAGAGGGGGAGATACCTTTTTTCGAACTTCTGCGCCGTCTGTCGCGGGTCGAAGGGATTTCCCGCATTCGCTTCATCACTTCTCATCCGAGGGATCTGGACGAGCGGACCATAGCTTTGTTTTCGGAGATAGAGGCGCTTTGCCCGCACCTTCACCTTCCGCTGCAATCCGGGGCTGACCGGATACTTGCGGCCATGGGAAGAGGGTATACGGTTCGGGATTACATGGCGAAAATAGAGGCGCTTCGGAAGGCGCGGCCAGGCATCGCGTTTTCCTCCGATTTTATTGTCGGATTTCCAGGCGAGACAGATGATGATTTTCGTGAAACACTGGCTATCATGGAAGAAGTTAAGTACGACTCGGCTTTCTCCTTTTGTTTTTCCGCCCGGCCCGAAACCAGGGCGGCGAAGATGGAAAACCGGGTTGACCCGAGTGTGGCGGCGGAGCGGCTAAAACAGCTTCAGGCTCTTCAAGACAAGCATAGCTTTGAGCGGCTGGAAAATTTTGTGGGCAGGACGGTCGAGGTTTTGGTGGAAGGGAGCAGCGCAAGGAACCCGAACGATCTTTGCGGACGCACGCCATGCTTCAAAATGGTGAACTTTGCTCCGGCCGGCGGAACCGGACCGCTTCGCGCCGTTGCGGTGTCGGCGGCGGGGCGGCACACTCTTTCCGGGGAAGAGAGGTAGCATAGTGATGAAAGAAATGTGGGTCGCCGGCGTAACCCTTGATCCGATGACGAAGTCTCCGATCGTAATTTTGCGAGACAAGGAAAACCGGCTGGCGCTGCCGATCTGGGTCGGCGCTCTTGAGGCCAACGCGATCGTCGTTGTTCTTGAGCAGATGGAATTGGCGCGCCCTATGACGCACGATCTCATGCGGTCGCTTATAGATAACACCGGCGCCCGTTTATTCCAGATCGAAATTGCGGATATAAGGGACAACACATATTACGCGTTTCTCCACCTGGAGCATGGAAACGAACGGTTTGCTTTAGATTCACGCCCCAGCGACGCTATAGCCATGGCACTGCGGTGCCGGGCTCCTATTATGGTTTCGCCTGAAGTTCTGGAACACGCGCTGCCGATTGAAAACGCTGAAATCATGCCGGAGAATAAAGAAGGCAAGGATAAACTGACGGATCTGCTGGACAAGATGGACCCTGAACAATTCAGCAAATACAAGATGTAGCCGGCGAAGCCGCATGAAAGAATTCCGCATACTTGTTCTCCGGGAGAACGAAGAGGCAAACAAGGAATCGCGGTTCGCCGTGCCGGGACGCGTGGTCGAGTTCGAGTATCGTTCTCCGTCCGACCAGTCGGGCTGGGAACCCCTTGTCTCATCCTCCTCCGCCGTTGCTGTCCCGATAAAAAGCGCTACGTCGGAATTGATCAATGCCATCTCCGCGGCGGAAGGATGGAATGGCGTTGTTTTCGTACACGGAGGCGAGCCGCCGCTGCATGCGATGGCGCGGTGGGTCTTGTGGGAGACGACGGAACACGAAGGGCTTAAAGGTCCAGCCGAAAGCCAAATGCTCTCCGATAACATCGAATATTTCTCGGCCGCGTCTTTGTATCAGCAATGCCTGCAAATGATGTCGTCGCCGACCGAGGAATATCTGCTGTCGCAGATCGCCGACACCTTTACAAGCGAGCTTTCCGCCGGAAGCTGCGTCGTCTGGCTGCCTGACGCCGGAGAGCCGGACGAAATGGTGATAGCTTCCGCCCGCGGGTCCATCGGGATAGAGGCGGAAGGGTCCAGGTTCTATCTGTCGCAGTCCGGGATAGTCGAGTCCGTTTGGCGCGGGGCTCCGTTCCTGGCGGAAACCGGTTCAAATCTATACGTTCCGTTCATGCGCCAGGAGCGGGTGATCGGGCTTGCAAAGCTTGGCGAGAGAAAAGATCGCAAGCCGTACTCTCAGCATGATATCCAGGCGGCGCAAATCATTGCGGACTACGCGGCCTCGGTGTTGCACACGCTAAGCCGCCTTGAAAGAATCGACAAGGCTCCGATGCGGGACCCGGAGACGGGAATTCATACAGCCGCGTTTTTGAGCGATTACTTCGAAATGGAGCGAAACAAGGCGTCCCGCTTCCACCGGCCGCTTTCCGTCCTGTTTTTGAAGTTTGAGAACTGGGCTTTCCTGATGGAACAGGTTCGTGAAAGCGTAGTATCGGGAGGGCTTGTGGCGGTTGTCGACAACGTGCTCAAGGCGTTGCGCGATTCCGATCTCATGGTTCGGCAGGACGCAAGCAGCTTTTGTATCGTGCTTCCGGAGACCGACGCCTATGGCGCTCTTCTGGTTGTCCGCAGGCTGCGCAGGGCCGTCCGGGAAAAGAGCCGGTTCCAGTTCCTGGGGGCCGAGTTCTCCCTTCAGCCATTATTCATGTCCGCGACCTACCCAAAAGACGGGCGCACTTTTTCCGATCTTCTTGGCGTTGCCGAAGAAAGACAGGCTCGCCGCCAGAAAAGCCCGTTGCAGCGCCTTCGCACCGCCGAATATGCGTTTTGGGACGCTTTTGACATCCTTGTTGGCAAGGAAGAGCATTACGAGCTTCTGCGCAAGGATGAAGATGTGTCCTACTTCCAGAAGATCCGCCGCGATCTTGGGCGCAACAGTTATTTCAGCATGACGCGGGGAAACTATATTCGCGTCATCGAGGCTATCGCGCAGGATTCCTCCGTCTGCGGCACGGACCGCGGCGTTGTCATCGTCGCCGGGTCAACCCCGGAGATATACAGGCAGGTTTTTCTTTCCTTCCGGCAAAATGCTTTGGCGAGCCGCAACGTCTATATTGTCGGGCATGGCGGAAGCACCAGGTTTGACGCGAAAGACCTTTTGTACGTCTGCGCGGAGGACGATCTCCTCAAAGACCGGGAAATTATCCTCTACCTTAAAGGAAGCATTGCCTACGGGCTGCTGGGCGTTGACCGCAAGGGCGAAGTGGAAGGATTCAACACGGCGGACGAATGGCTTGTCGAGTCGATGGTCGAAAAATTCCAGGAAATGTATCTTTTGCAGAGGACATTCTGATGCCGCTGGTCCGGAAGCGCGTTATTGTGGCGGACCCCGACGACGTCCGCCGCCAGGAGCTGGCTTTCTTTCTGCGGGAAAAGGAACTGGAGGTAGTCGAGGCGCCGGATGGCAGCCGGGCTCTTGCCGAGACGCTGCACCAGAAGCCGGATATTCTTCTTCTTGATCTTGCGGTGTCGGTCCTATCCTACGAGCGGCTGATACAGATTCTTCAGAGCAATCCGAACACGCGCGAAACGCCGATCTTCTTCTTAAGCGATCAGGAGAGGAGCATTACAGGTTTTCGTCCCGGAGTAGACCAGTTCATCCGGAGGCCGTTCCAGGAAGAGGAACTTCTCCAGCGGATCCAGCGCCTTCTCTGCGAGGATCCATTTTCCGAAGAGTTTGCCGGAGACTCCGAGATCAACGGAAGCTTGAGCCAGCTCAATATACCGGATCTGTGGCAGATGCTTTCGATGAACCGCAAAAGCGGCGTATTGCAGGTCGAAGGCGAGAGCGCTTCGGGATCGATCTACATCGAGCGCGGAGAGATCGTGTCGGCCTCCACGCAAAACCTTGTGGGCGAGAAGGCTCTTTTCCGGATGGTTTCGCTTAAAGAGGGGAAATTCCGCTTCCTGCCGGGAAAGGTGCTGGTTCGCAGAACTGTGTTCACTCCCAACCAGCGCGTGATCCTCGAAGGGATGCAGCACGACGACGAACTCAAACGGATCGGTGACGATATTCCATCGCCGCAGGATACGGTTGAGGTAGTCGATTGCGCTAAAGACGCGTTGCCGAATGACAGCGTGGCTCGCGAGGTGTTGGTGCTTTCGAGTTTCTGCTCGAATGTTGGGGAGATTGTCGACAACTGCCATTTCCCGGACCTTGAGGTTTACAGGGCGCTTTTATCCTTGAAGGAGAAAGGCATTCTCCGTATTGGACGCCCCGATGATCCGGTTTTGAAAGAAGAGCTTTTTTCACCGGAAGATCTTCAGTTGATCCTGACTCGACTGATGGAGAAAAACCGTGCTGAAGAAGAGGGAGTCCGCAGGCTGGTCTTTTTCATACCCGAGCCGGAGATGATCGAGGATTTCGCAAGGTCTTTGGGGAAATACGGATATTTCGAGGCGGACAAGGCGTTCTTTTCCCTTCGGGGAAAGGAAGGATTCCCGGTGGGAGTATTCGGGCGTCTCAATTTGCCTGGGAGCGAGCCGATTCTTTTGAACGTGTTTCCGTATCAACGCTTTCTTTCTCCTCTCTGGTATAGCCTTGTGCCCGATCCTGTCGGGATCATAGTGTTCATCAAGGATAGCGTAGGCTGGTCACTGGAAAACCTGATGGCGGTTTTTGAATTCGCAAAAGGCACTTCAGCCGTCGCCATGCTTGCGGTTACAGACAAGGCATTCTCCGGGTTCAGTTTCTGGAAGAACACCTTGAGGTTGTTCCGCAGCCGCCTTGAGCGGATAGATTGCATGCTTGAGGTGCGGGAGATGGAAGAAATAACGCCCGCGTTTATTCGGGAATGCCTCTTGTCTGTCCTTAGCGGATTTCCGGATTCTGAAGGAGAAAACAGTTGATAGATCTGCACATGCATTCGACATTCAGCGACGGCGATTTGATTCCGGCCGAAGTGGTGTCGCGGGCTTCCGTTGCCGGATACAAGGCGCTGGCGATCACCGATCACGCTGATCCGTCAAATATAGAGTTCATCGTTAAAAATGTTTGCCGGTTTTGTGAAGAAATGGGCAGCCTGGGTGGGATAAATGTTTACCCCGGAGTCGAGATAACGCATGTTCCGCCCGCCCTTATCAAGCCTCTTGCGACGCGCGCGCGGGAGTTGGGCGCCAAGGTTGTTGTGGTGCATGGCGAGACAATCGTGGAGCCTGTGCCAAAGGGCACCAATCTGGCGGCGATCAACGCGCAGGTTGATATTCTTGCCCACCCTGGGTTGCTTACAGAGGCCGAGGCGCGTTTAGCCCGTAAAAACAACGTATTCCTTGAAATCAGCGCCCGCAGGGGACATTCTCTGACAAATGGGCATGTGGCCCGCATGGCGATAAAAACCGGAGCAAGGATGGTGTACAATACCGATGCGCATTCTCCGGGCGATTTTACTCATTGGGACAAGGCGCTCCGCATAATAAAGGGAGCGTCTCTTTCGGAGCGTGACGCGATAAAAATGCAGGAAAACGCAAAGGAAATTATTGGCGAGTAAAGCGAGGAGAAATATGGCGGAAAAGATCAAGTACACGCGCAAAGACCTGAAGGGCCCCGACGAATTCATTTCGACATTCGGGCGGGCTGTATTGTGGAGCAAAGAAAACCAGTTAAAGATTACGGCGGGAATCCTTGCCGTGGCCGTTGTTTTGGCGCTTGTTCTCGGTGGTAAAGCATATTTTCAGCGGCAGGATCGCAAAGCCGCGCTCGAGATCTGGCCATATCTCAAACAGGCGCGTTTGGTGATGGCGACGCAGGCCGACGCGAACCCGGAAAGCCTGAAAGCTGTGGAACAGACGATTTCTTCGTTGGCGTCAAAGTATAAAGGAACAAAAACCGCGTTCTTTGCGCAATATTTTTTGGGAGATATCGCTTTTGCGCGCGGTGATTACGAGGCGAGCGCTTCCATATATAACGAGGCTATAAAAAAAACCGGCAGAAAAGACCGCCTCATGGTTTTCCTCCTGAACTCGGGAACAGGCAAATCCAGGGAGGCAACCGGAGATTACGCGGGAGCGGCGGAAGCTTACGGGAAGGCGGCGAATTCCGCGGATGCCGCTTCCGCCATGAGGACGATTGCGCAGCTTGATCAGGCGCGCGCGCTGGAGCTTGCGAACAAAAAAAGCGAGGCAATTGCGCTGTACCGTAAGATCATTGAAGAGAATCCGGAATCCACTCAAAAGGACTTTATCGAAATAAAAATAGCCCGCATGGAGTAGAGCATGAAGGTTTGCTTCCTGTGGCACATGCACCAGCCGTACTACAAGGACCCTGTTTCGGGGTCCTACATCCTGCCATGGGTACGCCTTCACGCAATCAAGAATTACGTCGCTCTGCCCAGGATCTTCCGGGGGTTTCCTAAAGTACGCCACACTTTTAATCTGGTCCCGTCATTACTGATCCAGGTGAAAGATTATGTCGAAAACGGGGCCAGCGACGCTTTTCTCGATATTTCCCGAAAAAACGCCTTGGACTTGAGCAAGGAAGAGCGGGAGTTTATCTTAAAAAACTTCTTCTCGGCGTTTGCTCCGACCATGATTTTGCCGCAGCCGCGGTATGCGGAGCTGTTCCGGGGACACGAGTCGGCTCTGCGTTCTCTTGGCGGCGGGGCCGGAGCTTATGGTTCGTCCGAATATACCGACCTTGTTTCCCTGTTTAACCTTACCTGGTTCCATCCGCTTCTGCGGGAAGAAGATCCTGAGCTTTCCCGTCTATGGAAGAAGGGCGGCAGCTATACGGAAAAAGAGAAACATTACATTCTGGATCGGCAAATCCAGGTTATGGGAGAGGTGTTCGAGGAGTACAGGAAACTGGAACACGAAGACGGCGGGGAACTATCCTCCACTCCGATGTACCATCCCATACTGCCGCTTTTGATCGACAATCGCTCCGCGCTTGACGCCAGACCGGATGCGCCGCTTCCGAGCCGCCCATTTGCGTATCCGCGCGATGCGCGGCGTCAATTGGAAGAGGGCAGGGAAGTCTTCCGGAACCTGTTCGGAGCCTATCCAAAGGGGCTATGGCCATCTGAAGGGTCCGTGAGTCCCGCGATGATCGAAATGGCTACGGAGGCCGGGTTCAAATGGGTTGCCACAGATGAAAGCCTGCTTTCAAAGGCGCTTGGCAGGCCGATTTACAGGGATTCCGACGGGGTTCCGCTTGAGCCGTGCTGGTTCTACAAGCCGTACAGCGCAAGGACCGGCTCGGGGGAAGTCAAGATGGTATTCCGTGACCATCACCTTTCGGACCTGATCGGTTTCGAATATTCAAGATGGGATGCCAATGACGCGGCAAACAATTTTATCCATACATTACGCATGATTTGCAAAAAAATTGAAAGTCGTAGTTCAGACTCATCCCATGAAGATTTTATAGTCCCCGTTATTCTTGATGGCGAGAACGCCTGGGAATACTATTACGACTCAGGGACTTATTTTCTAAAAATTTTATTGAGCAAATTAAGCGATTTAAGCACGGATATTGAATGTTTGCCATTAGGTGAAGCCATTAGCCGGATCAAGTCCACGGAGGCGCTTCCGAAGATTCCGACCGGCTCCTGGATCGACGGCACATTCAATGTCTGGATCGGACACCCCGAAGATCACGCGGCCTGGGATCTATTGTCGCGGGCCAGGTCCATATGGGAGGCTAAGGCAATTCCTTTTGAAAATCAAGGCGTTCCGATGCCAGAAGCGCTTAAGCGGGCGGAAGGGCATCTTTTTGCCGCGGAAGGCTCCGACTGGTGCTGGTGGTACGGAGATGAGCATTTTACGCCGCACGGCGCGGAGTTTGATCTCCTGTTCCGGAACAACTTGAAAGCGGCATATCTTGCGATGGGGCTGGATGTCCCTGATGTTCTGGAAATACCTATTTGTAAAAGGAAAAAGGTGTCCGAGAGCGAAACGAAAAACCTTATATCCGCTTCGGGGTCTTATATTCAGCCAAGCATCGATGGCGTGGTGACTTCGTATCTTGAATGGAGCGCGGCCACGGCGTATGTCCCTGATTCCGGGTTTGGTTCAATGCATCGTGCCGGACAACAGATCCTTGCTTCTTTTTGTTTCGGATTCAGCAAAGATGTCCTGTATTTCCGGTTTGACCTAGAACCCTCGGCTATAGAGCGCGCCAATGAGCTTGAGTTCGAGATCCTGTTTCCGGCCAAGGACCGGAAAGTTCGCGGTGATATAGCAAACAGAGGGTCTTCAAGCTGGTCGTTCCAAAGAATCGAAGAAACCCTCGATGCGCTTCCTGAAACACCGGCTGGAACGGGGCATTCGATAAAGGCCGCATTCAACAGGGTAATCGAAATTGGCGTGCCCGTGGATCTTCTTGGTTGCCGCGCGGACGAACGGATCGAGTTTTTCCTGGTAATCCAGCCCAAAGGAACTATTGGCGAGCGTTGGCCGCAATTTGGAACTTTTTCGGCCGAGCTGGCGGGGGCGGATTTTGAAGGCCGCAACTGGAGCGTCTAAGCTACGGGTTAGCCAAGAGTATATCTGTCTTTTCCCGAAAGTTTGCTTTTATACATAAGCTCGTCGGCCCTTTTAATCACGCTTTCCACCGTATCTTCAACAAGCAGGCGCGTAATTCCGATGGACGCGGTAACGCCGATTTTCGTGTCATCATGAAGCAACTCGATTTTGCGTATTGACCTTAAAATCTTTTTACCAAGTTCGACCAGCTCGTTAAAAGAATCCACCTGAAATATTCCGACAAATTCTTCTCCGCCCCAACGGCAAAACGAGTCTGTTTTTCTGATGTTGCTCACGACGGCCTTGCCTATTTCAATCAGGATTCTGTCTCCCATTTCATGCCCATAGGTATTGTTGAAAAGGCTGAAATCGTCGATATCCAGGAACAAAATGCCGTACTGGTTTCTCTGATCGTTGGAACGGTCGGCGTATTGCATCTGGGAAAGCGTTACATTTATTTCTCCTTCAATAAATCCGCGATTATACAACCCTGTTAATTGATCGGTTAAGGCTATTTTGGTCAGTGAATTCACCAGTTCTTTTTTTTGCTCGATCTCCATCCGGTTCAAAACGGCAACAGAACCAACAATTTGGCCGTTTATATGAACCGGTTTGATTTCGGCTTTGATAGGAATCCGTTCGCCCGACTTGTTGCGCACGAACGCAAGAGCTTCTCTCGGAACGCCGTCTTGAATGGTGGCCTTCAGCGGGCAAGCGTTTACGCATAAAGGCTCCGAAGTTTTGTCAATATGGCACATCAGATTCCCTTTGCAGGTTTGCCCCAATAAATCTTCAATGCCGTAGCCGGTAATTTCTTGAATGGCTTTGTTCCAGCGCTGTACCTTCAAATCTGTATCAACATAGTAAATACCCATGTTTAAAGAGTCTAAAATTACGCTGTCTAATGTTGTGATATCCATGCTTCGCCTCTTCTTGGTATTTATGAATCCCTGAGTTCAGTGGGGACCCGTTCGTGTGAGTCTGAATATATCGTTTCTATCGATTCTATGCCAATAGTCTGTTTCGTATTCGGCCTGCGGTATATCGCCGAAACCCAAAGCTGGTTGGGGCGAGGCCGGCGCGAAAGCCGCGATTGACCAGGCGGGGCGCGTTGACTCGCGGAATTGCCGCGACCTTGAAAGGCACCACGGCGACAGCCGCGCAACGTCGGATCATGTATGCGTCAGGCGGGCGGCCACGCGACGCAACGGGCCACGGGCACGTATTCGCTTTGAAATGCGCAACATAATGTAATTTATCGGCAATTCGAGGAGTAGGGTTCAATGGTTTCAAGATTGTATTCTGCCCCTTTAATAAACATGCTACCAATAAGGTATTTGCAATAGTTTGGGTATGAGCCTATAACAACCCATCATCAATGCTTGGCTTGTTTATTCAAATAGTTACGTATCAATCATGCTGCGAATGGAATGAGGCGATTGTCATCCTAAATGTATAAAGTGTGTAGTAGACATTACGGCTGTAACAACACAATAATCCAATATTGAAACGAAGCAGCCCGTCAGGTTTCCCTGCCGGGCTGCTGGGTGCAGAACGCGTTAAAAACGCATTCTTTATTGTAGCAACGGCTCTCACCCCGGTTGGCCACAATGTGTAAATTATGGAGGATAAAAACATGTCTGGCAAGCCCGTTGAGCAGCTTACCTTTGGCTTTGATATAGGCATTGCCTCGGTCGGCTGGTGTGTGCTTGGCGAAAAACGCATCGTTGATCTTGGGGTGCGTTGTTTTGACAGCGCGGAAACCGCCAAAGAAGGTAAATCGCTTAACCATGACCGTCGTACCGCCCGCCTTACGCGGCGGCGTCTGCGCCGCCGTGCGTGGCGATTGATTAAGCTTGCGCGCTTGTTGAAACGCGAAGGCCTGATTGGCTGCGTCCAGTCCATACGCCAACCTGCCAAGGAATCGCTATGGCAACTTCGTGTGGATGGGCTGGATCGAAAGCTTTCTCCAGAAGAATGGGCGCGTGTTCTCTACCATCTCTGCAAACATCGCGGCTTTTACTGGATCAGTCGTGCGGAAGATAAAAAAGCTGAAGAGGACAGCAAAGGAGAGGGTGGCAAAGCCAAAAAGGGATTGCAGGATACCAGGCGGCGCAAGAGTGAAAAAAACTACCGAAGCGCTGCTGAAATGGTACTGAAAGAATTTCCCGATGCGCAACGCAACAAGCGGGGTGAATACAGCAAGGCGCTTTCCCGCCTGCTACTCGCCGAAGAGCTTGCCTTGTTATTTGAGCAGCAGCGCGAATACGGTAACCCTTATGCTACGCCCGAATTCGAGAGTCGCATTGCAGGATGTGGCGACCGCAAAAGTGGTTTGTTCTGGGAGCAAAATCCGGCCCTGTCTGGGGCAGGTCTGCTGAAGATGTTGGGGCGTTGCACTTTCGAGAAAAGCGAGTACCGAGCCCCTAAAGCCAGCTACACTGCCGAGCGTCATGTTTGGCTAACCAAACTTGTAAATTTAAAAATTATCGTGGATGGAGTTACACGGAGACTACAGCCTGAAGAGGTCAAGGCTGTTTTATCTTTGCCTTATGAATACAAATCCGCGCTTACCTATAAACAGCTTCACAGTGCGCTTGTCAAAAAAGACTTGTTGCCGGAATCATTCGTTTTTTCCGGCTTGACGGGCAAGAAAGACAAAAATCCTTTCGATCAAACACTGGTTGCCATGCCTGCATGGCAGGCCATCAGAAAAGCGCTTGAAAAAGCCGGGCTGAATACTGAATGGCGAAGTATCACCAATAACCCAGAACTATTCGACCAGATCGCCTGGACGCTAAGTGTTTTCAAGGACGGTGACGAAGTTGAACGGGAATTACGCAAACTCTCTTTGCCGGGCGAGGAAAAGATGATCGAAGCGCTCAGCGAGATCAGCTTCGACAAGTTCCACAACCTGTCTCTAAAAGCGCTCCGCAAGATAATTCCTTATATGGAATCCGGCTTACGCTATGACGAGGCATGCGAAAAAGTTGGTTATCATCACAGCCAGCTATTTAAAGTGGGAGAAGGTCAACACAAGTACCTGCCGCCGTTTTATTCCGGCCGGGACAAAGATGGGCGCATGGTATTTAATGATAATGAGAACATTCCGCGTAACCCGGTTGTGCTTCGTTCACTCAATCAAGCTCGCAAGGTACTTAATGCGCTGGTGAACCGTTATGGTTCGCCCTCCGCCTTGCATATTGAAATGGCGCGTGATTTGTCACGTCCAATGGATGAACGAAGAAAAATCAAAAAAGCTCAAGAAGAATTCAAAGAAAAAAACGACATCGTCCGCGAAAAATTCGTTGAGACCTTTGGTTTTAACCCGAAGGCGCATCAATTTGAGAAATACATGTTCTATGAGGAGCAACATTGCAAATGCGCCTACTCTCTGAAACCGCTTGACCTTGACAGGGTATTACGCGAGCAGGGTTATGCTGAAGTCGACCATGCTCTTCCCTATTCGCGCAGTTATGACAACAGTAAAAACAACAAAGTCTTGGCGCTTATCAGCGAGAACCGCAACAAAGGCAATCGCACACCGTATGAGTATCTGACTTCGTTCACCGGAGGCGAAAACGGGGATCGCTGGCGAAATTTTGTTGCCTGTGTTGTAGGCAATAAGTCTTATCGGCTTGCCAAGCGTAGCCGTTTGCTTCGCAAAAATTTTGGCAAGGACGAATCTCAGGAATTCAGGGAGCGCAATCTAAACGATACGCGCTACATCTGCAAATTTTTCAAAGGCTATGTTGAGCGGTATTTACAATTGGCCGAGGGCAGCGATAGCAAACGCTGTGTCGTGCTCAGCGGGCAGCTCACGGCATTTCTGCGCGCGCGTTGGGGGTTGGTCAAAGAGCGCGGCGGCAGCGACCGCCATCACGCGCTTGATGCCGCCGTTGTTGCCGCGTGCAGCCATTCTCTTGTAAAACGCCTGTCCGACTACTATTCCAGGCGTAAAGAACTGGAACAAGCCAGGGAAGTCATTGATGCAGAAACAGGAGAAGTTATCGATTCGGAACTGCTGTCAAAGCTTGAACAACATTTTCCGCAACCTTGGGAGTATTTCAGAGAGGAACTTCTGCTGCGCCTGAATACTGACGACCCTGTCTTGCTTAAAAACGAGGCGGAACGCTATGGCTATAAGCCGGAAGCGTTGGAAAACCTGCGTCCTTTGTTTGTTTCTCGCGCGCCGAAACGGCGCAGCAGTGGCGCTGCGCACAAGGAGACTGTTTATTCCCAGCCGGAACGCCTGAAGGGTAAGAGAAGTGTTACGAAGAAAGTGCCTCTGGCAAGTTTGACGCTCGAGGATATGGATAATCTGGTTGATCCAGACCGTAACGAAAAACTTTATGCGGCAATACGTAATCGGCTGGAAGCAAACGGCGATAAAGCTTTCCCGGCGGACAACCCGTTACACAAACCTGACCGTGATGGCAATCCGACCGGCCCTGTTGTCCGTACCGTAAAGGTGGTTATTAATAAACTCTCTGGCATTCCGGTTCGCGGCGGCATTGCCGAAAATGCCACGATGTTGCGCGTGGATGTGTTCAGGCATAAAAATGACAAAAAATATCATCTTGTTCCCGTGTATGTACACCATGCGGTAGCAAAGAAATTGCCGAACCGGGCAATTGTACACTCCAAAGACGAAGACGATTGGACGCTCATCAGTGAAGGAAATTTCGATTTTTGTTTTTCTCTCTACCCTAACGATCTGGTAAAGGTAAGCCTGAAAAAAGAAGTTCATATTGGATACTACGCTGGCTGTGATCGTGCTACGGGCGCAATCAGTCTTTGGGCTCATGATCGAAACCGAATTATTGGTAAAGACGGATTGATTCGGGTTGGCGTCAAAACAGCCGCCTTGTGCATGGAAAAATTCCACGTCGACACCTTGGGCAACATTTACCCTGCCCCGCCGGAGACGCGTCGTGGCCTGGCGTAGCGTGATGATATCCAGTCCGGCGCAACTGCGGCGGGAGCATTATTCTTTGGCTATCGACCAGGAAGAAACAGCGTTTGTGCCTTTCGAGGACATTGCCGTGATTGTTCTCGACCACCGTGAAATTACGCTTACCCATTCGGTGCTTTCAGCCTGCGCCGAATACGGTATCGGTCTTTATGCCACTGGCGACAATCACCAGCCTGCCGGCGTTTTTCTGCCGTTTCTTTCACATTCGCGCACCACGCGTATGATGCGCAAACAGTTGAGCATTACGCGCCCAGCGGCAAAGCGCGTCTGGGCTGACATCGTCCGCCGCAAGATAGAGAATCAGGCTGTTTGCCTTCGCATGTGCGGCAAAGAAGGTGTGGAAAAGCTGGAAGCCTGTGTGCGGCGCGTCCGTTCCGGAGACCCGGACAATTTGGAAGGGCAGGCCGCCGCGCTTTATTTTGCGCAATTATTTGGTGCGAATTTTCATCGCAAAGACGAAACGCGCTGGGCGAACGCCGCGCTCAATTACGGCTATGCCGTCTTGCGTGGCTCCATTGCGCGTGGTTTGGTAGCGCATGGCCTGCATCCCACAATCGGGTTATTTCACGACAGTGAACAGAACGCTTTCAATCTGGCCGACGATTTGATAGAGCCTTTCCGCCCACTGGTTGACCTGCACGTCGCCAAACACCTTGTTATGACGGAAGGCAGCCTGACGCCGAAGGACAAGCAGGCATTGGTTGCCCTGCTGAATGTTGATGTAGGCATGGCGCAGGGAAAAATGTCGGCGCTATCTGCCACCGAGTATGCCGTCGAGAGCCTGGTGCGTGTTTATGAATCATCTGGCCGTACAGAACTTGATCTGCCTTACCTGGTCGGCCTGCAAGCGCACAAGCTGGAATACTGACATGGGTACAGAGACGAGGCGCTATATGCGATTAGTCGTCTTTTTTGATCTGCCCTCGGTAACCAAACCCGAAAAGCGTGCCTACGTGCTGTTTCGCCGTTTTCTGCTAAACGATGGTTACGACATGATCCAATGGTCTGTTTACGGACGTCTATTGAATGGCAAGGATGCTGAAACCAAGCATCTTGTCCGCCTGGCAGGTAATCTTCCTCCCGCTGGCTCCGTGCGATGCATGACTGTTACGGAAAAGCAGTACGCGGGTATGAGATTGCTGGTCGGCAAGCCTCGTTTTCAGGAAAAAAAGGCGCCTGCGTCTCAGATGTTGCTCTTTTGAACCCCAAAATTTCATAAAAAAAGCCCGCCAAGCCTTGCTTGGCGGGGGTTTGGAGCGGGTACATTGTAGCAAACCGGGGTGAGAGAGGGAGCTACAACAACATTGGAGGAAATGCCATTAAAAGGAGGATTGTAGCAAACCGGGGTGAGAGAGGGAGCTACAACGCAAGACTGGTGAAAGAAGCTGCTGATTATATTGTAGCAAACCGGGGTGAGA
>Ga0082212_10005738_pt1 | contig 16832 bp, 12 predicted proteins | sample TergutNt197P3_FD_71548 | JGI IMG/M metagenome (GOLD analysis project Ga0082212, IMG submission 71548) | Neocapritermes taracua P3 segment gut microbial communities from Petit-Saut dam, French Guiana - Nt197 P3 | ecosystem: Host-associated > Arthropoda: Insects > Digestive system > Gut ... | reverse complement strand
TGCAGTAACAACAGACCAGGTAGAAGAGATATTATCTAGTTTTGGTAAAATGTATACATTAATAAAAATAGATGAAATAAACAATCTAGGTGCTGTAAGAATACGATTGAGATCACTTGTGGCAGGTATAAAAAAGCGTTCTAAAAAATGCATAGGAGAAGGTAACTATGAGCAGAATAAAGTACAATTTACAAAAGACATGAAAAAAGATTATACAATATTAGTGCCGCAAATGGCACCAATACATTTTGAATTGCTAGAAGCGGCAATGCTTTCAGAAGGATACAATGTAAAATTGCTTACAAGCTGTACACCACATACTGTTGAAGTAGGATTGAAATATGTAAATAATGATGCATGTTATCCATCTATTTTAACAACAGGTCAAATGATTGAGGCTTTGGAATCTGGTGAATATAATCTTGATAAAACGGCTCTTATTATGTCTCAAACTGGCGGAGGCTGTAGAGCAACCAACTATATTGGGTTTATTAGAAAAGCACTCAAAGATGCTGGTTTTAGCAATATACCAGTTATTTCCTTCAATGTTGTAGGATTAGAAAAAATGCCAGGATTCAAACTTACCATGGGACTTATTGAAAAATTATTAAAAGTTATTGTATATGGAGATTTACTGCAAAAAATGCTTATGAAGAATAGAGCTTATGAGAAAAACGCAGGAGAAACACAAGCCTTATTTGATACATGGCTTGCAAAATGCAAAGAACTAGCTGTTATTTCTAATACGAAACAATTCAAAAAAAGCATTTATGAAATCAAAGACGACTTGCGGAAAAATTTGCACGAACAAAAACTTGCAGACAGGATGCAACAGAACATCACCGAAAATGTAAAAATTACTCCTTCGGAAGTACGCAGTTTCTACAACAAGTTGCACAAGGACAGTATTCCGATGATCAAAGGTCAGGTAGAAGTGGCGCAAATCGTGATGTACCCTCCGTATAGCGAAGAGGCCATCAACGAGGTGCGGCAAAATTTACTCGAATTGCGCAGACGTATCGTTGAGGATGGCGCAAGCTTCACTACTTTAGCGGTAATGTATTCGGAAGAACCCGGCGCTGCACGCACCGGAGGTGATTTGGCATTTCAGAGCAAAGGCGATTTAGATCCTGAATTTGCCAAAGCAGCCTGGGCGTTGAAAAATCCCGGTGACGTATCGCGCATTGTAGAATCAAAATTCGGGTATCACCTCATTCAATTAACTGCCAAAAGAGGCGATCAGGTACAATGCCGGCATATTCTGATGAATCCGAAGGTTAACCCCGAAGCGATTGCTACCGTAACCGGCCGCCTGGATACGCTGGTACGGCTTATCCGTAAAGATTCCCTGGATTGGAAAACAGCCGTGCGCTATTCGCAGGACGAGAGGACGCGTTATAACGGAGGTTTGATGATCAATCCGAACGACTTCAGCACCCTTTTCGAAATGGACCAAATGGAAAAAGTGGATTGGGATGTCGTTAAAAACATGAATATAGGTGAAATATCAGAACCATACGAATCCAGGGACGAAAAACAAAAAGTGGTTTATAAAATTGTCAGACTGAAAGACCGTACCGACCCGCACTGGGCTAATCTGCGGACGGATTACAGTTTTCTGTCAAATGTAGCTCTGAACGAAAAGTTGGGCAAGGTAATTAATGAGTGGGTGGCCGAAAAAATAGAAACCAGCTATATCTACATTGAGGAAAGTTTCAAACGTTGCGGATTGAGTAATACCAACTGGCTGAAGCAGTAACGATTCAAAAACCAAAATGTCAAAAAAGTCGAAAACCGAAAAAGCGCGCTATATCAATCCGTTTACCGATTTTGGTTTCAAACGAATTTTCGGGACAGAAGCCAACAAGGATTTGTTGATTGATTTTCTGAATGCCGTATTGGATATTGACGGAGAAATTATAGATTTGCGTTATGACAATCCGGAAAGGCAGGGGCGCGTTGAAATCGACCGTCGGGCTATTTTTGATCTGTACTGTATCACAGGCAAGGGCGAACACATCATTGTGGAAATGCAAAACGTGCGGCAGGACTATTTCAGAGACAGGGCCTTGTATTATGCCTCTTTTCCCATTCAGGACCAGGGTGAAAAAGGCAGGAACTGGGATTTTCAGTTAACTCCCGTATATTCGGTGAACATGCTGAATTTCACATTTGAAGAAAAATCGGAAACAGAAAAGCAGTATTTATACCATGTACAGTTGATCGACAAAATATCTAACCGCGTGTTTATTGACAAACTGCTTTTTGTGTTTTTGGAATTGCCCAATTTCACGAAAGCGGAGCATGAGTTGAAGACTGATTTTGAAGGATGGATGTACGTACTGAAACATCTTGCCGGTTTGCAAGAGTTACCGTATGCTTTGCGTAACAGAATATTTGAAAAATTGTTTCATGTTGCCGAAATCGCCAAAATGTCGCCAAAAGAAAAAAAATCGTATAATCAATCACTAAAAGAATATAGAGATATGTATTTGATGGAAAATGCGTTAAAAAAGAAAGAGGCATTGCTTCAGGAAAAAGAAAATGTAATACAGGGAATGCATGGTGAGATACAGGTAATGCATGGTGAGATACAGGTAATGCATGTTTTAATTCAAGGAAAAGATGCAGTAATTCAAGGAAAAGATGCAGTAATTCAGGAAAAGGATATTGCGTTGAAAAAGAAAGACGAAACCATGATTCGCGTATTGCTGGAAACGGGTCTATCTGTGGAAAAAATTGCAGAATCCACCGGTTTAAGCATGACGGAAATCAATCGCATCAAAGACAGTTTGTAGTCAAGGTTTTTCAGTTGTGAAAATAAGGAAACGAATATTTTTTTATAACATCGGTACATTTTTGATAGCCTGCCTTTCGGCGTTCAGAGATGTTAGAGATATTTTTTTTTCTGTCTGTCGCAGAAAATTGTGTTCAATTTTCAATTTTATCCTGTTTTTCACTTTGTCTGCGACTTTTGCCCAGCAAGCGCCGAAAAAAATAGAAATCACACGTTACAACAGCCTCGAATTTAGTTCGCGGATAGCGCCCGACGCACAACGGGTCATCGGCGACGTCGAGTTTCAGCACGAGGGCATGACCATGACCTGCGACAGCGCCTATCTGTACAGCGGACAAAACACGCTCGACGCTTTCAGCAGGGTACACATCACCAATGCCGACCGCAGCGTAACCATCGACGGCGATTTTGCCAAATACCTCGGAAACTCCAAGACTGCCGAAGTTTGGGGTAATGTGGTGCTCGTAGATTCCAATGCTGTCCTGAAAACGCAACATCTGTACTATGATCTGACGCCCGATATCGCTTATTATATTTCCGGCGCGGAGATAACCAACAAGACAAACGATATGGTGAGCAAGCGCGGACACTATCATCGCAAAATCAACATGTTCTATTTCAAAAACGATGTGGTGCTCAACACGCCCGATTATACCATTGTGACGGATACGCTGGACTATAACGTTCAAACAGAGATAGCTGATTTCGTAGGACCAACTTACATACAAAATGAGACAGACACCATCTATTGCGAACGCGGCTGGTACAACACCACCGATACAGTGGCGCTTTTCCGTCGCGATGCATGGATCAGAAGCGGCAGCACAACCGTCAATGCCGATACTTTGTATTACGAAAGCCAAACGGGTAATGGACGGGCATTCGGCAATATTTGCATCGTGGATACTGCCAATAATGTTATCCTGAAAGGGCAAAAAGGCCAATTTAACAAGCCGGCAGAATGGGCATGGCTCACCGGCAGGGCTTTGCTCATCATGGCCGGGGAACAGGATTCGCTTTACCTGCATGGCGACACCTTACGCTCGGACGTCGATACGGCAGGTTTCAAGATTTTGAGAGCATATAGCCATGTGAGGTTCTTCAGCCCTGACATGCAGGGCAAATGCGATTCGATGGCTGTATCCTTGCAGGACACGGTGATTCACATGTTCCGGCTACCTGTATTGTGGGCGCAGGACAATCAGATGACCGCAGATCACATCGAAATAGAAACCGAAAACCAGAAACCAAAACGGATGAACCTGAACAACAAAGGGTTCATTGTTCAGGAAGACCCGTCGGGTTTTAACCAGATAAAGAGTCGGAAAATTGTGGGATTGTTTCGCGACAATGAGTTATACAGGGTCGATGGATTCAATGACGCCGAAACAGTGTATTATTTTTATGATGGCCCTGATGTGACGGGGGTGAACAAGATGAAAAGCAAGGATGTGGTGATACTCATTGAGGAGAAGCAAGCACAGGAGGTTAACCATATTGATAATGTCGACGGAGATTTGATCCCGCCCAACGAATTTTCTCAGGACGAATTGACTTTGAGCGGATTCAAATGGCAATTCAGTCAGAAACCCATAGACAGAAACGATATCTACGAATGGAAAGAGGAAGAATCTACCTCAAAAACTGTATCGCCAACTACTGAAACTGTAAATACAAGATGAAAGACAGGAAAAAGAAAAAACAGGTCGCCCGATCCACGCTTTTCGAAAGATGTGATTCCTTTTTTACCCGGTACGAACGAATCTGGTTTTGGGTCATATTTGGAATTACATTGGTTACAAGCGTTTTATTGTACGACCCGCGTATAAGCCCCGGAGGCGACGATTCGGCATATATTCTGATGGCTCAGGATTTTTTAATGGAATTCAAATTTATCAATTATCAGGGCCCCCTCTATCCCATTGTGTTAAGTGCGGTATATGCCCTGTTCGGAATGTCAGTCAAAGCGTTTAAAATCCTCTCGATGTTGAGTATGCTGGCATGCGTTTATCTGATCTACCGGGCATTCAGGAACCGTATTCCGTCCACATTGCTTTTCATCACGCTGTTGCTTACGTCGTTCAACTCGCATGTGTTATACTTTGCAAGCCAGACCTATAGCGAAGCATTTTACATGTTCCTGCAGTCACTGCTGATGTTGGTTTTTTTCAATCTTTTTGTACAGCGGGAACAAAACCATGAGCGGTATACCATTTCCGCAGAACTTAAAAGGTATCTTCTGCTGGCTGTTGTTCTTCTGTGCGTCATTTTAACGCGAAGCGCCGGGTATACACTGTTTCTTGCTTTAGTCGGGTATTTTATTCTGTACGGGCAATGGAAAAAACTGGCATGGTTTACGGCTTGCTTTCTGATATGTTATGCTTTGTACCAATTGTTGATCAATATCATATGGAGCGATGTATCCATACAGGCAAGCGCTCAGGGAAGCGGATTGCTGAACAGGGATTTTTACAGACCTGAATATGGCCGCGAAGATTTTGCAGGGTTCATCGAACGCTTTTGGACCAACTCTAACCAGTACATTTCGCGCTTTTTCATGGCTATGCTGGGTTTGCGCGAAACGTTCACCCCCGAAGGTTTTTTTGTTGAAACCAAACCTGTGATTACTGTTTTTGTCTACCTGCTCGGATTGACGGGTTTGTATTTTTCGTACAGTCAAAACAAATATCTGTTTTTTTCGGGAATGGCTACCGGAATATTTTTAACGGTTACATTTTTGATCCTGCAAACCGTTTGGAATCAATACCGCTTGATTGTACCGGCCTATCCGTTCATGATTTTGCTTTTATTTTCGGCTGTCTATTATATTTTGTGTTTGCCCCGGTTCCGATCCTGTCAATTCCTGCTGTTTGTGCCGGTAATCGTTTTGTTTTTCAGTATGTTAAATGATACGTTAGATGCTTCGGAAAAAGCCGGAAAGTTGAAAAACGAGTACAGCGGCCTCACTTCTGACTGGTTCAACTATGCCAAAGCATCGGCGTGGGCTGCCAAAAACCTTCCTGATGAAGCATTGGTGGCATGTCGTAAACCTTCGATATCATGTATCTATGGTCAGGGCAAAAAATTTTACGGCATATTTCGGGTAAACAGTGGTAGTTTTGACGCATTTTATGAACGATGGAAAGCTGACAGCCTTTCGCTTTCCGTTGTACCGCTCGAAGGGATGAGTAACCAAATGTATGGCGCTGTGCTGGGGCGATGCGAAGCCCGTATGAATCTGGGAGATAAATATTTCTTTGTCATTAAAGACAGTGAATTTGTCCGGCAACTGTCAGAAAAGTTCACAAATCTGAAAATCTTTTCATCGCCCGGCGAATTTGGCTCTATTGTTAAGCAGGCAGGGGAGCAAACGGCCATATTTTATCCCGATTCATTGCTTGCGCCAATGCGCAAAGCCAATGTTACTCACCTGCTTACAGCGAATCTGCGGCTAAATCCGAATATAAAAGACGGACAAATCATCAATACCGTTGAACGTGTGGCCACTTTTATTCAGGAAAAATATCCCGATATTTTTCAAAGTCTGATTCAGATTGGTGCGCCCGATGATGAACCTGCAGAAATATTTCAGATCAATTGGGATGTAGTTAAAGATTGAGTTATGATGTACAAACGTATTACGCTGAAAGTCGGTTCCAATGTGCTTACCCTTCCCGACGGTAATCCAAACGAAAGGTTGATTTCAGGATTAGTGGAACAAATTGTTGATTTGAGACGGAGCGACGTAGAAGTATTGTTGATTTCGTCGGGAGCGGTCGCTTCGGGGCGCAAAGTGATTGGCGAACCGAAAAATTGCGACGCCGTGTCGTGCCGCCAACTATGGGCGGCTGTAGGGCAGGTGAGGCTCATACAACTGTACAGCAAATTGTTCGGACTGCATGGAATGATTTGTTCGCAGGTATTAGCAACCAAAGAAGATTTCCGCGACAGACGGCATTTCCTGAACATGCGCAACTGCCTCGAAACATTGCTTAAAAACAACGTAGTGCCGGTCATCAACGAGAATGACGTGGTGTCGATTACCGAACTGATGTTCACAGACAACGACGAGCTTTCGGGATTGGTGACCGACATGATGAACAGCGACGCCCTCATCATCCTGAGCAATATTGACGGTATTTACGACGGGCTTCCTTCCGATCCCTTCTCGAAAGTCATTCCGGTTATCGAGCCGGACAACATGACGGCTTCGCGGTATATAGCGCCAACAAAGTCGAATTTCGGACGGGGCGGCATGCTTACCAAATTTTCGATTGCCAAAAAGGTAGCCCTTGCGGGAACGCCCGTTCATATTGCCAATGGCGCCACCGAACATATTTTGCTCAATATTGTTGAAGGGAACAAAAATACCGTACAAACACTTTTTGCACCCGGACGCAAAACCACGACGTTTAAAAAATGGCTGGCTCATTCAGATACAGTTGCAAAAGGGTCGGTGCATATCAATGCCGGCGCTGCCGTCCGTCTGTTCGACCGTCACGCCGCCAGTTTGCTGCCGGTGGGCGTAACCCGCGTGGATGGCGAATTTGTGAAAGGGGATATTATCCAGATTATTGACGAGAAGGGGATGATCGTCGGTCTGGGACGGTCGGAATACAATTCGGATACCGCGACAAAAAAAGCGGGCGAACGAAACGCACGGCCAATCATACATTACGATTATTTATATTTGAAACAGGAATAAATTAACTTAGAAATCATGACATTCACACGTCGAAATTTTATCAAATCAACCGCAGTATTGGCTGCGGGTACAGTGTTTGACGGGGCAGCAGTTTTACGCGCCGATGAAAAGAAACAGAACAAGCTCCCGCTGACACAGTTTCAGATTGCGTGCATGACGCTGCCTTACTCGGCTTTTCCGTTGGAGCGGGCGCTCCGCGGCATCAGGGACGCGGGGTACGATTATGTTGCCTGGGGTACGTCGCACAGGGAGGACGGCAGGAATGTGCCGGTTCTCGCCGCAGACGCTCCGCCGGAAAAAGCGAAGGAGTTGTCAAAGCGCTGCCGCGATATGGGATTAGAGCCGCTCATGATGTTCTCCGGTATCTATCCCGAAGCAGAGAATGGTTTGGATGTGCTCAGGCAACGTCTCATGCAGGCAGCGGCAGCAGGCGTGCCGCATGTACTGACCTTCGGCCATACCCAGGGTGGCAACCGCAAACTGTGGGTTGAGCGTTTCAGGATACTCGGGCCGATTGCGCGCGATAACGGCGTGTTGCTGGTGGTCAAACAGCACGGCGGAGATACCGGTACCGGTACCGCCTGCGCCGAGATCACGCGTGAAGTCGGCGACGAAGGCGTCAAGGTCAATTATGACGCCGGCAACGTGCTCGACTACCTCGGCGTCGATCCGTTACCGGACATTAAGAACTGTGCCGATGAGGTGCGCAGTTTCTGTATCAAGGATCATCGCCTCTTTCCAAAAAAAGGTGATTGCGGTCCCGGACTGGGCGAGATCGATCACTATAAGTTGCTGCATCCCGTCGCTTTCACCGGGCTCAGGATGCCGCTGTGCTGCGAGAACATTTCTGCTCCGTGTCTGCCGCGACCGACGAAACCGGAAGACGTCGACGCGCTGGCGAAACGGGCAAAGGAATTTCTCGAATTAGTCATCCGTGGATTACAAATATAGTTTTTTATTCTCAAAAATTTTTGTTATGAAAATCAGGACGTTTTCTTTCATGTTCGTATGTGTATTGTTGATTTGTTCGTGTAAAACCACGAAAAACACGACTAATCCACCTCCCGTTCCCGAACTAAACTCAAAGACAGAGATAACCGTTCGTACTGAAAGTGTGAAACCGATAGACGCTTCAGAAAGAACTATGTACGGGTATTATGTGATTATCGGTTCGTTCAGGAATATTGCAGGCGCACGGCAGTATAGCGCCGGCCTGGTCAGTAAAGGTTTTTCCCCGACAATCCTTGAAAACGAAAACGGGTTATACCGTATTTCAGCGGGAGGATTCGACGAAGAAAATGCTGCCCGTGCAAGGATTGCAGGCATACGTGCGGCTTATCCTGAAGACCACAGTGATGTGTGGCTGCTGATCAGGAAATAACGGTCAGCCCAGCCTTTCCTCCATCACGGCCAGCATGTCGCTTAGCAGTTCTACCTTTTCTTTGGTAATGGCTATACGCCCCGAACGGATAAATTGCAGCACACCTACCCGCTCGCTTAGTTCCCTGAACATCGCCTGTGTGTCGGCATAATGTCCTGTCTTGGAGAAAACTACATAATCTGCAGTCATTTCGAGGACATACGCATTATAACGGCTCACAATATCCTCAATGGAACCGAGTTGCATGAGGCTTTCAGTAGCCACCTTGTACATGGCGATTTCCTGATGAACAATACCTTCGTTGGTATTGCAGTAGGTCTTGATAATACCCACGCGCTTGTCGATTTGTTTGACCACTTTGGCGATGGTATCGGGATCGGAAAAAACCGTAATAGTAAATTTGTGAATACCTTCGATGGCCGATGGCGAGACAGACAGCGTTTCGATGTTGATTCTCCGCCGCGTGAAAATAATGGTGATTTGATTCAGCAACCCCACCGTATTTTCTGAAAAAACAGTTATTGTATATAATGTCTTGTTTTCCATATTGATTAATTGTTTCCTAAAATAATATTGGTTACGCACGTTCCTGCGGGAATCATCGGGTAAACCATACCTTTTTGCTCCACCACCACTTCTAACAGATAAGCGCCTTTGGTATGCAGCATTTCGGTGATGGCTGCATCAAGATCGGCACGGTCGGTTACTTTTCTTCCGGGGATGCGGTAGGCTTCGGCAATCTTAACGAAATCAGGGTTTTTCATCGGCGTCTCGGAATAACGTTCCTGAAAGAACAGTTCCTGCCACTGGCGTACCATTCCAAGAAAACTGTTGTTCAACAGGATAATTTTCACCGCAACGTCCGATTGCATGATGGTTCCTAATTCCTGAACGGTCATCTGCAAGCCGCCGTCGCCCACAAAGAGACAAACTGTGCGGTCGGGTGCGCCGAATTTGGCGCCTATGGCCGCCGGAAGTCCGTAACCCATCGTACCCAGCCCGCCCGACGTAACTACACTACGGGTATGCTTATACCTGAAATAACGCACGCCCATCATCTGGTTTTGTCCTACGTCAGTCACCATGATAGCGTTGTTGCCGGTTGCTTCGGTTACTTTGTTCACTACTTCGCCCATTTTGATTGGGCCTTCGGCGGGGTACAGTTCTGCGTGAATTATTTTTTTCATTTCCTTGTCGTACAACGGTTTGAAACTGTCTCGCCAGTCAGCATGTCTGTTTTCATTCAACAAACCGGTAACGGCAGGAAGCGTTTCCTTTGCATTGCCCAGTACGGCTACCGTCGTTTTCACATTCTTGTCGATTTCAGCAGGGTCAATGTCGAAATGGATAATTTTTGCCTGACGCGCGTATGTTCTCAGGTTGCCTGTCACACGATCGTCGAAACGCATACCAATGGCAATCAGCACATCACATTCGTTTGTTTTGAGATTGGGCGCAATGTTGCCGTGCATTCCGAGCATCCCCACGTTGAGCGGTTCATCTGACGGAAGCGCAGACAATCCGAGTATGGTCGAACCTGCCGGAATATCCGCCCTGCGCAGGAAAGAAAGCAGTTCCTTTTCGGCATTTCCGATGATAACGCCCTGCCCTACCAACGCCAGCGGTTTTTTTGCATCGTTGATGATACGTGCCGCTTCGGCTATGGCATCAGGTTCCGGTTCGGGAACGGGGTTGTAACTGCGGATACGGGTCACCTTTTGCGGTTGATAATCCACCTTTTCGACCTGCGCGTTTCTGGGGAAATCGAGTACTACCGGTCCTGTGCGTCCCGTAGAAGCGATGTAGAACGCCTGTGCCACTGCCCACGCTATTTCTTCGGCTGAACGAATCTGGTAAGCCCATTTGGTGATGGGCTGTGTGATACCCACCAAATCGGTTTCCTGAAAGGCGTCGGTTCCCAGCAGTGACGTTCCCACCTGTCCGGCGATAACCACTATGGGTGTACTGTCAATCATTGCATCGGCGATGCCCGTGATAGCGTTGGTTGCACCGGGTCCTGAAGTAACCAGCGTTACGCCTGTACGTCCCGACACACGCGCATAACCCTGTGCAGCGTGCGTGGCGCCCTGTTCATGACGTACTAATATGTGGCGCAACTGTTTCCGGTAATCATACAAGGCATCAAACACCGGCATGATCTGTCCGCCCGGATATCCGAATATCGTATCAACCCCTTCATTGATGAGCGAGCGCATCAGCGCCTCGGAGCCTGTAATGTAATTTTCAGACATATTGTTCATTTTTGATTCTATATTTCATTTCTATTTCAACTTCAATACCATAATATAATCCTCTTCATTCTCACGAATGATTTCAAAACCAAGTTTTTGATACATTCGTGCGGCATAATTCTTTTTCTGAACACTCAAAGAGGTTTGCGCATATCCGCGTTTCTTCAAATGCTCTATCATTTTCTGCATCAATAATGTTCCAATCCCTTGATTTCGATACTCCTTCAACAGCGAAATGACAAATTCAGGCGTTTGGTCGTCAATATTTCCATACCCCTTTATTTTGCCCGCCAATATTCTGACCCAAACCGCGCCGATGATGTGGCCATCCGAATCAGCAACCAGGCAATAATCATCCTTTTTGCTTCCAAAACCATCAATGTAAACATTGATTTCAGGTATTTGGGTAACATGACGCGGAACGGGTTCGCATCCTTCCGGCTGGTAGATAGATTCATACAACATCCCGTCAAGAATCTCCAATTCTTCTGCCCGTATTTCCCTGATCTTCACCTTTTCCATTTGTTTTCCGATTTATCACTAAAAAACCCCTCTCATTTAATGTGAGAAGGGTTTTTGTTATTTTCGATTATGTCAATACACCATCCTCACATCAGTTTTTACCAATGAGCACCACCACAATGTGGCTAATGATGAGAGAATTAGATGTCATTTATGCCTTTTTTTATACGACACAAAGGTATGCGTTTATTTTATAACGACAATAGAAAATTTTGTTTTTGGTGAAATATTTTCATTGATGACTTCTTTATCATTTTTAGTATTCACGCCGGCTCTAAATGTTAAAAGAGTTTTCCCATAATGTATATTCCTGTGAATTGCCCCTGTGTTTCTATCCAAAACCTTGTGGAAAAATTAATTTCCTTCAATTGTACCGCTGATTTTTTCCACATTCAGGCTGCGGGCGGCAGCATCGAATATCTCTTTGTAGGCGCCGTCCTGACGATACACATCTTCGTGAGCGCCATGTTCTACTACCCGTCCGTTTTTCATTACATAAATCATTTCAGAATCAATAAACTGCGAAATGCTGTGCGAGATGATAATCACCGTGCGGTTCTTTTTGATGGCGTCGAGGCTGTTTTTAATCTGTTCGGTGGCAATGGCGTCGAGACTTGCCGTGGGTTCGTCGAGGAAGATAATGGGCGGCTTTTTCAGAAACATACGCGCAATGGCAATGCGTTGTTGTTGCCCGCCCGAAAGCAATAGCGCAGAAGAATCGTAGCCGTTGGGGTGTTTCATGATCTCATCGTGAATATATGCTTGTTTGGCGGCGTCCACCATTTCGTCATACGAAGCGTTGGGATTGCCGTAGAGGATATTTTCGGCGATGGTTCCACTGAAAATATGATTTTTTTGCAACACCAAACCGATATTTTCGCGTAAAAAGCGAGTGTCGTACTCATGCAAAGGCATGCCGTCGAGCAGAATTTCCCCTTTTTCAGGCTCATAGAATTTGTCGAGCAGATTGATGACCGTACTTTTTCCTGCTCCGGAAAGCCCCACCAGCGCTGTGATTTTATTCGGAAGAATGGTCATATCCACATCAAACAGCGCCTGCGTACCATTGGGATAGGTAAAATCAACGCCCCGCAATTCAAATTTTCCATGTACTTTTTCGGGACGGTATTTACCCGATGGTTCTGTTTGGTGGTCGGACTTCATGATATCAAAAAATCCTTCGGCATAAATCAACGCGTCGTTGACGTCGTCGTAAATACGGTGCAGTTGCCGGATCGGGGCGGTAACGTTGTTGAACAGCATGATGTGCAGCATAATGGCGCCGATTTGCATCTGTCCCGTCAGTACGAGGTAAGCCGTTAAAATAATGATGATCACCACGCCAAACTGTTCGGTAAATGTTTTCAGTCCGTCGAACTTAAAATTGGTCGAGCGGGTTTTCATCTGTGTATCGGTGAGGGCTGTTTGCAGGTCTAATTGCTTTTTTGCCTCAATGTCTTCGCGGTTAAAAGATTTGATGACGGTTATTGATTCCAGAATATTGATAATTCCGCCCGACTTGTTTTCGCGGTAAGTACGCATGTTGCGCCGCCAGCCTTTCAGTTTATTTGCCTGTTTCTGACTGATAAAAAAGTAGACCGGCACGATGCACAACGCTACAAGTCCGACATAAAAATTGGCATTGAACATACCAATCAGCGCAACCATGGCAGAGGTAAACAGCGGAAAAATATCAATAAAAAAACTTTGCACCGTGCGCGTTAAACTTGAAACGCCCTGATCAATACGTGTTTGCAATTTTCCTGAACCGCTTTCGTCGGCAGTAAAGAATGCCATCCGATAGGTCAAAATCTTCTCTATTACGCTTTGGGCAAGGTCTTTCGAAATCATAATCCTGATTTTTTCGCCAAAGAATTTTTGTCCGAAGGAGAGAAAAACATTGACTAATTCTTTGCTCAACAGAATGATAGAAATAATCGTAATGATATGCAGACCTTCGCGCAATGCTTTGTGCTGTTCCACGAGCGTGGCAATACTGTTGACCGTGTATTGCAGCACATAGGCATTGACCTGCGCCGTTAAAGCGCCAATGAATGTGAGCGCCAACGCCAGTGATACCAACCATTTATAAGGGCGGACGTAAGGCGTAATATTTCTAAAAAGTTGAAACAGGTTCATGATAATTTTTTAGCACACAGATGACGCAGATTTAACGGATTTTCGCAGATTTTATTGCTATTTCTTTTCCATTTTTTCCGCCGCTTTTTTTTATCAATCATCCCAAAATAATCTGAAATTGCTTAAAAAAAACTTGCAATTCATTGCAGGGGAATTGGTTACGGAAGATGTGCCGCTTCGGATTGCAGCACCTTGTCCTGAAAATGCACAGCCGTATCTCTTAGGCTGACTCGCAAAACTTCACAAAAGGAATCATTACTGACCGACAAAAATGATCAAAAAACTGACACATTATAAAAGGGCGACCAATAAATTGCCAAAAGTTGTACTTTTGTTGCTTCGACACAATAAATGATACAACATGGGCAAATATTGAGGAAATTTTAGAAACAATGTCAAAAATGAAAAGATTTTTTTACGATTTAACACCTATTAACAAAATTAGATTTTAATTTTGCACCCTAATATTGTATCACCATTTTAAAATTTATACAGGAGGAATTTTTTTATGTTTAAACGAGCAAAAATAATTGTTCTCTCCCTTGTGGGAGTAGTGATTTCCGGTATTTGTCAGGACGCTTACCAGCATGGAGTTACGTTATATACTTCATACACGCAGATATCGGTAGCGCCGGGCGAATCCATTGATTATGGCGTGGATGTGATCAACAATTCCACAGACGTGAAAGACCTGGATATTTCCGTTTCCGGGATACCGCGGGGATGGAATTACGAGTTGAAATCGGGCGGATGGAAAATCGGGAAGGTTTCGGTGCTTCCGGGCGAGAAAAAAACGCTGTCGCTGAAGGTAGAAGTACCGATGCAGGTGAACAGGGGGACGTACTCTTTCAGAGTGACAGCCGGCAGTTATGTGCTTCCGCTGACTGTGATTGTTTCCGCGCAGGGAACCTACAAGACGGAGTTTACCACCGACCAGTCAAACATGGAAGGACAGGCCAGCGCCATGTTCAACTACACCGCCAATCTGCGCAACCGTACCGCCGAAGAGCAGCTGTATGCGCTCACTCACAACGCTCCGCGCGGATGGACGGTATCGTTCCGCGCCAACGGCCGGCAGGTAACGTCGGTTGAAGTGGCTCCCAATGCTACCACCAGCGTCAGCATCGAAGTAAAACCGCCGGCTTCCATCGGAACGGGTACATTCAAAATTCCGGTTCGCGCTTTCACGGCGTCAACATCGGGCGAACTTGATTTCGAAGCCGTTATTACCGGTTCGTATTCAATGGATTTTACCACGCCCACCGGTTTGTTGAGTTCAAGCATCACGGCAGGAGATGTGAAAAAAATTGAACTGGAAGTCCGCAATACCGGATCGTCGGAAATGAGAGGCATTGAATTATCCGCTTCCAAACCGGCCGATTGGGAAGTAGCCTTTGACCCCGACAAGATAGAATCGCTGATTGCCGGATCGTCAACTACTGTAACCGCTATTGTGAAAGCGTCGCGCAAAGCAATTCCCGGCGATTATATGGTAAAAATGACCGCACGTACTCCGGAAGTTTCATCGACGGCCGATTTTCGCATGGCCGTCAAAACCTCCATGTTGTGGGGATGGGTCGGAATAATGATCATCGTGGCAGTGCTGGGCGGAGTATATTATCTGTTCAGAAAGTACGGAAGGAGGTAACCGTGAAACCGAATGTGATTGAATTGAACGGCCTGACCAAAAAATACGGGTCGTTTACGGCGGTGGACAACCTGAACCTGACCATCCGGAAAGGCGAAATATTCGGGCTGCTGGGACCCAACGGCGCCGGAAAATCAACCACCATCCTGATGATGCTGGGATTAACCGAGCCTACGTCGGGAACCGTAGAGGTGTGCGGGATCAATTCTACCCGACAACCTGTGGAGGTCAAACGGAAAGTGGGTTACCTGCCCGAAGACGTTGGATTTTACGATGACCGTACCGGATTGGAAAACCTTGTATATACGGCGCGTCTGAATGGTATCGCATCAGGCGAGGCAAAGGAAAAGGCTTTGCAGTTACTCGAACGTGTAGGTCTGGCAGACGAACTATACAAAAAAACAGGTAAATATTCGCGTGGGATGCGTCAGCGGCTTGGGCTTGCCGATGTGCTGATCAAAAGTCCCGAAGTGGTCATTCTCGATGAACCGACGTCAGGCATCGACCCCGCCGGCATACGCGAATTTATGGAGCTTATTGTTAGGTTGAGCCGCGAAGAAGACATTACGGTGCTGTTTTCGTCGCACCATCTTCATCAGGTGCAACAGATGTGCGACCGTGTTGGTCTGTTTGTCAAAGGACAACTGATTGCCGATGGCGACGTCAAATCGCTGTCGGAACAACTGTTTGGCAACGAACCCATCATCATCCACGCAGGTGCGCTTCATCCCGACGGGGCATTACAGGAAGCAATCGGCAAAATCGACGGGGTGAATACCGTCCGGCTGGAAGAAAATATTTTCCGCATCGGTTGCCTTTGCGACGTAACGCCTGCCATTGCCGGATTGATCGTTGCATCGGGAGCGGGGCTGACTTACCTGCAAAAGAAGGAATATGGCCTCGACGACATTTATAACCGTTATTTTGAAGGAGGAGAATCATGAAAATATTTGATACATCAAGCGCCAACGGCGTAAAGCATCCTTTCAGTGTGATCGTTGGCAAGGAAATATCCGACCATATACGGAGCTGGCGTTTCATCATTTTGGTGGCCATCATTTTATTAACCTGTTTCGGAGCGCTCTACACTTCGCTGACCAGTATTGAAAAGGTGATCAAACCCACCGATCCTGACGACGCATTCTTTTTTCTGAAGCTGTTCACTGCTTCTGACGGGACATTGCCATCGTTTCTTGTTTTTGTCAGTTTTCTCGGGCCGTTGCTCGGTATCAGCCTTGGATTCGACGCCATCAATACCGAACACAACCGCGGGACGCTCAGCCGCGTGCTGGCGCAACCTGTACACCGCGATTACCTGATTAACGCCAAATTTGTAGCGGCATTGACCGTCATCAGTATCATGTTTTTCGCACTTGGCTTTCTGGTAG
>Ga0082212_10005737_pt1 | contig 16832 bp, 15 predicted proteins | sample TergutNt197P3_FD_71548 | JGI IMG/M metagenome (GOLD analysis project Ga0082212, IMG submission 71548) | Neocapritermes taracua P3 segment gut microbial communities from Petit-Saut dam, French Guiana - Nt197 P3 | ecosystem: Host-associated > Arthropoda: Insects > Digestive system > Gut ... | reverse complement strand
CGAACCCGGCAAAGGCTCCGTCTTTTCATTCACCATAAAAGCGGGGACGGCCGAGGCCCAAACAGACGGCGCGGCCCTCCCCGAACCGAGGGAGTTCAGCAGTTATGAAGGCTTTTGCGTCCTGTTCGCCGAAGATGTGGAAATCAACCGGGAAATCATGCTCACACTGCTTGAGCCGACCTTGCTCCAGATCGACTGCGCGGTGAACGGCTTTGAGGCTTTGGATATGTTCTCCAAAGCCCCCGAGCGGTATGATTTGATTTTCATGGACATACAGATGCCGGGCATGAACGGCTATGAGGTCACGCGCCGTATCCGCGCGCTGGACAGCCGGAAAGCAAGGGAAATCCCGATCGTCGCCCTATCCGCCAATGTATTCAGAGAGGATATCGAGAAAAGTCTGGCGTCCGGTATGAACGCGCATATCGGCAAGCCGATGGATATCAACGAAGTATTGGGCGTTTTACAAAAATATCTGGCTTAATATAAAGGGCCGCAAACGCGGCCCTTTCAAAATTTTCACTTGCTGCCGGCCGGCTTGTTGATCGGCATAAAACTCAGCTTGACGCCGGGGACTTCATCGCCTTCCACAGCGTAATCCAGCAGCTTGCTATCCGGCAGGCCGATATCCGTCAGCACCCCGCGCACGAAGCGCGCCCGGCTCAGCGCAAGGCCGGGGTCCTCATTGGCGGCGACACAGCCCTCGATTTTCAGGTAATGCGAGTCCATTTTCGGCGGTACGAAGGAGGTGTCGCTGGTGGTCAGTATCCCTTTCAGTATCTCGGCCAGCCCCGCCTCGTCCGTCGTATCGCTGTCGCGGGTGAACGGGACCAGATACCGCAATTCGTAGATGTCCTTGCCGGGCGGGACCGTCGCCGCCGGCGTCGGAGGGCGCGCGGTCTGGGTCTGGATCGGGACCGCCGTCGGCTGCGGCGTTTCTGTTGGCTCAAGTGTTGGCCCGTCCGTCGGCCCCGGCGTCCCGGCCGGAGGCTCGTCCGTTTCCGGCGTATCCGTGGCGGGCCCGTCCGTGATCTCCGGCGCGCCCGAAGGCGTCTGCGTATCCGATGGGCTGGGGGAATGCTGCATAGACGGGCCGCCGGACGGGTCTTCGGTGTTTTGCGGCTGATTCCGGTCTCCCAAAAAAGTGTTTACCCCGAACACGACGGCGCAAACCGAAAAAATCAGCAGCAAGGGCAGGGCCGTGAACACAAACCGCCCTTTTGCCGTAAGCCTATATCGCATTCATACACCGCCCCCTCTTGATGACGGGATCAAAAATTATTTCGTGATGAAATCCAGAACCTCTTTCAAACGCTGGGCCTCGCCCTCGACGGCGAGGAACTGGCGTTTGTGCAGGTTCTTGCGCTCGGCGATCTGTTCCTTGATGTGTTCGATCTTCTGCGTCAGCGCCTCGATCTCGGCGGTGTTGGCGGCCACGAGGTCGTCGGTGCGTTCGGCGAAGGACGCCGAATATTCGTTCAGCTTCGTCACGCGGTCGATGCCGTCGTTCAGCAGCCTGTCATAATCAAAGCCCGAGGCCGAAACGATTTTCAGCACGATGGAGCGGCGCATCTCGGCCGGCAGCGAGTCGGGCAAAGTGGCGATGTACTCTTCCAGCAGGAAGACCGTGTCCACGCCGCCCAGCGGCATCCCGTACATGCGGTAGATGTCGCCGATCTCGGCGAAATTGTCCCAATCCGTCGGCGGGGCGGCTGTCCCGGCCGCCGCCGCGCCCCAATAGTCCTGACTTTCGGGGCCCGGCATCCCGTCGGGCGCGGCGGAGGGGTTGTCCTCGTCAAAAAAGCGGCGCAAAGCCTCCGCGTCCGTATCCGGCGCGGCGGTTTGCAATTCGGCCTCGCCGGCCTCGTCCGGGAACTCCTGCTCCGGCTCGACCGGCTCCATGAGCCCTCTCTTGGCCAGCATGTCAAAAATGCGGCTGCTATCCTTCTTTGGTGACAAAGGACGCACCTCCCAAGGGTGTTCTATTAAACGCTCATCTTATCTTACCGAAAGTTACGTCATTTGTCAAATGTTTTCGTGAAAAAAGTTGTTTTGTCTACCGGATTTGCATTCCGGCCCTTGCCGTGGTATGCTGTAGCCAAGAAAAATCCGCCCGAATGGAGGGGTCCCTGTGTACACATTATTCTGTCTGGCCGGGAAAAGCGGCACGGGAAAGGACACGCTGTCCGGGGCCCTGCTGCGCGCGCCGGGGCTGAACCTCAGGAGCCTTGTTTTGTATACCACGCGCCCGCGCCGCCCGAACGAAGCGGACGGGGAGACCTATCATTTTGTCACCCCGGACGACTTGGACGCGCTGATTGCCCGGCGCGGCGTTGTGGAGCGGCGCGACTATCATACGGCCCTCGGCCTGTGGAGCTACTGCACGCTGCCCGACGACGGCCCGGCCGCTTCGCACCGTTTGGCGGTCACGACGCTGCCCGCGCTGGAAGCCTACCGCGCGCATTTCGGCGCGGACGCGGTGGTCCCGCTGTATATCAAAGTCCCGGACGGCCAGCGTTTGCTGCGCTCCGTCGAGCGCGAGGCCCTGTCCGCCCGGCCCTGCTATACCGAGGTTTGCCGCCGCTATCTGGCCGACGAGGAAGATTTCAGCCCGGAGAAGCTGAAAGCCTGCGGGATCGGCAGGCCGTTTGTAAATACGGATTTGGACGCGTGCGTGAAGGAACTGACGGAATATATCAAGGCAAAAATGTAGGGGACGCACACCCGGGCGTCCCGTGTTTATTGGCGGGCCGCACACCTGGGCGTCCCGTGTTTATTTGGCGGGACGCACCCCCGGGCGTCCCGTGTTTATTGGCGGGACGCACACCCGGGCGTCCCGTGTTTAATTACGGGCCGCCCGGTGTGCGGCCCCTACAAGTCCTGTATATTCATCTTTTTCAATTCCATCGGGCTGGCCCACGGATCCGCCGGGGGCTTTTTGCGGACGGAGACGCGGCAGACGATATAGATGACCGTAAATGTCAGCGCCGGGACGAACAGCAAGGGCACAAAGAGAACGATGAACCTTACCCCGACGCTTCGCTCGGCTTCGGCTGCTTGGGGGACGTACTCGTCATAAGGAGCAAGCTCTTCCCATTTTTCCGCGGGGATATCCCCCCGCGCGGCGGGCGGCGGGACCGTGGGGATAGAATGATCCTCAACGGATGCGTCCACTGTAAAGAGCGTGAGGCCCAGCACCGGCAGCAGCACAAACAGCGTCAGCGCGCCGGACACGACCGGCAGGATCAGGCCCGGCCCCGGGCTTTTTTTGCGGCTCAAATGCACCTGCAAGACGCACAGCGCGATAAATACCGCCAGCACAAGCAGCAGCGCGACGATTGCGAGGATCACCCCGAATAAACTAACAGCCATCATAGTTTTCCCTCCAATTCAGTGTGGATGCGTTTGTACTCCTGGATCAGCACCTTGGCCGTGTCGAAGTCCAGGCGGTTGTTCAGCGCGAGGCCCTTCAATAGCGCGACGTACGGCGCGGGGCTTTCCTCGGCGATCTGTATCTTCTGGATCAGCCGGTCCAGCCGCAGGCGCACGGTCGGGTAGCTGACCCCGTAATGCGCCGCGATCTCTTTCAGCGACCCGGAACACAGCAGAAAGTTTCTGATAAACGCCAGCTCTTCGTCCTCCAGCCCGGCCAGCCAATCCGGCGGCATCTGCGTCGGCATGGCGTCAGCCCCTCCCTTCGGTTTAATAATGTTAATATAACATTTAATTTTATTAAAGTCAATATGTATTTTCAAATCCATAAAAATAAAATTCAGGGAGGCGGATTTGTGATCCGCCTCCCTGATTGCTTATTCACTTCGTTTTGCCTTTTTTGCCCCGCCCTTTTGTCTCCGCTACGGGCGGTGCGCTGTTCTTGGGGATGTGCGTTTTGCGGTTGGACTCCGTCCCGTGCGGCTCCTTGGGGTCGGGGCGTCTCATTCCGGCTTTGGCCATCGGGATCACCTCACGGGATAGTATGCCTCCGGGTCACGCCTTTGTATCCCGCTTGCCGTAGAAGATAAACCCGATCACCGTCAAAGCCGCCGCGAGGCAGGTCAAAACCGTCAGCGCGCCGTAGTTTACGCTGTCCACGGGAAGCTGCGGGATATACGTGAACGGCGTCAGTTTTTCAAACCACGCGGGCAGAAGGTCCGGGACGCGCCCAATAAAGGAAATCGCGCAAAAGAGCCCGTAGATCCCCCAGATCGCCTGCGTCGCCTTGGGCAGAAGCCCGACCAGGAACACCGCCGCGCCGATCACCACCCACAGCGCGGGCAGGTACAGTAAATTCGCTTTCAGCAAATATCCAAGCCCAAGCTCCGCGGGGTCGGGCAGGACGCTGGCCGCGACCATGTAAAGCCCGACCGCGGTGGCGCATTGGAGCAGGACGCTGGACACAAACGCCAGCAGGACATACCCGGACAGATACCTCGTGCGCGAGACGACGCGCGCCAGCACGTGTTCGGAGCGGCCCTCCTTCTCCTCGCCGCGCGGTTTTACGGCAAACAGGATCAGCGGCACGAGGGCGACCAGCGCCATCATCGAGTTGATGAACGTGGCGAACATCTCCACCGTCGAGTAGTCGTCATTCAGGCCCAGCAGCATCTGGTACAGCTCGCTTTCGGCGACAAATGTCTCGATATCGGCCAAAATCGACCCGTACGACGCGCCGAGCAGGAACATCACGACAAACCACGCGATCAGGGTATTGCGCAGCAGCCGGAACGAAAGCCCGAACGGCGACCGCAGGCTGCGCGGGGCTTCCTTCCGCCCCGGCCTTGCCGGGATGAAGCCCTGATCCAAATCGCGGACGGCGTTCAGCGCGAGGGCCACGACGGTCACAACAACAGCCTCCAGCAGTACGACCAGCACAGGCCACCAGTAATTTTCCACAAAAATCTGCGACCGGTGGATCAGCCCCAGCGGGCTGACCATCGACAGCGCCTCGCTGTTCATGTCCCCGGCGGCGCGGATCATGTAAAGCACGCCCAGCGCCAGCATCGAGAAGCCCGACGCGCCGCGCGAGGTGGAGCAGAGCTGGGAAAACAGCGCGGCCACCGCCGCGAAAAACAGTCCCGACACGCCCAGCGCCGCCCCGTACAGCATACAGCCGCCAAAGCTCATGCTCTCGATCCCCAGCGCCGCCAGGCCAAGCCCGGTCAGCAGCCCGTGGGCGGCGTTGACGATCACCGCGGTGATCATCGCGGCGTTCAGGTTGGCCAGACGCCCGACGGGCAGCGAGCGAACGACCTCGCCGCGCCCTTTTTCCTCATCGGCGCGCGTATGGCGCACCACCAGAAAAATGTTCATCACCGCGGCGGCGATGATCATCCAAAGCAGCATCGTCCCGGTGTACATCACGCCCGAGGTATAGTTGTCGGCACTGTAGACCGGCCCCATCATGGCGACCATGGCGGGGTTTTTCAGCGTTTCGGCCAGCGCCTGCCGGGCCTCCGGCTCAAACATGCTGTCCATCCCGGGCGCCAGCGACAGCGAAAACAGCACCAGCGTGACGATCCAGATCGCCGATATGACCCGCTCCCGCCGCAGGATCAGCCGGACAAGCCGGCCGGAGTGTTCAAAGTTGCCGCGCACGGTCACTCACCTCCCGCTTGCCGCATCCCTTCGCCGGGGGCCGCGCCATAGTGGCTCATAAACAGGTCCTCCAGGGTCGGCGGGACGCTCTCGAGCTTGACTACACCGAACGGGGCCAGATGCGAAACGGCCGCGCCCATCTGGTCCGGGTCAAGGTGGAAGCTGTACACAGTGCCCTCTTGTTTCAGGTCGTGGACGCCTTTCAGCGATGCCAGGCCCTCGGCGGGCTTTTGCGTCTCCACGTTCATGGTCAGGCGCGTCAGGTGGCGCAGTTGGGCCAGCGTCCCCGTCTCGACGACAAGGCCGTTGCGGATGATGCCCACCCGGTCGCAAAGCCGTTCGACCTCGTACAGGATGTGGCTGGACAGGAACACGCACTTGCCCGCGTTCTTGACGGCCAGCACGCATTCCTGAAACACCTTTTCCATCAGCGGGTCAAGGCCGCTGGTCGGCTCGTCGAGGATGTACAGGTCGGCCTCCGAGGCGAACGCGGCGACCAGCGCGACTTTTTGGCGGTTGCCCTTGGAATAGGCGCGGCACTTCTTCGACACGTCGAGGTCGAAGTCTTGGATCAGCTTCCCGCGTAAAACCTTGTCATGCTTGCCGCGCAGGGCCGCCAGCAAGTCGATGACCTCGCCGCCGGTCAGGTTGGGCCAGAGGTTGACGTCGCCCGGCACATACGCGATGCGCCGGTGGATTTCAACCGCGTCGCGCCAGGCGTCCATCCCGAACACGCCGGCGCTGCCCCGCGTGGCCTGCAGGATGCCCAGCAAGACGCGGATCGTGGTGGTCTTCCCGGCCCCGTTCGGGCCGATAAAGCCGAACACCTCGCCCTCGCCCACCTTCAAGTTCACGCCGTCCAGCGCGGTGACGCTCCCGAAGTTCTTCTTCAGGTCAGTGGTTTCCAGAACTGTGGCCGCCATGGTATCTCCCCCTTGATGTTTTTATTGCCTCCGGGCGGGAACGCTAAAGGTACTCCTCTTTATAGAGATGCTGTTTCAGCATATCCATACAACGGTAAAACTCGCCGATAAACGCGTCCACATCGCCGACCGTGACTTCGCCCAGCTCGCTGACAAAGCCCTCGGAGGCCCAGATGGCAAAGCGGAAGATCAGTTCGGCGTCCACGCCGTCCTTGAATTTGCTTGTGTCTACGCCGCCGACAAACAGACCGCCGAAGACGCCTTCGGACATGGCCTTGATGCGGTCGATGACCTCCCCGGCCTCCGGGTCCGGCTCCAGATAGATATTTTTGAAAAAAGCAAGCAGGGCGGGCGTCTGCCGCAGCATGGCCATCTTGGTCTCGCTGGCCGTGCGGATGCGCTCGAAAAAATCGGTCACGCTGTCGTCCAGTTTGCCGCTCACTTCGCCGAGCATCCGGCTGCCGCACAGCATGGCCAGATATTCATAGAGTTTATGCTTGCTTTCAAACCAGTAGAAGATCATGGCCTTGGAGACCCCGGCGGCGGCGGCGATATCGGCGATGGACGCCTTTCGGAACCCCTTGTGCCCAAAGGCCGACAGCGCGGCGTGGATTACCCGCTCCCGCTTTTCGTCGGGCAGGGCTTCAAAACTCTCGATCATCGGGCGTCCCTCCTTAACAAACGGGGTGTTATGGCCGGATTGACCGAAACGGTCAATTTGATTGTACCACCTCTGACCGAATCGGTCAATAGGGTTTTGAAAAATATTTTTCAAAACCCTATTGATTATTACTTCACGGTATGTTACTATTAGGTATATCAAGGAGGTGCGACATGAACAAACTGATCCTCGGGCTGCTGATGCTAAAGCGGCTCACCGTGTACGAGATCCGCGCCATCATCAAGAAAAACTATCAGGACATGTGCAGCGACAGCCTCGGCAGCATCCAAGCCGCCATGAAAAAACTCCTCGCGGCGCGGATGGTCACTTGCGCGGAATATGTGGAAAAGGGCGTGAACAAAAAGCGCTACTCGATCACCGACAAGGTGCGCGGGGAGCTGATGGAGTGGCTGCAAACCCCGGCCGACATGGCGGGCTCCAAGAATATGGAGCTGGGCAAGTTTCTGTTTATGGGGCTTGTGCCCGCCGAAAAACGGCTGGGGCTGATCGACGGGATCATTGTGAACCTGGAAGCGGAACTGTCCGGCCTGCGCGGGCTTTGGGACGCCGTACAGGCGCAAGGCCGCGAAGGGGTCGGGCGGGCCCTGGAAGAGTGGGCCGGCGACCCGGAGTATCTTGAAGGCATCCTGAACGCGACGCGGAACCGGGACGCGTTGGAGAGCGCGAGCGGGATCGGGACGTTTCAAGCCTATACCCTGCGGTACGGGGTCGACAACTTGCAGTTCAACGTGGACTGGTTCCGGGCGCTTAGGGAAACGGTCGCCGGCGGCCGGCAGAGCGAATTCCCCAATACAAATCAAGAGGAGGACCCATCATGAAACAAAAAGTCATCGTCATCGGCGGCGGGGTCGCCGGGCTCAGCGCGGGTATCTACGCGCAAAAATGCGGCTTTGAGGCCACCATTTTGGAGAGCCACAGCATCGCGGGCGGCAACTGCACATCATGGAAGCGGAAGGGGTATTTGTTCGAGGGCGGGATGCACTGGCTGTCCGGCTCCGACCCAAGGGAGCAATTCAATATCATGTGGCGTCATGTCGGCGCGCTGGACGACAGCGTTGCCATCCGCACAGCCGAGCCGTTCATGGAGTACGACCACGACGGCACGCCCATCCGCTTCTACCGCGACGTTGAAAAAACTGAGCGCCATATGCTGGAACTCGCGCCGGCCGACGCGAAGGAAATCAAAAAGCTGTGCGCTAACATCCGCAAGGTCAAAAATCTTTCTATGCCCATCAGCGACATCCGGGGCGTCAAGGCAACCAAAAAAATGCACCCGCCGCTGTCTCTGCTCTTCTCTGCTTTATCAGCGGCCCGTGTGATGAACGCCTATTCCAGCGTGTCCCGTAGCGAGTACGTCAAGCGCTTCTCCCATGCGGGCCTGCGCGATATGATCCGCTCCGTTACGACCGACAACATGGGCGTCGCACCGATCTTTTTCACCATGGGCACGCTGGCCCGCGGCGACGGCGGCTTCCCGGAGGGCGGCTCGCTGCCGTTTGCCGGGCGCATGGTCAAAACCTTCACCGATTTGGGCGGCACGATCCTGTACAATACCCGCGCAGACCGCGTGATCGTGAAAAACGGAAAAGCTGTTGGCGTTATGGCTGGAGATAAGCGTTTGGAGGCCGACGCCGTGATCGTCACCGCCGACACCATGGCCATCGACCACCTGTTTGAGACACCGCCAAAGGCGGATTGGCTCGACGAGATGCGCAGAACGGCCGAGCCGACGATGGTCACATTCGTTTGTCTCGGCATCAGCGCGGACTTGCGGAAGTATCCGACATACGGCATTTATAAGCTCAAAGAGCCGATCCAACTGGCCGATCAAACCTATGAATACCTGAGTACCAGCAACTACGCAAACGATCCCGTCTATTCCCCTGAGGGCAAGACCGCCATGACGATCCAACTGCCCGGCGACACCTATGATTTTTGGAAGAAAGCCAAAAAGGAAGGGCGGTATGAGGAGGAAAAACAGAAAATCGGCGAGAAGGTCATCGCGGGACTGACAGCGCGGATACCCGAAGCCGACGGGCAGATCGAGGTCTGCGACATAGCGACGCCGCTGACCTACGAGCGGTACTGCGCCAATTGGAAAGGCTCTTGGATGACCGAAATGACGCCCAGCATGAACATGAAAGCATATCCCGCAGACATAAAAGGACTCGGCGGCGTTTACTTCGCGGGACACCGCATGATGCCGCCGGGCGGGCTCCCGGTCGCACTGATGAGCGGAAGGACAGCGGTGCAGTATCTCTGCCGCGATACGGATACGTTGTTTGTGAGTGAGTAGCCGCGATGTCCACATCGCGCCGGAAACTGCCAAAAAATCCATAATCACGGGTCGCCCAGTGTGCGACCCCTACAGGAAAACCAGCGATTGCAGGTATTGTAGGGGACGCACACCCGGGCGTCCCGTCTACGCACACCCGGGCGTCCCGTCTGTTTATGGTGACAAGACTTTATCGGCGTCCTGCGGCGCGATGTGGACATCGCGGCTACTTGCGCCGCTTGATACGGGCATGATATAATACACCCCCGGAGGTGACCGCCATAAAACGCGTACTGCCCATTGTTATCGCTCTGCTGCTATGCTTGCAGGGCTGTACGACCGCGCCAATTGGGACGCCGGAGCCGCATATCCCGGCTTTCGCGGCGTCCTCCTACGCGCCGGAACCGACGGCCGCCCCGCCGCCCTCCCCCAGCCCGGAGCCTGCACCTGAACCCACGCCAGACCCAACGCCCGAGCTTACGCCGGAGCCTACGCCCGAACCCACGCCGGAACCTTTTATAGAGCTGATCTTCACCGGCGACGTCCTGCTGGATGACTTGCCGGGGCAGTTGATCGCAAAGCACGGGCTGACCGGGGCGATCGACCCGGAGCTGATCGGCATCCTCGCGGCGGCGGACTGGGTCGGCGTCAATCTGGAGGCCCCGTTCTCCGACCGGGGAACGCCCTCGCCGGCCAAGGACTACGTGTACCGCGCCGCGCCCGGAAACGTGGAATTACTGGAAATGATGGGCGTGCGCTATTGCGCGTTTGCCAATAACCACATATTGGACTACGGCCCCGACGCGCTGACGGATACGATCGAGTTGCTGACCGCTAAAAACATCGGTTTTTCCGGCGCGGGTGAAAACCTGCAAGCGGCCACGAAGCCGGCCCGGTTTACGCTGGGCGGACGTGACCTTGCCGTGTTTTCGGCCAACCGCCATATGCCGTATATGTCGTGGTACGCCCAAGAAGACCGCCCCGGTCTGCTGGCGACGTACGACCCGGCGATGCTGCTGGCCGCCCTGCGCGAAACGGAGGCGGACTTGAAGATCGTGTTCGTCCACTGGGGCGTGGAATATAACAACATGCCCGAGGACTACCAAACCATATTGGCCCGCCGCTATATTGACGCGGGCGCGGACTTGGTCATCGGAAGCCACCCGCATGTCCCGCAGGGGTTTGAAGTGTACCAAGGCAAGCTGATCGCCTACAGCCTGGGCAATTTCATCTTCCCCAACTCGGTCACGCCCACGCTGGCCCTGCGCGTCAGGATTGGCCCCGACGGTTCCCAGCAGGCGTCCGTGATCCCCTGCCGGATCGCTGGTGGAAAGACCGTCCCGCTTCCCGGGGACAGGATCGCGGGTTTTTATCAGCACTTGACCGACATTTCGTTTGGGGTGGAGATCACGCCGGACGGGGAATTGACTATCATAAACTAGGGGGCGTTGTTATGGACATTCAACCGGGGCGGACGTTCCGCAACCCGATTTTGCCGGGTTTTTACCCTGACCCGTCCATTTGCCGGGTGGAGGGCGACTACTATCTGGTCACTTCGACGTTCGCCTATTTCCCGGGCGTCCCGATTTTCCACAGCACGGACTTGGGGCATTGGCGGCAGATCGGCAACGTCCTTGACCGCCCGTCGCAATTGCCCGTCTCCGGCTGTGAAACCTCCCGCGGCATCTTCGCGCCGACGATCCGCTGGCATGAAGGTCTTTTTTACATGGTCACCACCAACGTCTCCGGCGGAGGAAACTTCTACGTGACCGCCGAAAAGCCCGAAGGCCCGTGGTCTGACCCGGTGTGGCTAAAGGACGCCGATAGCATCGGTGGCGCCGACGGCATCGACCCCACGCTGTTCTTCGACGGCGGCAAAGCCTATTACCTCGGCACGCGCGAACGGCGCGAGGGGCCCCGCTACTACGGCGACAACGAGGTTTGGCTGCAAGAGCTGGACTTGGAACGGGGCGTTCTTATCGGCGAAAAATACGCCCTCTGGCACGGCGCGCTGCGCAATGCCGTCTGGCCGGAAGGGCCGCATATTTACAAGCGCGGCGGCTGGTACTACCTGATGATCTCGGAGGGCGGGACGTGCTACCACCACGCCGTGACCGTCGCGCGGAGCCGGACGCTGACCGGCCCCTACGAGGGCAACCCCGCCAACCCCATCCTGACGCACCGCCACTTGGGACACAAGTACCCCATCGTCAACGTGGGCCACGGCGACCTTGTCCAGACGCAAAACGGAGACTGGTACATGGTCCTGCTGGCCTCGCGGCCTTACGGCGGCTATTTCCGCAATCTCGGGCGCGAGACGTTTTTGGCCTCGGTGACGTGGGAGGACGACTGGCCGCTCGTCAACTGCGGCGACGGCGTTGTGCGGGATACGGTCGCGCATACCGGGCTTCCGGCCTCCCCTGCCGACCCGCCGGATTTCCGCGAGGAGTTTGACGGCGACACGCTGGGTTTCGCCTGGATGGCCCTGCGCAACCCGCAAGAGGGCGATTGCACCCTGACGGAGCGGCGCGGCTGGCTTCGCCTGCGGGCGGCGGAGGGCCGCCTTGACTGTCTGGACGCCCCGGTCAGCTTCCGCTGCGTGCGCCAGCGGCACATGAGCTTTGACGCGGAGACAAAGATGGAGTTTGCCCCGCAGGCCGACGGCGATTGCGCAGGCTTGGCTGTGTTTCAAAACCACAAATATCACTATTTGCTGGTCTATGCCCGCGAGGACGGGGCAAACGCCCTGAAACTACTGAAACGCGAAAACGGCGTGACGGAGGTTCTGGCCAGCCGCGGCATCGACGCGCCGCTGCTGTACTTACGGATTTCCGCGCGCGGGCAGGACTACGGCTTCCACTACGCGCCCGAGCCGGGCGCGTATACCGCGCTGTTTGAGGGCGCGGACGGGCGCATCCTCAGCACCGACGCCGCCGGGGGCTTTGTCGGCACGACGGTCGGGCTGTACGCGCACGGCAACGGCGTGGGCGCGGCGGATTTTGACTGGTTTGAGTATCGAGGGGTTTGACGCGTCAGCCCTCTCCTAAGAGAGGGGTCAGAAAATTTCCAGCCCCCGCAGTTCATCCAAGATTTCCTGCTCTTCCTGCGAAACCTCCCGCGACCCGGCGGTCCGCGACCCGGCGGTCCGCGCCGCGTCAGGGTCGGCCCAAGGCGGGCGCTCCGCGCCCCAATGCGCCGCCAGCCGGTCCGCGATTTGCCGTCTGTCTTGTCCCGAAAAGCGCGAGAACATCCGGCGCAGCGGGACTAGGGCGCGGTGAAAGCGTTCTTCATCCAACCCGGCAACGGCCTCGTCCAAACGCTCCCATAGGCCCGGCGTTTCCAGCAGGGCGCGGCGGTTGCGGGAGGCCAGGCCGTCCAGCCAATCGGCGGCGTACCGGATGGGGAACGCCGGGGACAGACGGCGGTATATTTCGCTTGACAGCGCGTCCGCGTTTTCCTCGCCGCGCTCAAGCCGCAGGGCAAAGGCCAGACCGGACAGGCGCGGGTTTGCCTCCGTGCTTCCGGCCAGGGCGGCGACCGCTTCGCGCCAATGCGCGGCGTCCAACGCCATGGCATAGGTGTCAAACAGACGGTTCAGCGTCTGGATACACACCGCCATCGGCGCGGCCCGCTCGCCGCCGCAGCGCGACTGGGTGGGCAGGGACAGGCACGCGCGCAGGCAAAGCCTTTGCAACAGCGGCATCAGCGCGTCGCGCGTGCTTTCCGGGGCGGACATTCCGCATTGCATGGCCCGGTCCAGCGCGTCGGCGGCGCGTACCGTGCCGATAAAATCATCGGAACGGCCCAGCCCGTCGCGCAGGGCGCCGCAAGCCGCCGCGAACAGCGCGGGTAAATCACAGCGCAGGGCTTGCCCGACGATTTCCGCGGCCCCGGAGATGTCGGCTACCTCCGCCAACGCCGCCTCCAGCGCCCCGGCGGCGGCGCCTTCGACGGTCACGCCGTACGTGACCGCCTCGGCCAGCGCGATTTCCGTCTCCGGCGTGTGGTGGAATGTCCAGACCTCTTTCCAAACGGCGCGGGGCGCGGGCCCCGGCACAGCCAGCGGCACTTCTAAAGCGCGCAGGCGGTGCAGAAACACCGACCGCCGCCGCGCCAGCCCCTCGCGCAAATCCAAAATCAGCTCATCGCCCCGGTCTGTGAGGAAACGCGTCAGCTTCAACGCCTGAATTTGACGGTGAAAATCGTCTTGCGGCGGCGCGCGCCACTGTGAGGACGGCACGCTCCCGGTTTTCGCGCCGATTTCCACGGCGTTCAGCGCGTCGGCGACAACCTCGCCGTCCCCGCGCCCCAAAACCGTGACCGCCGCGCTTCGCAGGTCTTCCAAAACCACGGGCCGGCCGCGCATGGAGGCCAGCGTTTGCGCCAATACAACCGCGTCGGCTACAGAGGCGGCGGATACTTCTTTCAGATGCGCCGCCACGGCGGACAGAAACGCCGCCGGGACCGCGCTCCGGTCATGGCGGTGTTTCCACAACAATTCATTGTATCCGGGGCTGTTATGGCCCGCGCCGTAACCGGAACGGGCGACCAGCTTCGGGTAGGCGTACGGGATCAAGGTCAAGGCGCATTCAACATAGGGCAAGCCCTCGATCTCCATGTCGGTCATGCTTTCCGAAGCGGACGTTCCGCCGCCGCCGAGCAGGGCCGGGGCGTGGTACGCGCCGCAGACGAGGATGATGTTTTGATACCCCCGCGCCTCAGCGTCCCGGACGCGGCGGCGCATATGACGTTCGCGTGTAAACGTGTAGCCGTCGGGCGGGGAGAGCTTTCGCAAAGTCTCGCCGAACGCAAGCGCGGCGGCGCGGTAGTCTTCACCATGCTCAAAATACGTCTCAAAATACGTGTCAAAGTCCGTTTCCCCGGCGGCTTGGGCGCATAAATCGTACGCGGACGGGCCGTTTTGCTCCAATGGCGGGGGCGGGAACGCCAGAGCCGCCGAGAACGGCAGATCAACGCACTCCATCGCCGCGCCATGCTCCAAAGCCCAGCGGACGGCGGCATACTCCGGGCTGTACCCGGCCAGCGGCAGCGTATACGAACGCGTCAGCGTTTCACTTGTATAGGCAAGCACGGCAACCGGAGGCAAAATGTCCGGCCCAACAAGCGCGCGCAGGAGTTCCGCCGCGTCACTCGGAGCCTCGATCAAGATACAGTCAGGGCAAAGCGCGCCGCAAAGCGTCAAAAGCTCATGCGACGCACGAGGGGAGAGGTGACGAACCGGAAAGATCGTAATGTTAAACTCATTGTCCATTGTCAATTATCAATTGTCAATTGTCCGTACAGTTTTTCCCAGCCTTCGCGTTTGCGCACCACGTTTTCCAGATACTCGCGCCAGACCGGGGCGTCCGTTTCCGGGTCCTTGACAACGGCCTCGGTCAGCCCGGCGGCCAGGTGCGCGTCGGTCACGCGCCCGTCGCCGAACCCGGTGGCGTGGGCCATTGCCCCGGTCAGCAGGCTGATAGTCTCGGCTGCGGAGCAAAACGCCGCCGGGCGCAGGGTTTCCTTGCCGTCCAGCGTGCGGCCCTCGCGCAGCTCGCGCAGGATCGTGACGGCTTTGGCCGTCGTCTCCGCGTCCGGCAACTGGCCGGGCAGCTCCAATTGCTCTTTCAACTGCTTGACCCGCAGCGTTACGATCTCCATCTCGATCTCCGGCGTTTCCGGCGCGGGCAGGCGCACCACGTTGAAACGCCGCTGGAGCGCGGCCGACATCTCGTTTACGCCGCGGTCGCGCGTGTTGGCCGTGGCGATCAGCGAAAAGCCGCGTTTGGCCCGCAATTCCGCGCTGAGTTCCGGGATGGCGATACATTTTTCGCTGAGCAGGCTAACCAGCGCGTCCTGCGTCTCGGGCAGGCAGCGCGTCAGCTCCTCGAAGCGGGCGACGCGCCCCTCCTCCATCGCGCGGTAGACCGGGGTCTTGACCAGCGCGTCCGGCGACGGGCCGGAGGCGATCAGCGCGGCGTAGTTCCAGCCGTATTTGATCATGTCCTCGCTGACGCCCATCGTACCCTGCACCACCAGCGTCGAGTCGCCGCAGATGGCCGCCGCCAGATGCTCGCTGAGCCACGTTTTGGCCGTGCCCGGCTCGCCCAGCAGCAGCAGCGCGCGGTCTGTCATCAGCGTGGCGATGGCGATTTCGACAAGGCGCGTATGGCCGATGTATTTCGGCGTGATTTTGACGGGGCCCACTTCCCCGCCCGTGATGTATGTCAGCACCGAGCGCGGCGAAAGACGCCAGCCGCGCGGAGGAGTTTCCGTCTCGGCGTTTCGCAGCGCGTCCAGCTCCGCTTTATATAGCCGCTCGGCGGGGAGCCTTATGTGTTCGGACATGGCACAGTCAACCTCTCTAACGTCTCCCGCAAATAATATTCGGCGTCGGCGTCGCCCGGCCGGGCGGTCAGCGCGGCCAGCGGTATATCGCCTTGCGCGCGGAACAGCGCGTTCCAGCGTTTGTCCAGCGGCAGGTCTTGATTTTCCATCAATCGGTTCAGCAGCAGCCCCCGGATGGGCAGGCCGTGATACCGCTGATAAAACTCCTCCGGCGTGCGCAGGCGCAGGGCCAGCTCCGCGATCACGGCCGGCATTTGCGCGTTGGGCAGGAACCGCTCCAGCGCGTCCAGGGCCCGCGCCGAGTTCCACGAGGCGATGGCCTGCGTCAGCGAGACTTCCAGCCCCAAGGCGTGTTCCCCGGCAAATTCATCAAACCGCGCCAAGGTTTCGGTCAGGAAGTCAAAAATCGCCGGGGTCTTGTCCCCGCGCCAGCCCAGCGCGTCGGCGGCCTCGCTCAAGGCGCGCACCGGCGCGGGCTTGGCGTCACGGAACCCGGCCCCCAGCCGCAGTAGCGCGGCCTCGGCTTCGGGGTGCGGATCGCCGCCCAACGCTTGCAGGGCCGTCCGGCGCACCTTCTGATCGTCCAAGGCTTCGGTCAGCCACGGCGTCAGGCGCGCGTCCAAGCCGCTTTCCTTAAAATAGGTTTCCAGAATTTTAACGCGGTCGGGGCCGCGCCCGGCCAGCGCGTCCCGCGCCTCCATCAGGCGGCGGTAAGACAGTTGGGGGCGGGTAGTGTTGGCTTTCATGGGCTTCACAGGCTCGCCGCCCGCTTTGTCCAGACGGGCGGTGCGCGTCAGCAGCGAGGCCAGCGCGGCGGCGTCCAGCAGCGCGTCCGGCGTCCCGTCCTGAAGAAACGCGTCCAATTTGTCAGCCAGCCCGGCAAACACCGGCACACCGGCTTCGCGCAACAGCCGCGACGGCTCCCGCAGGGCTCCCGCCCTGCCGGGGGAAGCGCCGGACAGCCCCGCCGCCGCGAGGTTTTGTAATTCTGTATAGATACCCGGCAAGG
>Ga0082212_10005736_pt1 | contig 16832 bp, 15 predicted proteins | sample TergutNt197P3_FD_71548 | JGI IMG/M metagenome (GOLD analysis project Ga0082212, IMG submission 71548) | Neocapritermes taracua P3 segment gut microbial communities from Petit-Saut dam, French Guiana - Nt197 P3 | ecosystem: Host-associated > Arthropoda: Insects > Digestive system > Gut ... | reverse complement strand
CCCTTCACCGAGCCCAGCGCCGAGGTGGACCTGACCTGCGTGTCCTGCCGGGGCGCAGGGTGCCGGATTTGCAAGGATACCGGCTGGATTGAGGTGCTGGGCAGCGGCATGGTCAATCCCAAGGTGCTGGAGATGTGCGGCATTGACAGCAAAAAATACAGCGGATTCGCCTTTGGAATCGGCCTGGATCGCATCGCCATGCAGCGCTATGGCATCCGTGACCTGCGGCTCCTCTTTGAGGGGGACGCCCGGCTGCTGGAGCAACTGCGGTAACAGGGCGGCAACCCTGGCGAAAGAAAGGAGAATCGAGCTATGAAGCTTTCGTTTACCATGTTGAAGGACTATGCGGATATCCCCGTTACTCCCGATGCTTTTGCCAAGCGCATGGTTATGACCGGCACGGCGGTGGAGGGCGTGGAGGATTTGGGCGGGGAGATGGAACGGGTTGTGGTGGGCAGGGTGCTCACCTGTGAAAGGGTGGAAGGCAGCGACCACTTGCGTTTGTGCACCGTGGACGTGGCAGGGGAGGCTCCGCTGCAAATCGTCTGCGGCGCGCCCAACGCAGCTGTGGGCATCCTGGCGGCCGTAGCCCTGGAGGGCGCAAGGCTCCCGGGAGGTGTAAAAATCAAGAAAGGCAAATTGCGGGGCCTGCTCAGCGAAGGCATGCTCTGCTCCGCCACGGAACTGAAGGTGCCCCGGGAGCTATACCCCAGCGTGGGGGAGGAGGGTCTGCTGATTTTTCTGGAGGACTATCCTTTGGGCAGCGACGTGCGGCCTCACCTAGGCCTGGACGATGTGTCCGTGGACTTTGAGATCCTGGCAAACCGGCCCGATTGCCTCAGCGCCATGGGAATAGCCCGGGAAACCGCCGCCGCGCTGAATACGGCGCTGCATCCGCCGGAAATTACCGTAAGATCGTCGGGAGGGGACATCCATCAGGAAGTGAAGATTTCCGTGGAGGACGCGGACCTGTGTCCCCGTTTCGCAGCCCGGGTAATTAAAAACGTGCGCATCGGCCCCTCCCCATTATGGATGCGGAAGTACCTGCACAGCGCGGGTATACGGCCCATTTGCAACATCGTGGACATCACCAACTTCGTGATGCTGGAGTATGGTCACCCCATGCATGCCTATGATTTGGACAAAGTAAGGGGGAAGAAGATCGTCGTGCGAAGGGCCGGAGATCGTACGGGCGGCGGATTTTCCGACGACAAAACGCGCGCGGCCTGCATTACGACCCTGGATGGGGTGGAGCGGACGCTGCGCCCCGGGGATCTGCTCATCTGCGACGGGGAAGGTCCCACGGGCCTGGCCGGCATCATGGGAGGTCGGGAGAGTGAAATTACGGAGAGTACGCGGGACGTCCTGTTTGAGTGCGCCAGCTTTGACCGGACGTCCATCCGGCTGACCGGCCGGGCCCTGGGTATGCGCACCGAGAGCAGCGGCCGCTTTGAGAGGGGCGTATCCCCCGCCACGGTGCTGGAGGCGCTGCAGAGGTCCTGCATGCTGGTTAACGAGCTGGACGCCGGGGACGTGGTGAACGGCGTGATCGATCTGTATCCCGCTCCGGCAGTTCCTCAGGCGATCACCGCCAGTATACGGAGAATCCGGAACCGGGCCGGTGTGGATATTCCCGCCAATGCCATGGAGGATATTCTGACCCGCCTGGGCTTCGGCGTTACCGTGGATGGGGACAGTCTGACCGCTACCGCGCCCCTTCACCGCGGTGATTTGGACGGCGAGGCGGATCTTTGCGAGGAAGTGCTGCGCATCTATGGCTACGAGCACATAGCCGCCACGCCCTTCCTGGGACAGACCACCCAGGGCGGCCACAGTTCCATGGGAAGGCTGAAAAATCAGGCGGCAAGCCTTTTGCATGGGTATGGGTACTATGAGATCATGAATTACAGCTTCCAGGGCATGAAAGAAATTGCCAAACTGGGCCTGGCGCCGGAGGATCCCCGGATGCGGCCCTTGCCCATCCGCAATCCTCTGGGCGAGGATACGGCGGTGATGAGAGGGAGTCTGGTTCCGGACATGCTGACAACCCTGGCTTTCAACATGAACCATGCTACGGGGCGGGCTTGTCTCTATGAGATGGGGACTGTCTTCGATCCTCATCACGTCACGGCGGAGGGCTTGCCAACGGAGACCCAGTGGCTCTGCCTGGGCATCTATGGCGAAAATGCCGATTTCTTTGCCTTGCGGGGAGTAGTGGAAGCCCTTCTCGCCATCTTTGGCATACCCTGGGAGGTGGTCCCCGGCGCGGATTCCTATTATCATCCGGGCCGCTGCGCCCGCCTGATCCGCAACGATATCCTGTACGCGCAGCTGGGCGAGGCGCATCCCAACTTGCTGGAAGCCTTTGACATGCCGCGCCGGGCTTTGGTAGCCGAGGTGAATTTGCAGCGAATGCTGGCGGACGCGGTCCCCATGGGCGAGGTGAAGCCTCTTCCCCGGTTTCCAGCCGTGACCCGGGATCTGGCGTTGGCGATGGCCGAATCCGTCGCCATAGGCCCGCTTATGGCGGATATGAAAAAATCCGCCGGAAACATGCTGGAAAGCCTGACATTGTTTGACGTATACCGGGGCATCCAGCTGGGGCTGAGTCGAAAGAGCGCGGCATTCTCCCTGTCGTTCAGGGCTCCGGACCGGACACTTACCGAGGCGGAGGTTCAAAAGGTGATGGACAGGGTGCAAGGGATGTGCGCGGAGAAGTATCAGGCCGTGATCCGAGAGTAGCGGCAGCGATAAAGGAGGATGGTTCCCGGTGACGGCATGGCTCGTCAGGCGCTTTATCAATAACGCGGCGCAGCTGGAAAACCAGCAGGTCCGCATGGCGTACGGGACCTTGGGTACGGGTGTCGGCATCTGCCTGAACCTTTTGCTGACGCTGAGCAAGTTTCTGCTGGGTCTGTTTACCGGATCGCTGGCCATCATCGCGGACGCTGTTAACAACCTGTCCGACGCTTTTGGCAGCATTGTATCGTTGGTTACGGTGCGTATGGCCCAAAAACCTGTGGATCAGGAGCACCCGTTCGGCCATGGACGGCTGGAGTACATCGGCGCTCTGGGCGTTGGCTCTTTTATCGTGGTTATGGGGCTTTCCCTCTTGAGGGATGGGGTCGGCGCTATTTTTGCATCAGAGAAACTGCTATTGTCCATGCCGGTGATGATTCTGCTGCTTATGGCGGCGCTGGTGAAGCTGTGGCTGTTCTTCTTTTATCGTAAGCTGGGCCGAACCGTCAATAACGCCGCCTTGCTGGCCGCCTCCAAGGATAGCATCGGCGATGTGCTGGCTACGCTTGGCGTCCTGATCAGCATCGGCTTGCAATACACCTTCGGCTGGCAGGCGGACGGCGTGATGAGCGTTTTGGTAGCGCTGGTGGTGCTGAAAACCGGATTTGACGTATGCAAGGACACCATCGGCCTGCTTTTGGGCGAGAGGCCTGACCCTCAAAAGGCAAATGCCATCAAAGAAAAACTGCTTACGTATGACGGCGTGCTGGGTATGCATGACCTGGTATTGCACGACTATGGCCCGGGGCGTTCCATAGCCTCCGTGCACGCGGAGGTTAGCGCCAAGGCGGATATCGTGGCAATACATGAAATGATCGACAGGGCTGAACGTGAAATCGGTAAAGAAGTGGGTTCCCTGCTTTGTATCCATATGGACCCCATCGATACGGAGAATGAGGGCATCAGCACACTGAAAGCTCAAATTGAAGCCTTCCTGCGGCAAATGGATTCCCGGCTGACCCTTCATGATTTCAGGCTGGTACCAGGGCAGGCGCAGATCAACCTGATTTTTGACTGCGTGCTGCCCAGCGAATCAGTGGACAGGGACGCGTTGGTCCGGTCCCTGGCGGACTATGTAAAATCTCTGGATGAACGGTATAGGGTCGTCGTGCAATTTGATATGAATTTTTCCTGATGGGGAAAGGCAGTCATGTTTGCCAAACAGCCAGAAGGATCATCCCGTTCCCGTTCAGCGGGCGGCCAGCCCCACCTTGCGCTTCACCTTATCCAGCGTGCGGCCGGCAAGGGATGAGGCCTTTTCCGCGTTGCGGTTCAACACGCTCTGCAGATAGGCCTTGTCCGCCATCAGCCGCCTGTGTTCCCCCTGCAGGGGTTCCAGCACGCTGATGACGGCGTCCGCCGCCCGCTCCTTAAGCGCCCCGTAGCCTTGGCCGGCAAGGCTGTCCGCCGTCTGCCGGGGTGTTTCTCCGTTCAGGGCGGCAATGATGGACAGCAGGTTGCTGACGCCGGGCTTCGCCTCCGGGTCGAAGAGGATGTCCGCGCCGCTATCCGTGACAGCCCGTTTGATCTTACGCCGGATCACCTCCGGCGGGTCCAAGAGGGACACGAAGGTATCTTCCGGGTCAGACTTGCTCATTTTGCGGGTGGGCTCCTGAAGGCTCATCACCCGGCCGCCCACCTGGCCGATGAAGACCTCTGGAATGGTGAATACGTTGCCGTACAGGCCGTTAAAACGCTGCGCAATGTCTCGGGTCAGCTCCACATGCTGCTTCTGGTCCGCGCCCACGGGCACCAGATCCGCCTGGTAGAGCAGGATGTCCGCGGCCATCAGCACCGGGTAAGTAAACAGCCCCGTGTTTATGTTGTCGGAATGTTTTGCGCTCTTGTCCTTAAACTGGGTCATGCGGGACAGCTCGCCCATATAGGCGTGGCAGTTGAGGATCCATGCCAATTCCGCGTGTGCGCTCACATGGCTTTGGCAGTAGATCAGGTTTTTATCCGGATCCAGGCCCACAGCCAGGTAAATGGCGGCCAATTCAAGGCAGCGCCGGCGCAGGCCCGCCGCGTCCTGCCGCACGGTGATGGCATGCATGTCCACCACGCAGTAGACGCAGCGATAGTCGTCCTCCAGCAGCTTGAAGTTGCGTAACGCGCCGATGTAGTTCCCCAAGGTCAGGGCGCCTGAGGGCTGGATGCCGGAGAAGATGATTTTCTTGGCGGGATCGGGCTTTTGACTGGATTCCATATGTCCTCCTTCATGATACCGTGTCGCACGGCTTTGCTATGTGGGGCCTCCCTGCGGGCGCGCGGAGTGTTTTTCGATACGGAACGGATAAAATTCCGGCAGGGGGGGTTCGCAAGGGTGAATGCCGCTAAAAAGGAAGGGTCAGGGTCAGCGCGATGCCCAGGATGATCAGTGCGTTGCCCAGCAGTTTGCGGAGGGTGATCCTTTCACCCAGGAAAAAACGGGCCAGAAACACGGTATAGATATAGCCGGAGGACTCCAGCACCCCGGCGATGGTAAGATCAAGGGTGCGCAGAGCCCATACGTTGAGGAGCATGCAGCCGAAGAACAGGGTATACGCTAATATTACGGGCAGGTTCAGGTACATCCCCAGGCCCGTGAACCGGGGGTTGTCCGCCGCTTTTTTAAGAACCACCTGCGAAAACGCCGCCAGCAGAGGCGTCGCCAGGTAAATAAGTACGCTAGCTGTCATGGTCCGTTGCCACGAGCCATATTCCGGCCAGTACCGCCAGGAGGCCCAACGCCTTTCCCCATGTCGGCGGCTCTCCAAAAAACAGGAGCCCGAATAGGCAGATCCACAGGGTACACACGGCCTTGTTGCTGTACGCGAAGCTGAGCGGCATCCGCCGGAGTATTCGCTGCCATAGAAAGGCGTAGAGCAGCAACGCTGAAAATTCCAGCCCTAAAAACAGTAGCGCTTGAGCCTGTCGATGAGCGTCCAGGGCGATGGCCGCGTACTTGGCCAGGATGCTCACCGCGCTGTAGAGGAGCAGCGTGCCGTGGAGGAAAAGGAAATTTCTGCCGCCTATGGAGGAGCCGGAGCCCTCGGTTACACCGCCGGCCAGGGTTCGCTGCGCCTGCCTTTTCATGGGCACGCCCCCCGGTGTTTTACGTAGGTGTACAGCGTATCTACGATGGCAGCACCGGCATTAACATATACCCGCAGTACCTTTGCGTTGTTGCTGACGATGGTGCTTTGCAGCTGTTTACAGTCCCAGGTAAAGCAGGTATCCATGGCTTTTTTATGCAGGAGCGCGCCCATGCCACGATCGTTTTGCTCGTCGTACAGGCCCATCAGCACAGGATCCACGGTGTTTTCGTCCTTCCGGCAGACCACGAAAAATCCGACGGGCCTTTTCTCCCGCAGCATCTCGTACAGCTTGCCGCCGGCTTCCAGCATACCGCGAGTCCAGTTGGCATACCGGTAACCGGATTGCGCCAAGGTGAAATGGGGGTCGATTGACACCCTGTCAGAGAGGAAGATCCCATCCCGGATGATACCCGTAACCCTGGCGATATCCTCAGGATTCCCGCGCTCCGCTACGGAAAGCCCACGGTCAAACCGGGCGATGGCGGCGGGTATCCTGTATTCCGCCCGCTTGATGGCCACATGGAATACGGTCTCCACAAACGTATACTGAAGAGCGGGCAGGCCAAAGAGCCAACGGGCGCAATTTACAGGCGTTTTCACCACCAGGTACTCCGCGCCGGCGTCGAGGCATTCCCGCTCTTTCTCCGCAAAGCGATCAAGGGAATCCTGCGCGTCCAGTAAGAATTCATACGTTTGAACGCCCAGATTCTCAAGTTCCCAGGTTGCGTGAGTCACTTTCACGGCTTTCCTCCATGCTTTTTCTTCGATCCATGATATGGCGCACCACATACTGAGGGCTCCGGTTGATGCTTAGGTAAATACGCCCCACGTATTCGCCGACGATACCGATGAGGGCGATGATGACGCCGCCCAGGATGAGCATCACAGCCAGGGTGCTGGCCCAGCCCGCCTGCATGTCTGGGTCCGCCATTTTGCGGATGATGGTGATCAGCGCAAAGAGGAACCCGAAAACGGCGGTAAACCAACCGATGTAATTGGCCAGGCGCAGGGGCTTGATGGAAAAAGCCGTAACTCCGTTTGCCCAAAGAGACACAAGTTTGCGCAGGTTGTATCCGCTCTCACCCACCCGGCGGGGCCTGTGCATGACGGGCACGTTGGCATACCTGCTGACGCTTTGAAAGAGCAGTCCTGTGATGTACGGAAAGGGGTTTGGGTATTGCAGCACGTTGTCCACCACAAAGCGCTGGCAGGCATAGTAACTATTGGTAATGAGGCGCTTAGGCTGGCCGAAAAAGAAATGGTTGCAGGCTGCGTTGAAGCGGCTGCCCAGATTACGGAACAGGCTCTGCTTTCGTTTGGCATATTCGGCGAAGACGATATCATACCCTTCCCGCACCTTGTCGATGAGTTTGAAACATTCGTCGGCAGGGGTCTGACCGTCATCGTCCAGGCAAATCACGATCTCGCCCCGTACTTGACTGAAGCCGGCCATTAAGGCGCTGTGCTGGCCAAAGTTGCGGGACAGGTTGACGAATACCAGGCGTGGGTTTGCATCGTAAAGGAGTTTGATGGCGGCGGCGGTATCGTCCGGGCTGCCGTCATTTACCAGAATGATTTCATGGTCAAATTCAGTTTCTCGGGATGCCACGGTCGCCTCCAACTCCGCCACCACATCCCCGATGCTGTCTGCGGAGCGGTAGCAGGGAATCACAAAGGAAAGAAGCGTCTTGCTCATGGGTGTCACCTCTCGCTGGATCAGCGTGTTTCAATGGCCCGGGATAGGGTGCGGATTAAGTCTGTTCCGTCCCAGACGAGGGAAAAATCCATCGCATGGCCCACAGGCACAATGCGGTCGATGCCGGACAGGCCGTGTCCGGTCACCCAATCCCGCAGTTCCTGTGGATCAAATCCTGCATAGGAAAGGGTTTGGTAATTGCGGCGCACGATGGGGGCCAAAGCTTCCAGGTCCCGGTTCTCATATTCTACAAAGAAGCCGCCCCCGCAGCGGAGTTCCTCCACCAACGGAGAAAGGGCTTCAACCTGCACCCGGGTGATCAGGTTGTCTGCGTGATGCGGGGATGTATCTGAAACCATCGTTTTTGCATCCGCTTCGCCCGCCCAAGAAAGGCAAGCGGCGTCAACTGTCATGGGAAGCAGATCCGGAGCCTTCACCCTGGCTCGGTAAAGGGCGGTCAGCTTATCCACGGCAGCGACGGGCTGGATGGGATAACGCGGGGCGGCGTAGGCATGTATCGCCTCCCAGAACCGCTCGCGGGGGCTGCGGGCGTCCGCGCCTTTTGCCGCTTGTCCTTCCACCACCCAATATACCAGCCTTGGTGATGAGCAGGCATTTTGGTCGGTTACAAAGGCGTCGTTGTAAAAACCATGGGCCAGGGCGGCCAGCGCCTTTTCGTCCATCCTTTCAATTGCCGACGCGCGGATGACCAGCAGGGAGTACCGGTCGGCAAAGGTTACGTCAAAGGATTGAGGCGCGAGGGGCGCCTGACGTACCCGGCGGATGGTTTCGTCCCCGCCCCAGACGAGCCTTATGGCGCAAAGGGCGCTTAACCGCTCCGTGATGTCCTGCCGGTTGCGGGGGTAGATGAGTACGTTCACGTAGGGATGAAGGGATATCTCCCTTCTTCTTTCTTTTGTTGGGAATCTATCCGTCATCCGCAGACACGCGGACCGCAGGGCCCGGCATACGATGCGGGTCTGGGGGAAGTCCAGGCTGCTGGCTTTTACAATGCAGGGGTTGCCCGCCAGCAGGGATGAAACCAGGGAATACGCAAAATTGATGGGCACGTTGCTGGGGGCGATGTGAAACGTGAGGCCCCGGCCCAGGCGGCCGGACAGGGCCGTCCCGTAGTCCTGGCGAAGACGCTCCAGATTTGCCCTGCGGCAGAAGTAAGCAAAGGCCGCAACATCCGGATATACGCGGGCTTCCTGATCCTTCAGCAAGTCCGTCGAAACCGAGCTCAGGAAGGAAAGTACGCTTTCCGAAAAAGGCTGCAAAACGGGCAGGCCTGCCGCTTGCTCAAAATCGTCTGTTCCGCAAAGCAACTCATAGGGCTTAGGCTGGTTCATAGGTATCGCTGCACCCCCTTGCCTCCGCCCGCTGAATGCGGCCCAACACTTGAAAATATTTGCCTTTTCGGCCGCAGGGACAATCGTCCTCCCCTAGAATCCTCCCCTCGTCCTCGGTGAGCAACAAGTGGCCTGGATAGCTGCGGGGCAGCAGGCTCACCGCCTCAATGAGTCCTTTTTCACCCATAGGAGCCAGTGAAAAATCCCGCGGGCTGCGAACGAGAATATCCGCCCATACGGGCGCGTGGAGGTGGCCTTTCTCACATTCCATAAAAATGGCGCCTGTTTGTTCTACCATGCCATAATAATCGTGCACCCGGCGGATGCCGCATACTTCCTTGAGTCCATTTTGAAATTGCGAGGGAGAAACGGCTTCCGCCGCCAGCTTTTTCCAGCCGCCGCCGTGGATCAGGATGCCTTGGCTGAGATCAATAGGTTCGGCAAGCGTACGTAAATCCCCGTAAAAATGCCGCCAAACCATGTAGGTAAAGCCGAACAGAAAGATGGGTTCGCCGCGGTGCTTCTCTAAAAATGCTCGCAGGCCCGCAACGTCCAGATTCATATGCTCATCGAAAGCATATATTTTATCCCGGGCAAAAAGGCTGAAGCCCAGCACGCCGGCGCCCCGGGCAGAGAACATGGCTCGGTTTTGAAGCAGCGCGCTCGTATCCAGTATGATCATGGGCAAGCGGCTGTTTCCCAGAAAATCGCGGACGATTATCGTGAGAACTTTGCTCTGCGCCGCGCTGGTTTCACGGTCCAGGTGGATGCGGCTCACCTGCTGGCCTGTTGTGCCGCTGCTGGTCAGGGTTTTGTGCAGGCTTTCCTCTGGCACGCTGAACAGATCAAACTCCTTAAACAGGCGCACGGGCAGGAAGGGAAGCCCCTCATAGCCGTGTGCTCGGGATGAGGAACCGGCAAGGGCTTCCGTTTCACTCCAGGCGGAAAGCATACGGGCGTAGGAAGGGCAACCCGCTTGATGGTGGCGGCATAGGGCAGCCAGCTCTCTTGTGAGGAAGGGATGCTTTTCCTCCCTGCCCATGCCATAGGGCGGCAGGGACAGTAAGGTTTCCCAATCGGTCATCATTGCTCCAATTCCTTATACAAAGTTTTTCCCGCCTCATTTTTGGGGATTTGTCCGACGGCTTGCACGCGGAAGGCCGCGGGGTTTAAACCCGTCTTTTCGATAAGGAACGCCCGCATGGCTGGAAGTTCGCTCTCCTGGACCGCGTAAAGGCATAACTGGTCGTCCAGGCCTCCGCAGGCCACATCCGCGCCGGGGAAAGCCGTCTTCACCATCCGCTCCACTTCGTCCAAGTTTACCCGATTGCCAAAAAGCTTTAAAAATCGCTTTTTACGCCCAACGATGGTAAAGGTTCCGTCCTCATCCATCTGGGCCATATCCCCGGTATCAAGAACGCCTTTCCGCTCATCCCCCAAGGACAGGTGGCTGGCGGACTCCGCATATCCCAGCGTCACATTGTCCCCATAATAGCGCAGTTCCCCTGTGGTGTAGGGCTTTGTAATGACCGCTCCGCTTTCATCCACGAGTTCAAACCGGCCCCCGGGGATTGCGACGCCCATTGCTCCGGTCTTTGTAAGGCTTTGTTCCCAAGGCAGATAGGCCATGCGGGCCGTTGCTTCGCACTGGCCGTACATTACGATGAACTTCCGCCCGGTCTGCAGGCACCATTCCGCCAGCTTCTGATGCAGTGCGGGCAACAGCTTTCCTCCCGCCTGGGTCATGGTTGTGAGGCTTGGAAGCTCCATGCGTGTGAAGCGCATTTGGTCCAGCATTTCAAAAGTGTAAGGCACTCCGCCAAAGCTGGTGGCGGCCTCCTCCCGGAAGAACCGCCAGAAATCCTTCTGGGCGATCCCTTTGTCCGTCAGCAGGAGCGACGCTCCCACATCCAAATGGGTGTTAATGATGCTTAGCCCGTAGGTGTAGTGCATGGGTAGGGTGGTGATGGGCCTTTCGGCTTCGGTCAAGGCGAGGTATTCTACGATGCTGTCCGTATTGGCGCGGATGTTGGCATAACTCTGGCGCACAAATTTCGGGCTGCCAGTGGAACCGCTGGTAGTGAGCAGCAGGGCCAGATCCGGATGGAGGGATAAATCACCCGAAAAGGCCGTGCGCAGCAGATGATATCCAAAGCGCTTATATACCGGCAGACAGCCGGGATGTTTAAATGCCACGGGCGCCCATATAAATTTGGGGGTATAAGCCTGGTAAAGGGCTTGGAAAGCTTCTCTGTTTATGTCCGCGCCGAGCAGGGCGGGCGCGATGCCTCCCTCCAGAAAGCCCGCGTACCCCAGCAAGCTGCCCATCGTGTTCTGGCAAAGCTGCATTACCAGGCAACGCCCTCCGGCCGCTGCGCAAAGGGCGCGGCTTTCCTCGGATAGTTGGGCGTACGTCAGGCGTTGGCCGTACTCATCGACCACGGCCAGGCTGTCTCCGAAACGGCTAAAATTCCACAGCATATTTGCGCAGAATCTCCTTCCCTTTATTAAACGAGCTTAAATCCACTATGTCATCCATCTCCATCATGATGTCAAATTGATCCTCCAGTTTGGCGACCAGTGCCATATGTCCCACGCTGTCCCACGCGGCGCTTTCACCGTACACCAGGGAGGACGCGTCCGCAGCGGAAACCTCAAGGGCATCCATAAAGGCACGGGTATACTTTTCCAGATTATTCATGTCAATCTCTCCTATGTTTGATCAGGGAGCCCCGCCATCTACCCGCCAGACTTGTCCAGTAACGAAGCCGGCCCGATCACTGGCCAAGAAAGCCGCCACTTGGGCCACTTCTCGGGGATCACCCTTGCGCCCCAGCAAAATGGCCGATAAGGTTTCCTGTTCCGCCTTTTCCGAAAGGCCGGCCACCAGTTCCGTATCCGTCAGACCCGGAGCCAGGGCGTTGATCCGGATACCCAAGCCGGCCATTTCCCGCGCCATCTTTTTTGTGGCGGCGATCACGGCGGCCTTGCTTGCGGAATAGTCGATGCGGCTGTCCCCATTGATACCGGCCACGCTGGCGATGTTCACCACAGCCCCTTGCCTGTGGCGGGCCATCAGCCGGGTTGCGAAGCGGCTTACCTCCAAAAGGGCGAAGAAATTAACGTCGAAAACAGCGCGCATTTCGTCTTCGCCGGTCATTTGGAACAGCTTATCCTCTCCCATTATGCCCGCGTTGTTCACCAGGATGTGAAGGGGCTGTTTATCTTCCATGACCCGTGAAAAAGCCGCCTTGCGTGCGTGTTGGTCCGTAAGTTCGGCATAGACGGGCTTCACCCATACGCCATGAGCCATAGAGAGCGCTTGGCACCTGGCCTCAAACGCCTCGTCGCCAACGCGGGCAAAAGCCCATATATTGGCCCCTTCCTCTGCGAAAACCTGAAGCAGGGCAGCCCCGATGCCGCGGGCGCAACCGGTAATCAGAGCGTTTTTTTCTGGCAGCAGCATGAACTCACTCCTTCAGCGCGTCCTCCGCCACGGTGACGGAAGCCTTGTTATAGTACTCAGCGTAAAGATAACAAACGTATTCCCGTGAACCGCCGCGGAGTATGTCGCGGACAAATACCTTTGGAATGCCCGTGGCAGGGCTCAGAACCACTTCCGGCCGGGCAGCATCGTTCAGCAACGCATGCCGCTCTCTCATTTGCCGGTCATAGCCGGCTGCCTCACCCCGCAGCAGGGAAAGCGCCGCGCTTCCCGATGTCATATTTTGCGGGCCATAGCTTTCCGCCCCATCCGGCCGGTAGCTGACGATGCCCCACAGCAGCAGCAGGGCGGCCGCCGCCAATACTGAGCCCTTGATTCTTACCGAATGGTCGAGAGCCGGAGCGCTGGTTGCCCGGGAAAACCCGCTCCACCCCTTCCGCTGAACCCAGCCGGTCCAGTATAGGGCCAAAAAGCCCATCATCAGTACATAGGTATCGTAGTATATATTAAAAACGCGACCGTCACCCAGGTAGTTGCCGGTAAAGAGTGTGGCTGTCAGTTGGGTGCAAAACAGGCATCCGCACAGCAAGGTGATCCAACCGGGCCGGGCGAAGGAAAAACGGCTTGCCCGCAGAGTGGGGAACAGCAGCGCCGCCAGCAGAATGAGTAAGGCTGCGATAGGCAGGGTGAACCAGTGCCCGATGAGGGCGAAGCCGAAATAGAGGGATTGGGCGATGGCCATGGGAATGCTCAAGCCGCCGTGAAGGGTTTTTGCCCGTACAGCGTTGCCGGGGGCGGCCATGTTAAAGGCGAAGCATCCTAAAAAGAGAAGTAAGGCAAAAAGATGCGCCCATTTCCTGGGATGTTTCCGCACAAACGCATAGCTCGTAAACAGCAGGAAGCCAGCGCTGTAAAAAAGCAGCAGCGAATACCCCGCGCCGCCGGACAGGGCCAGCAGCAGTAGCAGCAGCAGGTAAAGAGCCGCGCGCTTGCCCCGGCCGGCCCGGCTGTCCAGGCGGTGGAACAGGAGCCATACGGCGGAACTAAGCAGCAGCAGGCACCACATCAGCGTATAGCCGACTCCGCCGTTGTACCAGTAGAAAGCCTCGTCCGGGGCTGGCGTGAACTGCACAAGCAAAAATGCCAGGCAGCACCATGCCGCCAAGGTGGCGGCCCTGCCCGCGCCTAATACTTTATACAGAATCTGCCAGACAAAAAACAGCGTGGAGGCCAGCAGGCCGCTTAACAGCAGGAACGTGGCGATCCAATAATACCCTTCGCCGAAGAGGCCCGGCTGCAGTGCGGATAAAAAGGACGGCGTATACATGCCTTGCCAGGTCTGCCGGATGCCAACCGTATTGCGCCAGGCCGCCATAATCACCGCGCCCGCGTTTCCGGTATCCCGCCAGGCTGCGTGGGTAAGGATGGAAAAGCCGAAATCGTCATAATAGGGATGGTTGAAAAAAGATATGCCGTATAGGGGCAGGAGGCTCAGCGCCAGCAGCGTGGCGCAGAGCCGGGCGATTTGCTTATGGGTTAACGAAATGTCTTGCGGGAGGAAGCGTTTTTTTGCCATCAGCGGACCCCCTCTCCCGCTAGGTTGACGGCGTCTTTTCCATAGTATGCGCATAGGACGGGCTGTATATCGTCAGCCGTGTCCGGAACCAGCAAATCCTGCATAAAGATCCCAGGTACGATGGAAAGGGGTTCCAGTATGATTTCCTTCCGGGCCGGATCCCGAAAAAGGATTTCTCGGTCCATCATTTCCCGGTGATATTGCTGGGCCTCGCCTTTTAGAAGGGAGTAGGCGGCGCTGCCTCCGGCCATGTTTTGAGGGCCAAAGGTAGCATCCTGTGGCCGTTTGTATGCAAGGCAGCCTATCAGGAGCATCGCTGCGGAGGCCAATAGGAAACCCCGTTTCGCCCGAACAGGAGGCGCTTTCAGGACGTTGTATGAACCCTTGCAATCCTGCCTTTCTTCTATCCGGCGAACCCAAAAACCCGTATGGTAGTAGGCCAATAAAAACCACATCGCCACGAAGCTCTGATAATACGTATTCACGGTTCGCCCGCCGCCAAGGAACACGCCCGCGTACAGTGTTGGGGCGAATTGCGCGCAATACAGGCACAAACTGCCCGCTAGCAACAGTAAGGGGTGGGAAAAGCGAAAGGAGCTGGCCTTTGCGGCGCTGGCGAAATAAGGGACCAGCATCGCCGTTGCCGCCAGCAAGGGCAGGCGGACGAGGCTTCCCGCCATGGCTGTTCCGTAGTATAAGGACTGTATGACGGCTTTCGGAAAGGAAGATGAACTTCCAATGATGGCGGCTCGCCGGGCGTTTCCCGGTGCGGATACGCTGTATAAAAAGCAAGCCAGGAACACCGCTAACAAGCCCGCGAAGAACCAGCGTTTCCGGCATTTTTTTGCAAAGGCGAATCCCACCAGCAGCGTGAATAACAGCAGGCCGAACACGCCGCCCCCATAGCTGCCGCCCCCCAATAAAACCATGCAAATAACAAGGGCAATCAACAAAAACGCTTGTTTCGCCCGGCTTTCACAACGCCACAATTTTACGCACAGCCCCAGGCTCAACGCCAGAATTGAGTAGATAAACGTATTGCCCACGCCGCCGTTAAACCAGAAGAACGCCTCGTCCGGAGCGGGCAGGAACTGCACCATCAGCATCAGCACCAAAGAGATAAGAATCACAAGGGAGAGTCCGCCCAGTCCCAGCGCATCCGCGAAAACCGCTTTCAGGAAAAAGCCGAGGCAGAATAAAAAAGCCGTCAGCAGGAAAAACGTAGTAAGAAAGTACAAGCTTTCGGAAAAAACCCCCGGCTGGACGTTACTGAGCAATGTTCCCGTATAGGTACCCTGCCAGGTTTCGCGGGTCATTCGAGCGCTCTCCCAGGCTGCCTGAAGCGCCGCCGGAAGGCTGCGACTTTCCTGCCAGGAGGCGTGAACGTTTTTTGAAAAGTTGTAGTCGTCAAAATAGGGGTGATTATAAAAGGATATAATATAGATGGGCAGAGTGCTAAAGGCGAGCATCAATACGCAAAGCCAAGCCAACAGACGCTTTGAAGGGAAGTAATCCCTCGGTTGTTTGGTGGTGGGGCATTCCATGAAGGGTCCTGCCTCCTTGCTGTGAGTGAACGGATTGATCGTTCGCTTTCGTAAAAAAGTATAGCATTGAATAGAAAAAAAAGCCAGCCTGAGGCGAGGGTTCGTTCGATTGTGCGGGGATAGAAAATGAAGGGATTATGTTTGGCGCGAAAACCGAGGTGGCGATGTACGGAGGGTGTGCGGGGCGGAAAGAGTTGAATCTTCTCAACGAAACGCGACAGAATGCGCATTTGGAGTCGTATTGCGCCGCTCCATGCCGGGCACATCGCCATGAAACTCCGGCATACCAGTGAGGATGTCAATTGCTTGGCTGTATCATCGTATTTGTTCAGTTGGGTTCATCCCTGGAGCGGCGGAGGGGAGGAAGAAAAGAGGGATGTTTTCGGGGATTTCTGAAACATTTACCCTGTGCCATGCCATTCCGTCGCAGGTAAGGATGATACGGTCTTGAGGGATAATTATCGTTATATCTTTGCATATCTTGCCAAATAAGTTACAATAGAATCCGTGCAGAGGGTGGTAATTTGCCTTTGACGGGTACAAGTCGGATGGCTAGATGCCTTGCCTTGTTTGCGAGTCGTCACTGCCGGCGGCAAAAACACAATACAATGGTTGGCTTGAAAATCGCTTTAAAACGGCAGGGTCATATTCCGGTCTGCGCCAGGGCAATCTTTTCACGGCTGAGGATATCAAAAATCTCAAATAAGGGACGTCCGCTTTACGAATAGGATCCGTTATCCCGATATTGCCAAAAGGAGGAATTCTCAATGGGAAAAAATCCGCAATGCCAAAGCTGCGGCATGGTCTTTGACGGACAACACAAAGAATTCATCGCAAAAGAAAAAGATGGGAGTGATAGCGTTTATTGTACATATTGTTATAAGAACGAAAAAATCTATGAATATGACGCGGTAATAAGACTCTCTGATATCGGAAAAGGCGGCGCTTATGTGCCGTTTCCTTATGATCTTCGAACGGAGTTCGGCAAGGGACGCGTCAGCGTTCACGCTACCTTCGACGGCGAGCCTTACGACGGCAGCATCGTCAATATGGGCGCGAAAAACCCGGATGGTTCGGTGTGCTATATCCTCGGTATACGCAAGGACATCCGTACAAAAATCGGGAAACAACCCGGCGATGCCATCCGTGTTACGATACGGGAAAGGATTGCAACCTGAAGGAAGGGATTACAATACCAAAGCTAAGAAAAATGTTGGGTGCGGCGGACTCGCCTTATATCGTGTCCCTCATGCGGTTGATAGGCACACAGAGCAAAGCTACCATCGCAATCTGGTGCATGGACTACGCCGAGACGTATATATTGCCCATCTTTGAGAAGCACT
>Ga0082212_10005735_pt1 | contig 16832 bp, 19 predicted proteins | sample TergutNt197P3_FD_71548 | JGI IMG/M metagenome (GOLD analysis project Ga0082212, IMG submission 71548) | Neocapritermes taracua P3 segment gut microbial communities from Petit-Saut dam, French Guiana - Nt197 P3 | ecosystem: Host-associated > Arthropoda: Insects > Digestive system > Gut ... | reverse complement strand
GAGAGCAGCGCTGGAGACTGCACGTATTGCGGACAACCCGCCCGTATAAGGGTTTTGAGGTCACCGATGCCCCGCCTGCTTTTTGTGTGCATGCTCTGGTTGTGCCTTGCGCCGTCCGTGACGGGCTGCTTCCGGGAGTCGCTGCCAGCCGGCACGGTAGCCACCGTCAACGGCCAGCCAATTTCCCTGCGCTTGCTCAACGCCGTGCAGGCCCTGTCGTATTTTCAGCGTGCCGGGGCTTCCCCGGAGCTTTCGGTGGATGCCCTGCGCAAGCAATACGGCATCGCCTTAACATCGTTGATCGTGCACAGCCTTGTGGTGCAGGAATTGCGGAAAATTGGCCTGGAGGTGCCTCCCGAACGGATGCAGGCGGAAGAGGATCGCGTCCGTATGGATTACCCGGCCGGGGAGTTCGAGCAGGCCCTGCTGGAAACGCAGATGGACATTCAAACATGGCGCGAACTTCTTTATAGTCAGCTTGCTCTTAAGCTTTTCGCGGAAAAGGTCTTGTTCCGGGACGCCGCGCCCTCCCTGGAAGAGGTGCAGGCATACTATGCGCGGCACGAGGAGGAATTTTCCTACCCCGCGTCGCTGTATTTGCGGGTTCTTTCCGGAGTTGACGAGGAACAGGTGAGCGTCGCCCGCGCGGCTTTGCTGGAAACCGCGGCCCCTCTTCTACCGCCGGGAGTGCTGGAGCAGAAGACGGCGATGCCCAAAGACTCCGTGCCTGAGGAATGGCGCAAGGATGTTGAGGCTCTCAAGCCCGGCGAAATAAGCCCGGTCAGGAAAGGTCAGTTTCAGTATCAGGCCGTGCAGCTGCTGGAGGAAGTGCCCGCAGGCCGTATGACTGCCGTTGAGGCTTATCCCCTGGTCGAGCAGGCGCTCGTTGAGGAGAAGCTGGAGGAAAAGTACGCGCACTGGATGGAGCGGGCCGTGCAGCAGGCCGATATCCGCGTGTCGGCCTACCTGCGGGAACGCCCCGTCTCCACCGGGCCGGAGAGGAAGTGAGGGAGGCAGTAACACTGCCGAGCGGCATTTGCAATTTTTTCCATTCAACGATAAGTTTTTGCGATTGTGCCCGAACCGCCTTCCTTGCCCACGGGCAGGCTGAATGAAGGATGTCTGTTTGAAAAAGCATATTTTTTTGCTTGTGCTGTGTATGTGCATGGCTGTGCCCGCTCAAGCCGCCTCCCGGGGCGGCAGGATTCAGCCGACTACGCCGGCGGAGAGCTATGGGGGTTCCTCCCCGTCCGCTACGGTCAGCAAGATAGCGGCCGTGGTCAATGGGGAACGGGTTACGGCCCTTGATGTCGCAAGACGGGCTCGACCGGAAATCATGCGGCGCGGGCTCAATCCGAACAATCCCGAGCATCGCGCGCAGATTGATGCAGTCTATAAAGAGGCGCTTGACAACGAGATTAACGAAATCCTCGTGTATCAGGAAGCCCTGCGCCTGAAGACGGAATTGCCTGCAGGCGATGTGGATAAAGAAGTAACCCGTTTTATGCAGCAGCGGAAAATAAGCCACGAAGAGCTTGAAAAACAGCTCAAGAAGGAAGGCATGGATATGAAGGGTTTGCGTGAACAGATCCGCAAGGGCCTGTTGCGCCAGAGGCTGCTGTCGAACATGGTGGCCCGGAAGATTATTTTGAGCAAGGATGCAATCACCAAGTATTATGAGGAGCATAAGGGCACGTTTACGGCGATTTCGGAAGTGCGCATGGCTATCATTGTCTATCCGCCTGACATCAATGCCGAGCATGTCGCGCAGCGCATCAGGTCCGGCAAGCTGAGCTTCGAGGAGGCGGTTCGTCAGTATTCCATAGACCCTGACACCAGAGGGAAAGGGGGCGTCATGCCGCCCGCGATGTGGCAGGATATGTCGCCGGACTGGCGCGCGCGAGTCGCCGCCATGAAAGCGGGCGACGCCAGCGATATTTTTATCATCCCGCACCCGCAGTATAGGCTGCGGGCCCAGGTCAAGGTGCTTGAAAAAGTCGGCGACGACAAGTTGCTCAGTCTTGAGGAAGCGACGCCGGAAATCGAGGCTGTCCTGCGCGAACCCTTGTTGAAGGCCCGCTTCGAGGAATACACGCAGTGGCTGCGCAGCCGCGCTATTGTGGATATCAAGGGTCTGTAGGCCGACATGTAGTGTAAGGATGCGGCAGCGGAATGAGTTTTGAAGAACTGGGGCATATGCTTCGTCAGGCGCGTGAACGGCGTGGCCTGAGCGTCGAAGAGGTGGCAGATCGCTTGAAGCTTATGCCCCGTATCGTGCGCGCCATGGAACAGGCGGATATCGAGGAATTGCCCCAGGCCGCGTATGCGCGCGGTTTTGTGAAAGCCTACGGCAACTTGCTTGAACTGGAGTCGGAACTGCTCTATCCCGGCATGGAAGATGCGTGGCCGGACGACTTCTACCAGCCTGCCGCTCCCCACGCACCGGCCGAGGAAAAAAAAAGCGGCGGGAGCGGCCGCATGGCGACGTTTATCAGTTTGGCGGCGATTCTGGCGGTTGCTGGGGGGGTCTGGCTGTCCCGCGATTTGGACTTGCGTCTGCCTTCCATCGCCCTGCCGAAGGCCGAACCGGCGATATCCGCCAGGAATGAGGCTCCGTCCCCGCCTGCCCACGCGAAGGACGCCCCGTCGCAGTCAGGCGGAATCCAGACAGCGCTCCGGCAGACAAGCCCCCCGCCCGCCGTTCCGGGTCAGTCCGCTCCTCCGGCTGTTCCGGAGGCCAGCCGCCAGTCCGAAGATCTTCTCAGCGCGGCGCAGCAGGGGGAGCCTGCGCCTGCCGCTTCCGCCGCTCCGCAGGCCGGCCAGCACAACCTCATCATCATTGCCCTGGCTGAATGCTGGGTGCATTCCAACGCCGACAACACGGACACCCGGCAGTTCTCCCTGCGCAAGGGCGATACGTTTGCCTTGCCCTTCAGCAAAAAACTGGTGCTCAAGCTTGGAAACGCCGGAGGCGTGAGGCTCCGGCTGGACGGCCGGGAGCTGGATCCGCCGGGAGAAGTGGGGCAGGTAAAAAATTTGACCTTCCCCGCCAATCCCTGAGTCCCTCCGCAATTTCGACACAGGTCCGCACACCGGCCGTATGCGCGCAGTTTTGCAATGCAATTCTATGGAATGGACGGATAAAGCTTTGGTGCTCCATGTGGGGCGTTTCCGGGAAGCCGACATGTGGGTGCGTTTGCTGACGCGGCGGCAAGGGCTGTTGACGGCCATCGCCTTCGGGGGCAGCCGGAGCCGGCGGCGGTTCTGCGGCTGTCTGGATATCGGCAACAGCATCCTGTGCCGGGTAAAAAGCGTGCGCGCCGCCGGCTATCTGGCCCTGCAGGAAGCTTCGCTGCTTCAGGGACTACGCCGTCTGCGCACGGACGGGCAACGCTTGGGACTGGCCATGAACTGTCTGCGTTTTCTGGAGGTGCTGGGCGTACAGGGCGAAGAGGCGCACGAAGCGCTGGTACTGACTGAAGACGTTCTGCGCCTCCTTGAGGAGGAGTGTCCGCCTCCTCCACTCTTGGCGTTGTTGTTCCGTCTGCGCATTGCCTCTGATCAGGGGTTTGCCCCCTTTTTGCACGGTTGCGCCCAGTGCGGACGCCAGGCGTGGGCAGGCGAAGACTGGCAATTTTTGCTGGATCGGGGAGGGCTGCTCTGCCCGGACTGCCGCGCGACCGGGTCCTACGCGCTGGAGCTGGCATATGCGAGCCTGGATTTTTTGCGTACGGTGCAAAACAGCACGCCGCTTCTGTGGGACGCCTCGCGCCTAGCCCCTTCGGAACGTCGTCAGTGCGGCCGCGTTATTGATGCCTTCGTGCAATACCACCTGGGGATAGCCTGGGAAGAAGGGCGTTTCCGGCGCGTGTGATTGTATCCAGCCGCACGCGCACCCAAACTGGACCGGTATCCATATGCATGTTGTCTTGCTCGGCAATACTTCCCGCGGAGTTGTGAATTTTTGGAGCGTGCTCGTTGCAAGTCTGCGTGCCGCAGGCTGCCGTGTGACTGTTTTCGCGCCCGAGGGAGATGCGGACGCCGATGCCGCCATCCGGGCCATGGGCGCGGCATTGCGTCACTATCCGCTGGATCGCAAGGGGCTGAATCCCGTGCGCGACATGGGCTCTTTGGCGGCTTTGTACCGGCTTTTTCGTCATGAAAAGCCCGATATGCTCTTCTGTTACACTATAAAGCCCGTGATTTACGGTTGTCTTGCCGGCAGATTCGCAGGCGTGCGCCGCCGTTTCGCAGCCATTACCGGACTCGGCTACATGTTCGAGGGCGACAGTGCGGTAAAGAAGATTTTGCTGGCACTTGCGGCGTTGTTGTACCGCTTGGCCCTGCTCGAGGCTGCAGCGGTCTTTTTCCAGAACCGCGAGGACTGGGAAGTTTTTGCAAACGCCGGGATTGTGCGCCCTACGCACCGGGTGGAGCTGATCCGGGGCACCGGCGTGGATGTCGCACATTTCACTCCCGTGTCCTTGCCGTCCGGCCCGCCGGTATTCCTCTTGGTGGGACGGCTTTTGGAGGCCAAAGGCCTGTATGAGTATGCGCAAGCCGCGCGTATGCTGAAAAAACGCCATCCGAGCGTCCGTTTTCAACTGCTCGGCCCGCCCGAGCAGGGTTGCGGCGCCGTGCCGCTGGAAAGTGTACGGCACTGGGAACGCGAGGGCATCATCGAGTACCTGGGGCAGACCGGGGATGTACGCCCCCACCTTGCCGCCGCCAGCGTCATCGTTTTGCCGTCCTGGCGGGAGGGCACGCCCTGTTCCGTCATGGAGGGCATGAGTATGGGTCGCCCCGCTGTTGTCACCGATGCGCCGGGCTGCCGTGAAGTGGTGCGCAGCGGCATAAACGGGCATCTGGCGCCCCCGCGCGATGCCCGGGCCTTGGCCGACGCTATGGAGCGCTTCATCCTGCACCCCAAGGACATTGCCTCCATGGGCGCTGCAGGCCGCAGGATCGCGGAGGAAGAGTTCGACGCGCGCAAGGTGGCCGCGCATATCATGGGCGTTATGGGTCTGCTCTCTTGACCCGCCGGGAGAGAGAGGACAAAATGCCGGAAGCAAGGAGTCCCATGTGATCACCCGATACCGCAGATCCCTGTTGCAGGTGCTGGATGCCCTGTGCATCCTCGGGGCGCTTTTTATGGCGGATTTTGTTACCATTTTGCCGGACCTGCGTATTCTTACGGATTACAAGGGCGCCTCGACCTTCACGCTCTTTTTCTACCTGCTCTTTTTCTACATTCTGGATGCGTACAAGCTGGACGAGGAGGACATCCGCGACAGCGTCGCCCGCCTCGGCATGGCCTGCGTGCTGGGCATCCTCAGTTCGGCGGTCGCGTCCTATTCGCTGGATCACTACCGCTTCGCCCGCGACACCCTGTTGGTGATATGCGGCTTTGCTTTCGTGTTTTGCCTGGCTTGGCGCTTGTTGTATCGCCGGAATGCGGAGCAGCTTACCCATCCCTTGCGCGTGCTGTTCGTGGGCACGGACAAGGCCGGAAAAGTGCGCGCGCTGCTGGCCGAGGCTGTGCCGCGCGCCGCGATCCTGGGCTATGTGGGCGAAGCGGGCTTTGACGCCGACGCCGGGCCCTGCCTCGGTCCTTCCTTCCTCACGGTGCAGGTGGCTGAGGAGAAGCGGGCCACCATGATTTTGCTTCTGCCGGACGCCCCGATTGATGCCGATATCGCCCGTGAGTTGCTGTTGACCAAGCTGCGTGGGGCAATGGTCGTGGATATTCGCTCCTTTTATGAGCATGTGGTCAACCGCTTGCCTCTTTCGCAGATTACCGCGGAATGGCTGTTGCAGGAGGACGGTTTTTCCCTGAATACGCACGGTTCTCTCCGGCGGCTCAAGCGGGCGACGGATCTGTTCATTTCGCTGGGATTACTCGTGTTGACCGCGCCGCTTATGCTTATCACCGCACTCGCCATCACGCTCGAATCGCGCGGGCCGGTCATTTACCGGCAAAGGCGCGTGGGCCTGCACGATCAGGAGTTTTATGTGCATAAATTCCGTTCCATGCGCGTGGATGCGGAGCAGGGCGGGGCTGTATGGGCGAAAAAAAACGATGACCGCGTCACGCGCGTCGGACGCTTCATACGCAAGGTGCGTATTGATGAGCTGCCGCAACTGTGGGATGTGTTCAAGGGCAATATGAGTCTCATCGGGCCGCGCCCGGAACGCCCGGAATTTGTATCTAGGCTGAAGGAGGCAATTCCTTTTTACGCCTTGCGTCATTCCGTCAAGCCGGGCGTCACCGGCTGGGCGCAGGTGTGCTATCCCTACGGCGCGTCCGAGGAGGATGCGCGCCGCAAGCTGGAGTACGACCTCTATTACATCAAGAACATGTCGCTCATCCTGGATTTCAAGATTATCCTAAAAACCATCGGCGTGGTGCTCTTTCCCAGCGGCGCGCGGTGATGCCCTGGGGTGTTAGTCCCACATTGCGGTGGTTTGCGTGTGAATTTTCCGGGTTCAACCGAATTTTAGGCAGCGCAAGCTGAAAATTTTTCAAGTTTTTACGGCAAGCCCACTATCTACTATAGAGCTTTCGAGTCCGGTTCACCGCCAGAACGGCTTCAACCAGATTGAAGCCAATGGTCTTCGCGTACCATTCCATGGATTGCCAACGGGGTTGGTTTTCTTGTTTGACGGCTTCAAGCGCGGAGTTTCTGTCGAGCATGTTTTCCCGCACTTGATTGCTGCGCAGCGTGTCATTTTCAGTCAAGCCGGCAATGGTATAGTAGATGTAGTTGTAAAATGCCGCAGTGCCGTCTCCGATCCGCCAGGTGGACTTGGCTTCCGCGTCAACCTCCCATCCGTACACGTCTATGAGCGTACCGTTCACCTTTTCTTCTTCCCACCGCTCGTAGCGGAAAATGTGAAAAAGGTTGTGCTTCATAATGTACGAGGAAAAAAACGCAAACACGTTGTCCAGCAACGTACTGTTGATGTAGCGCGGATTTGTCAAATACTGCTTGCCGTAATAGGCAACGAGCTTGAGCTTGTCGGCCGGGGAAATGTCATAAATCCGCCTGTTGGCCTCATTGACTCCGCAAAAGCCGGCCTTGAACCGTGACGCTTCCATCGGGTTTTCCGAAACCAGGGTCAAAGGCAGGTCGTTCGCCCTGCGTACCTGCTCCGCGTAATAGAAATACTGCTTGTCCCCGGCCATGAGCAGCGGCACCATGCCGAGTTCCGGCTTTTTCAGCCAAGCCAGAAGATTTTTGCGGACATTGCTCCGTTTCCAGGCGATGTCCGCGGCAACGATAATATGCTCAATTCCCAAGGCGCCGCAGAGCCGGGCGGCGTTTCTCCTGGCTATATCCGTCACCATGCCCCAGTCATAGGTATAGGCGATTGGATTGAGCCCGAGTTCCGTTACCGCGTAATGCAGGCCGTAGCAACTGTCGCGGCCGCCGCTGAGCATGACGAGGCTGTCCGGGCTACCGCCTGCTTTTTTATACGGCGCCACAGCCTCCAAGGCTTTTTGCCTGCCTGCGACCTGCATGGTTTCGTAGTTGTGGCAGTAATTGCACACGCCGTTTCTATCAAAGACGATAAAGGGCATGGTTTCGGGCAACACGCAACGGGTGCAGCGACGCATGGTCTCCCGTGCGTCCTCATCCCGTTGTGACAAATCCTCAATCTTGCGGTATTGCATGGCAAATGCGGGGGTTGCCCTGAATTCAGGCGGCGCCGCTTCTCCTTCCAGGCGGCAGCACAGCTTGCCCGTATCAGCAAAAACGGTCAGGGGGCGGTTGTTCTGCAGACGGCGGACCGCGCCCATAGCCGGCAGCCCAGCCTTGATCCCCTTGTCGGCAAGCGCCTGTTCCACTATGTAGCGCTCCGAAGCGAAGACAAGCAATTGTCCGGCCTGCGCGTAATACATGGATGCGTTGTTCGTGGCGAGGTAAAGCGCGCTGTCGGTGGTGGTCAGAAGCGCAATGGAAGCGTTGCCTTCAAGGCGTGTGAAAAAATCGTCCAGGCCGGCAGCCGGCGTTTGGCCTTCGGCCATGCTCCCGGCAATGGAAGCCGCGATAACTTCGCTGTCCAGTGCCGTTGTCGGGGCAAGGCCTAATTTGGCCCACAACGCGCGATCATTGACCACAATGCCGTTGTGAACCAAGACAACGCCGTCTCGAACTACGGGCTGGCTGTTGAGGATTGTATCCCGCCGGCCGTCGGCGACCAGCCTGGCGTGCCCTATGGCCGCAAGCGGGGCGTCCGAAGCCGCCTTTGACAAAAACGTATCGACAGCGTTTCGATAGGAGGGGAGGGCAACCATCTTTCCGGCGGGCAGAGGTTCGTTCAGCAGGAATATCCCGTTTTCGTCCGCCATCGCAAGCCCGGCGGCCGTTTTACCGCGGGATTCTGCGAGCTGAAAGAGCCTGGTCAAAAGCAGGCTCAGAGCAGTGTGGTCGATTTTCTGATGCCGGACTAGATACAATCCCAATATGCCACACATACGCACCACATGGTATCATTAGTAAGTGACACAGACATGCGCCTGCCTGCAAACATCGACAATTATTTATCGTAGTTTCTCGCTGAAAGATCACTGAGGTCCGTGATCACTTCGCCCCGGCGGATCGCGCTGATTTGATCGATAAGAATTCCAAAAACAAACGTGATGATAGACGCCAAAACCATGAGCAAACCTTTGATGCTGGCTTGGCCGGACAAGATATATGCCTGTATGATATACCATCCGCCAATGAAGAGGGTAAGGGCACTGATTGGCAACATGATGCGTAACGGCGCAAAAATAGTGACAAGCCTGATAATCAACAAGAGGGTTTTCAGACCGTCACGCCAGGTGACGGAACTGACCCCGCTCTGCCGCGTATGTACTGCCACGGGCGTATACCCGACATTGAAGCCTCCACGAAAACAGGCAATGGTGGAGGTGGTGGAAAAGGAAAAACCGTTCGGCATGAGGGGCAGAATACGTAGGGCGAGCCGGCGATCCATGGCGCGCAGTCCGCAGTTGAAATCCGGAACATGGCGGCCAACCAGTTGATTTACCACGAAGGCCAGCATTTTTTTTCCGGGTTTGCGCCACAGCGGAGAACCGGCTGTGCCTTGGCGTGCGCCTACAATCATGTCGTAATGCAACCGGCCCGCGAGCAGCGCCGGAATATCCTCGGGGCGATGCTGCCCGTCGGCGTCGAAAAAAACCACGGTCTTGCCCCGGGCCGCCCGGATGCCTGTCTTCAACGCCGCTCCATAGCCTTTGTTGTAGGGATGCCGGAGCACTTTGGCGCCTGCGTCGGCCGCCACAGCGGCGGTATCGTCGTCGGAGCCGTCGTCAACCACGATGACTTCGCCGACCTGGGATATGGCTTCCGCCTTAAGAATATCTAGCTGCCGACATATGCCGCGCACTACTTTACCCACAGTTCCGGATTCGCGAAAAGCGGGTATAATGACTGCAAAGTCCACGTGTTTGGGCCGTCCTTTGCGTGTATCTGCGGTGCCGCTAGACGCCTCGTTGCGGCAGCGTCAGCATTGAAAAATTTCGCGCAGATATTAGCCTGATGAGGTATGGGATGTCAAACGATCGTGATGCGTTGGAACCAATTGAAATAGTAAAAATGTTGTTTCAGCAGTGCCGTATGCGATTCATGGGACTAGCTAATAATTCGGACGGCCATATCGGGTGTTATACCTGCTGTCATAAGGATCCGGGTTTTTCTTCCTGGGCTGGTCAATGTCCTGGTTTGCCCTCCCCTGGGGAGGCCGGGCATCGTTGCGGCTCGGGCCGGGGTATGCTCCGAGGTACGGATCCCCATATTTTCCGCCGCGTTGCATGTGTCCGCGCGTATATATATCTCTGGCAAAAGCCGCGCTCGAGAAAAGCATGATGCAAATAAACGCGATAATTGATGATCTCATGATTATCCCTTGTGTTTTTGCGTGTCTGGCTTCCTGTTCCGGGGACACGTCATTTTTTGCCGGGCAAGGCGGATCCCCGTGCCGCATTGAGAACCTGCGACCGTCAATTTTTCCTATCATATAGGCGGGTCCATCCTCTCTTCGGCTGAGAGCGCTGCTGCTCCTTGTTCCGAATGTATGCGGCCATTTTGAAGTCATCCTTCTTAATGTGGTGCAGCAGCCATCGGGCTGTGATGTCACAAACATGGCTGATGAACTCGTCCGTGGGGCCGTCACGGTGTAATACGGCGGCTAGATGCTGCGCCTCGTCCTTGAATCTGTCGTGGATCTGCTTATGCGCGTGAAAATGCGGGTACCCGTACTTTTCCTGAAGCTCTTCCTCGTCATTGAAATGCTTGAACGTGTACTCCACCAGAAAAGCCATGGTACGTTCTACTTCCTTAACCCCCTTGCCGCGCTGGTGTGCTTCAAAGAGCGCGTTCACAGCGGCAACCCACTGTTTATGCTGATTATCAATGACGGCAGTTCCCGTTTCCAGGGCTCGATCCCATGTAATATGCACATAGGCCATAATTGTATCCTCTTTAGACCTCGCTGCATACATCAGCCATAGGCTGGCGTATGCGTATCGCTGAGAGCAAAACGCGGTTCGTGTTTCCCTTCGGGCACATGCCGCCGTCCCGTCCTCGCGGGCGGGGCAGCAGCCATTCCATAATGCATTATGAAATGGCTGCTTGCAACCAGTATAGCGTCAGCTTGTTGCGGCGTCAACGAACGCCCTCCGCCCATCTGGCGGGTAGGCATTTGGACAAGCTGCTCAACTGGTTGAAAACCACAGACGGACATCCACTTATCGCAAGCTGCATTTTTCATTGTGAATTTGAATTTATCCACCCATGTGATGACAGCAGCGGACGCATAGGACGGCTCTGGCAGACGCTTATCTTGAACAAATGGCGGCCGGTTATTCGTGGTGTCGTACGGGTGTCCACCCTGTTGGACAAAAAAAGCCTAACCCATATGGTCTTTATGACATATTCGGCAACGTCAGAGAATGGGTCGAAGATGGCGTATGCCATAATCAAATATTTGCCAGTGCAATCTGGTTAAGAAACCTTCCACTGGAGACTACAGCGGTTCATAATGCTGCCAGATGGCCTTATGGTCGGGAAATACGGGATTATAAGTACTCTGGTGCTAGCGCCGAACGCATAACTCGCGGCGGCTGTGTTGGATATTACGACGACGAAACCAGGTACCAGTCAAGCCTAAATGAGGGGAAGGACTTCATAGGTTTCCGTTTGGCCTTAGCCCCGGAATAGGCCAGAGAGCGCAAACGAAGGGAATGTGCGCTGGACGTCATCAAGGATTTCACGAAGGGCGATGTCCTGCGCTTTGAGGATCTGCTCCTCAACCATGACGGGGGTAATGTTGCAGGAAATCGTCAAGATCGGCGGCAGTGCATAACTATCAGCCACAACCCGTTCAAAGAGGGGGAGCCTCACGGCTTCCTCCCCTCTTGCATGTTAATGGGGGAAGCCGCCGGCTTCGTAACGGCCACACATAGGCGATTGTTACCCGGTAAAAACCCATCGGCCGGGCTTGTCAAAACACGCCATGGAGTGGTACATTAAAAGCATGGACCTGTTAGAACTCTTAGAAAGTCGCGTGGACTCCCTGGCGGCGGAAATCGGATATCTGCGCAAGGAAAATGCGCAACTGCGCAAGGATGCAACCCCTGTCGACAGCAAGGCTCTGCAAGCGGAAAACAGCAACCTCAAGCTGGCGCTGGCAAAAAAACAGCAAGCAAAAGCTGCTCTGTCAAAACGCATTGAGGGAATACTGGCGCGCACCGATGGCCTTGTTCCAGGCAAGCAGTAAAAACCGGACGCGGATCGACATTCAGCGCTTTGCCAGGAAGCCGCGCGTTATTCTTGCCGACAGGGCGTTTGCCGTCTCGGATATAAGGCGCACGGGTATGCCTGTTCAATACGCTGTATTTGCGTCAAATTTTCCCTCAAAAATGCCTCCAACATGTCCCGAACGGACGGCGCAACCTTGGATTCCCGCACGCCGTCGGCGGGAGCGTCACTCATTGCCGCGATAACACGGTTTTTTGCTTGGCAACCTCCCGCGCCTCCTCAACAGCAAGCCGGGGGGCAATGCCTACGTGAAGGCGTTGCGGCGTGGTGACACGCTCTTGCAGCACTTGGAGGCGTGGGTTGACTCTGACTAAAATACTACATGGTTAACAGCGCCAGAGAAGACAGGTCTGTGTCATAACTGACAGGCAACCATTGGATCAAACGATGAACAAACACAAACTGAATATCCTTGCATGGCCGGAACAGCAACAGGAGATTTGCGCCTGTATTGGTTCTGAAAAAGCAACCTTGAAAATCGTCACTAAAACAAAAAATGAAGGGTTTTTCCTTGAAAAGTGGATACAACACCATAAGAAAATAGTAGACGGTACACGGCTGATCATATTTGACAATCTGTCAACTGATACTGATGTATTCGAAATTTATAAAAAATATGAAAATGATATATTTGTCTTTTCATTCATGTCACACGTGGATTCTATCCATACGACGATGGATGGCTTTATGCCTCTATATACTATATTAGAAAAGTCATGCAATTTTTTTACAATTATTGATTCAGATGAATTTTTATATTTATACGATGGTTTCAAATTGTGTAGTGATAACAAAATTATAAAATTATTAAATGGGAATACAAATATAAATTTATTTATTCCTGCATGGGTTGATACTATTGATTTTAGCGAAAATACATTTATGTTTAATCATAAAAATTTATACATGTTTAATGGTTCAAAGCCGATTATCAACGCACATATTGTACATGCATTCGGTCATTATAACATTTTGCATCATGCACATAAACTCCCAGTTACAGTATACGGATATGCTCCAACATGTTTTGTCTTGTTGCACATGAGAAAACTGAATAAAACGCAGAGAATTAAAGCGAATATGGAAAAACTCGTATCGAACGGAATCATACGGCACAACAAGGATTATTATACTGTACTCAATTGTGACGTAGAAACAGTACACCCATCTGGCAACATCCGTGGATATATATTGGAAATACGACGGCTTATTGACGCACATGATTCCCAAGCTGACCTCAATACTGGTAAACTAAGCATGGAAAATGGACTGGTGGAGATAGGCGATGACAAAAGCCTGAACTTTTTTCCTCCGGAACTCAAGGCTGAATTTACCAGACTTGTGAATATGAAAACGGACTATTTCGATCTGATCGGATTTGATCCAAAAATCTTTATTTTGGACAACCGAATCAACATAGAAGAGTATCTTAGAAAACAACATGGAAGCAAATCTTGGCAATACCCGTGTAATCTTCCCGTGAAATAGCGCCATCCAAAACCGGTGATTTCTACAAAGCCTTTTCCGCCGCCTTGTGTTTTTCGCGGCAAGCGTTATCTTCGTCAAGACATTTTATCCAGCGAGGCATGCGATGGATCAGCGCCCGATTTCCAGCGTAAAAGGGATACGCCGCAGAACGTTGCTGGCTGCCGCCGCCGGTACTGTTGTACTCGCGGGCATACCCGGCTTTGTGCAAGCCGTTTTTGCCTTGACGCTTACGCCGCCTACAGTGGGCAAGGCCGTGTCTGTGGGAAATTTTTCTATAGCTCCGCTTTTTGACGGGCCGCACAGCTACGCCCTCAAGTTCTTCTATGGCGCTGACGAAAGTACCATGTTGCAAGTAGCGGGCATGCAGCCCGTGCCGGCGGCGTACAACGTTTTTTTGATCAAACGCGGCACGGAACGCTTGCTGGTTGATACCGGCAACGGCACGCTCCGCCCCGGAAGAACGGGACAGCTGCCCCAGCGCCTGAAAGAAGCCAAAACCGCCCCTGCGGATATAAGTAAAATCCTTATCACCCACTTGCACGGCGACCACGCCGGGGGACTGGTCAAAGACGGCAAACCAGCCTTTCCCAAGGCGAAAGTGTATATCGCTCAGGCCGAATACGACTATTGGACGAACGATGCATCCATGCGCCAAGCCCCGGAACACCGACGCGGCTTGTTCCCGCTTATTCAGCATGTGCTGCGTGTTTTGAATCAGAACAACCTGGCAGTCTTCTTTACGCCGGGAGACGTGGTTTCCCCTGACATCACAAGCGTCGATCTGGCTGGCCACACACCGGGACACTCGGGCTTCATGCTCACCTCCAAAGACAAAAAATTGTTCTTTGTCGGTGACCTGTTGCACGGCGCGGCCTTACAGATGCCCCGCCCGGACATCACTTTCGATGCCGACGCTGATCAGCCCAAGGCCAGAGCAATGCGCCTTCGCGTCTTCAAACAGCTTGCAGTGGATGCAATTCCTATCGCGGGAGCGCATCTGCCCTTCCCCGGCATCGGCCTTGTCCGGCCTGCAGGCGACGGATACACGCTGCAAGAGTGGAACTAACACAACTCCGCAAAGCCCGCCCATGGCGAATCCGCCCAGCTCAATACTATATGGTAAGGACGCGCGTTATGAGCCATTTGGGGCTTGTGCCCCTCACGACGGCGTCAGGAGCTTCCTTTGCCCAGCCTGCTGAGTACTACCAACGCGAGCTCCAACAGAAGATACGCGCTGCCGGCCCATACGACAGCGCTAAAAAAGGTATTGCCGGTCTTTTTCTTCACGAAAGCAGCCAATGTGCTTGCAATCCAAAGAATAACGAGCCCGGCTAACAGGTAGACAAGGAGTCTCATTACAGGACGCGACCAGCTTTCATCGTATCACCTCCGCAATTTCCGCATGTGCGCGCAGGACTTTCCGCGCGTAGACCTCGCCAGCACGTCCCCGGCTGCCGACATAGTCGTACAGGGCTTTCTCGACGGACCCGCGCCGCTCCAAAAAGCTGCCGAACAGCGTCCCGGTCGCGCAAAAATTCATTCCCGGCTCATAGAGGTGCTTTTCATGTTCAATGCCGCAGGTATCAACCAGGGTCGGCCTCCCGGAGCGTCTGGCATCGCGTATTTCGCCTTGTTCCAGATGTATGGGATTAATCTGCCCCAGACCGCGGCCTCCGGGGCCAACCGTTGCGGGACGGAAAGTGGACTCAACGGACATGATTGCCAAAATCATGTTGCCGTGTTCGTGATCAACCGCCCATGCCGCCAAATTCTCGGCAAGAGACAGATCCACCCTGTACCGCTCCGTCAAATGGGCAACCAAACGCGGCGCGTTGTCCCTGTGGGCTTCACGGCCAAAGGCGGGGTAGAATCTCGCGCCCCATGCGTCCGGTTCCGGCCTTGGATACGGCACGATGTTGCCGCCATCAATGCCGGTGTAGTCCGGCGTTGTCAGCAGAAAGCAAAAAACGGCGCACAGGCAGGCAAGAAAAATACAAGGACGGCGCACGGGCTTGACCGCACTATTGAGCCAGCCCTGACGTTTCGCGGCAATCGGCTGCCGCCGATGACCTCTGCTCTGGAACATAGACTCACATAGCCCCATGCGAGGAAAAACACAAGACCCGCCGCTGCCCCGCAGACGCAGGGCAGCGTCCCTTGACGCCATGAAGGATATTTGACTATTATTCCTATATCAGTCCCTCCATAAAAGGAAAACAACTATGACCTATACGTATACGAAATGGGATCCGAACCTCGCGACGGGGCACGACATTATTGACAATCAGCACAAGCAACTGATTACGGCAGTGAACGAACTCTTCGAGGCGCACCGGAGCGGCAAGGGGCCCAAGGCAGTGGAACGAACGATGGACTTTCTGGTGGCCTACACGATCAAGCATTTCAGTGACGAGGAAAAAATCCAAGTGAAGGCCGAATACCCGCATTATCCCGTGCATAAGCAGATTCACGACGAATTCAAGGGCGTGGCGCAGGATTTGGCCGCCACATTGCGCCGGGACGGTCCCACAGACGAGTTCATCAGCAATGTATGCGTCACCATCGGCCGGTGGGTGATTAACCACATCAAGAGTGAAGACTTTATAATGGCCTCGCACGTCAACAGCAGGGAACACAACGCGTAAACCTCAAAATCTTGGTCAATACTCTATCAACCGCGCGCCTTGCGCTTTCCGGAGGAACAACCATGAGCAGACCCGGCGCGCCCTGCCTGGTTTTCGCGGGAATACTGACAAGTCTCTTGCTGATATCCGCGCTGTCACATACTTCATATGCTGCGGATTCTAAAACCACAAAAGCCAAGACGTACGTGTCGGATGCGGCGATCACCACGGAACTCAAGGCTAAATTCCTTGCGGAAAAAGGCTTGGATTCTATGGATATCAAAGTGGAAACCACAAAAGGAACCGTTACCCTGCGCGGGCAGGTGCGAAAAGAAACTCAATCCGTTCTTGCCGAAAAAATTGCATGGAAAACCAATGGGGTGCGCGACGTAAAAAACAAAATTTCCATCATGCCCTGAAGGCGCATCGTGAACACATACATGCAAGCAGCTGTCGAGGAAGGGCTCAAGAATATCCAAAGCGGGGAGGGCGGCCCCTTTGGGGCGGTCATCGTCAAAAACGGCGAGCTTATCGCCCGTGCGCGCAACAAGGTTTTGCTGACCAACGACCCCACCATGCACGCTGAAATGATCGCCATCCGACAGGCCTGCAAGACGCTGGGACGCTTTGACCTGTCCGACTGCGAAATCTATGCGACCTGCCTGCCCTGCCCGATGTGCATCGGCGCAATTTTCTGGGCGAGAATCCCCAAACTGTACTATGGCGCGCTGGATTCCGACGCGGAGGCTGTCGGGTTCAGCGACAAGTTCATCTATGACGCAATCCGCGCCGATTTTCTGAGGCAGGACGCGCTCGCCATCGAAGCCGTTGATCGTGAAGGCTGCCTGGAACTGTTCAGGGCTTGGAAAAACAAGAAAGACAAAAAAAT
>Ga0082212_10005734_pt1 | contig 16834 bp, 14 predicted proteins | sample TergutNt197P3_FD_71548 | JGI IMG/M metagenome (GOLD analysis project Ga0082212, IMG submission 71548) | Neocapritermes taracua P3 segment gut microbial communities from Petit-Saut dam, French Guiana - Nt197 P3 | ecosystem: Host-associated > Arthropoda: Insects > Digestive system > Gut ... | reverse complement strand
CGCAACTGCAACTCTGGCTTTGGCGGAATCGCAAATCGGCTTGTACCGCCGGGTCGTTTATCGGGATTTGTTGGTGCACGATCCGATGATGTTGGACGATGACATCTGGAACAGAACTTCGCTTCTTTCCGTTCATGGGAGCATCGGGCGTATGCAACGTCTTGGTTTCACCGCCCAGGTCAACGTCATCCGGAACCATCCCGCCGTCGATCAATATCTCCGCCCGGCCTTTGCCAACCTCGTGCGTTCGCGGCAATCGAATCCCATGTCCGTGAGAACGCATTTGCTGATCGCGCAACTGATGCCTGTTCTTGACAAAGACGACTCCCAATCGGAATTCGAGCAAAACGCACTCCGGCGTGCCGTCACGGTCGCCCCCCTGAGTGCCGCCGCTTGGTACGAAACCGGAATTTTGGAACACAACCTGGGACGTACCGCCGATGCCAGAGCCTGTTGGAAACAAAGCCTTACTCTTTCCCGATTGTACCTGAAGCCGATCGTGCAGTTCACCAAGGCGGACATGCGCGGCGACAACGCGCAAAAACTATTTCGTGAAACCTTTCCCAATGACCCGGAATTGTTCCTGGAACTGACCAGACAATTCACGAATCGTGACATTCCCAGTTTCAACCAGGAGGCGTTGGAAGCACTGAAAGAATCCTGCGAAACGGCCGTCGATATTACGGAAGGGGAACGGCATTTCTATCGTGGATGCTATGAAATGCGGGTTGAAAATTACGAAGCCGCCGTGACGGAACTGCAAGCCGCCTGTGCGGAACAACGATCAAAACCCGAGTGGCGGTATCAACTGGCACGAGCTTGTTACTCCAACCGTCAGTACAAGGAAGCGGCGGACGAAATCAAATCCGTATTATTTTATGATCCAGCAAATCAAACGTACCTGAAACTGCGCGACGATATCCAAAAAGCCCTGCATTGAATTGACGTGACCGGCAGTAAATCACGATATACCTTGGTGGTTTGTGGTCGGCGATTAACGGTTTGTGGTGAGGAGTTGGTGGTTGGCGGTGAGGTGTTGGTGGTTGGCGATTGGTTGTCGGCGGCAACCCGCTCCTCTTTTTGATGCCAAATCGGTCGAATTTTTAAATCACTCTTCTCAATTCGAAACGCCGCCTCCGTCAGTTGAATGTATGGCCGTTTGGAAATCGACAACAACATTTCGGAACGAACGCTCAAGGAATTCGTACTGGGTCGCAAAAATTACCTGTTTTTCGGGAGTCCCGACGCGGCCAAATACTCGGCGATCATCATGTCGATGCTGTCGAGTGCGCGGCGGCATGGCTTAAACAAGTGGGAATACCTGACGGACGTGCTGTACCGACTGAGCGATTGGAACCCGAAACACGATGCGCTGCAAAACCTCCTGCCCGACCGTTGGGCGAAATCACCAACCCCGCCGACCGAAGCCGCAACCATCATGGCTCGATAACGCCGCTCTTCACGGTGATTCTGCCACTACAACCCCCATCGGTAAAATCGTGCCGATTCTTAATACGCACTTCGTGGAAGGGATACGATTTTACTATTCGCGTTTCCGTGAATTTTTCCACGATGAAGCTCTCTGCCGTTGCGGGAACGAAAAAGCGGCTGGACGGATTCGATGCTGTCCACGTTGTTATTTTCCCATCTTTTGAAGGTCACGGCAAGGCTTCCGCCAGAAAATAATCGGCCAAAACTAACGCGGCGGCGGTCATGGCGTGACTGCCCTACTTCTTTTCGTCATATTTCCACAGATTTTCGGCTGCGGCGTTTTTTCCTAATGATGCTCCATTCTTTGGTCATCGCCTCGAACACCTCGGGGGACTCGTACCTGACGATGTTTCCGGTTTCCGGTATCGGGCCGATCAACCCCCGAATGACAGGGCGACCACGCAGACTCAGATCGGTACTGCAATCGTCGATCCCCACTTGAATGTGGCGACGCATCAAATCTTCTTCCGAATCAAAATCGCGGATTTTGAGTTCGCCGTTTTTATCGTGCGTTACGACACGAAATGTCTGTTTTTTCATATTGCCCCGGTTGCTAAACCTGTTGGGGCATCCGTACCCTCATGTCCGGCGGCCGCCTGACCGCCTGTCTTTGTTACGCAAACAACAAAACAATCGCCGATAAGAATCATCATTTTTATCGACCAATGATGCGACCGGATTTGATTTTAATTCGCGAAGTCGCGTAATTGAAACAAACGGCATTATTGCGATCTTCCGCCGGCATCCAAGACACTCGGCTAAACCATTTGATAACAATTGGCATCCTCGGGCCGGGGAATGGCTTTTCCGTCGTCACGGTACTTGAAGAGCCGGGTGATTTCATCCAGTTCCTTCGCGGTCAGTGCGATGGATCCGACGGAATGAGAAGCGTCTGCGATTTGATGCGAATTGCTTTCCGCTACAACGCTGGCTTGGGAAATCGCCGAGGTGATCGATTCCACCTCATGCGTTTGTTGTTCCGACTCCTGACTGATGAGGTTGATAATGCCGTGAATCTGCTCGACCTGTTCGATGATCGTATTCAGCGAATCCGATGTGGATTGTGCAACATCGCTGCCGTGATGCACCTGGCCGATGGCTTCTTCAATCAACTGGTTGGTTTCCTGAGCGGCTTTCGCACTTCGGGAAGCAAGATTGCGAACTTCTTCCGCAACAACGGCAAAACCTTTTCCGTGAACCCCGGCACGTGCGGCTTCGACAGCGGCATTCAGGGCAAGCAAGTTCGTTTGAAACGCAATGTCGTCAATGACGTGAATGATTTTCTTGATCTCTGAAGCACCCTGCGTGATCTGGTCCATGGATTGAATCATCTCGGTCATCCGTTCGCGGCCATGCGTCGAGCCTGTCCGGGCTTGCGTCGCAAGCGTTGCGGCTTCGCTGGAGCGTTTGGCGTTGTCCCGTGTTTGCGTGTTCAGGTTTTTGATTGACGATTCTATGTTCGACATGGCTTCCGAACTTTTGGCCGAACCGGACACAAGTGCTTGAAGCGTGCCGGACAAGGAATCACTTTCGGAGTGCATTTTCTTCGAGTGATCAGCCAACTCCTTGATGGCTTGAAAGAGTGCCTCGCGCATTTCAATTAACGCAATGCCCAGCGCATCGTCCTGCGACGTGAGAGGCACATCGGTCATCAAATTCTTTTGCGCAATGAAGTGGGCGACCTTGGCTTTTTCTCGCAGAGCCGCACTCACACGATTGAACGCATTGGCCAGGACGCTCAGCTCGTCTTTGGTGCGAATATCCAGATCGACGTTCAAGTGGCCTTGCACCAACTGGTTTGCCGATTGCGTGACTTTTTGCAATGGCCTCAAAATGCTCCGGACAACCCAAAAGAGAAGGCTACAGAACACGACAAGTCCGACGGCGGTGATGGCCAAATTGTTGTAAACGTTACTCCAAATGGCATTTTCCAGTTTGGCCATCGGGATTCCGGAAAAAACGATGCCAACTGTGTTTCCATCGGGTCCGAGCAACGGATGGTAAAAAACTTTCATCATTTTGCCGAGGACCAGGGTTTCACCGAACATGTTCTCTTTGTCTTCAAAAAGTATCTTCTTCAACGACGGATTGTTAAGAGGGGTTCCGACGGCTCTTTCACCATCCGCTTTTTTCAACGTGGTTGCAACTCGCATTTCCCCAACAAACGTCGTGAAATCCAGGTCGAAAAATTCTTTCATGCCATCAACCCAATCATTGGTGTCCAGGCGATAACCCCCGGCGATCGCGCCGATGATCTTGCCGTCCTGGTCGCGTATCGCCGTCGTGCCACGCAGTGCCAAAGGGACGTTTACCGTTGATTCAAAAAAAGTTCGTAACGGTTTTCCATCGAAGGCATCTTTCACATCCGGCCTGCCTTTCGCAGAATCGCCGAATACCTCCAAATTGTGTGTACGAAGCAACGCGTTTTGTTGGGAATCAAACACTGTGAAGAAATCGGCCTTGCGAGGCATATCGTATTCCTCAATCGCTTTCAATAACGCCTCTCGGTCATTGGATTGAATCGCATGAATGAGGGTGGGGTCAAGAGCAATTTCATCAAGTTGGGTCACAAGCAAGTCGCCCATGATTTTCAGTTCATGCATAATATCACGTGCCGCCATGGTGATTTCACGCTCAAAGGACTCTTTCACCGCCTTGCGAAACGCCATACTGCTCACAGCTAAAGTGGCGATCACCAGCAGGAGTGTCATGATCACAACGGGCACAAGGATTTTTCCGGTCAAACCGCGAAGGAATTTCATTATCACACCTCTTGAAGTGTTGTCAAACTGTGTTTTTACTATGGGATGCAACCTGTTGCTCAATGGGAATACTCCAATTTCAACAGGATATTATGCAATCCGTGAGATTTGCTACTTCAAGATAGCTTATGAAAATATAAGTTGTCGCGAGATATGAAAAAAGAGCGGATAATACCAAAAATACCAGTGATAGCGATTATATAGATATTTCCGAGTCAATTGTGTAGCGGCCACGGCGTGACCGCCTTACCTGATTTGATACTGTTCCATGCGGGCATTGTAGAATTGGAGAAAACGCCCTTGCTCTACGGCCTCACGAGTACGTGACATCAACCGTTGATAATATGTGATATTATGGATCGTCAGTAGCATGGGGCCAAGCATCTCATGGGCCATGAACAGGTGCCGCAAGTAGCCGCGACTTCTCCGACATGCCGGGCAGGGACAGGTTTCCTCCAGCGGTCGTGCGTCGCGCTCATATTTCGCATTCCGCAAACGCAACGGCCCGTTGTCGGTGAAAGCCATGGCATTGCGACCGTTGCGCGTCGGCATGACGCAGTCGAACAAATCAATACCGCGTTTGATGGCTTCGAGCAAATCTTCCGGACGACCGACACCCATGAGGTAACGCGGTTTATCAGTGGGCATGGCGGGAGTTGTGGCCTCAATGATTTCGTACATCCGTTCCGGTGGCTCGCCGACGCTCAATCCGCCGATCGCATAGCCCGGAAAATTCAACTCGGCCAAAGCCTCGGCGCACTCGCAACGCAAATCCGGCTCAAGACCGCCCTGTATGATGGCGAATTGCATTTGCGTTTCGAGCGTCGCTGCATCCCGGCAACGTTTCGCCCAGCGCACGGTGCGTTGCATGGCTTCAGCTATCGTGTCACGGTCGTTCGGCAACGCGACGAGGTGGTCGAGCACCATCGCAATGTCACTGCCGAGCGTTTCCTGAATTTCAATGGCACGTTCCGGCGTCAGTTCGATGCGTCGCCCGTCGATGTGCGACTGGAACACCGCGCCCTGTTCGGTGATTTTGCGTGTTTTCGCCAAGCTAAAAACCTGAAAACCGCCGCTGTCGGTCAAAATCGGACCGTTCCAACCACAAAAGCGATGCAAACCGCCAAGTGCCTGAACCACTTGCTCGCCGGGACGCAATGAAAGGTGATAGGTGTTGCCGAGAATCATTTGGCTGCCCGTCTCGCGGAGCATGCCGATTTCTACTCCCTTGACCGTGCCCAAAGTTCCAACCGGCATAAATGCAGGCAATTCGACCGTCCCGTGCGCGGTCTGCAAGCGACTTCGCCGGGCATGGGTTTTAGGGTCTTGATTAAATAATTCGAACATGAGAGGAATGCAAAAGCCGATGGTTGCTGCGTGATAAATAAGGAATTGTAGCAAAATCACCTTGACAACAATTTTTTTCAACGCGGAACACACGGAAAAACGGAACACGCGGAATTCCGTTATTTCCGTCTTTTCGCGTATTCTGCGTTAAAAAAAATTGTTGTCAAGGTGATTCTGTTACAGTTCCTAAGCTACCCCAGTGCATTATTTTTTTATTTCCATATTGAACGAATCCCGACTTTTGCTATAATCTTCCCAAACGGGTTGTTGAGCCTGATCGCTCTAATCCGTCTTGTCAGAGCCGTTCCCAGACTGTGCGGCTTTGTTTTTCCAAACAACCCATTTTCTTTATTTTGCCACATGGAGGAAACTTATGGCGACACGCATTCCGATGAACAAGCAAGACTTGGCAGCGAGAGAACATCTTCGCAGGCTCGAATTAAACACATCAGAAATCGGATTGTCCGTCAGAACAACGAATTGCCTTGAGGAACAGGGCATCTTTACCGTCGAGCATCTCCTGCACTGTTCGCGAGATGAATTGCTCGGGATTTCCAATTTCGGCGAAAAAACGCTCGAGGAAGTTTTTCTCGCACTCGAAAAACTGGGTTTTTACCGCTACAACCGGCGCCCGAAAGGCAGCTTGGCATCATAAATTGCCGGCAGATTGTTATTGCCGACTACAGTGTTTCGACCTATAATAGTTGTGTTGTTTGCTTAAAATGACGTGTGGTGATCGACTGCCAATCCGATCATTCAGGTTTTTTGCCCCATCTCATGTTCAGCTACTCCGGTCGATTGATACGGTTGTTCATCAACAAGAAATGGCTTGCTTTTTCCCCAAGAAAGCAGGTGACGGTATCGCTTTTCTTGTATGGTACGCTCTTTGCCATTGGTATGGCTTTTTTTGTCGTACATTTTTTTAATTGGGTTTTGCCGACATGGAATTTTCATCGGGATTATGAGCAGGTCTTATGCAGCATCGTTGACACAAAGTTGGCCGAATTCCGTAAGGATGATACAGTACTCTACCGACCGGAAATTCGGATTCAATACCGGTTGGGTAAGTCACAATATGACATTTGGACTTACGAGCAGGCAACCCTTGCCCCCAATCAGCCACTCGGTTTTGACAGCAACAAGGAATCGGTCGCAGCCATTGTCGATTCCTATCAACCGGGACAGTATGCCTTTTGCTGGATCAAAGTGAACGAACCGGCTTATGCGTTTTTGTACAGTCCCCCTCAATTTTGGGGCTGGTTTTTCCTGTTGATGATGTTACTCATTGCCGGTGCCGGGGTTGCCGGTTTGTGGCTGACGATTGCACCGTGGGGATTTTCACGAGAACACATTGTCGGCAAACGATCACAAAGACTTCCCTTTCTCGGTGTATCCCAAAAACGCCTTCCATTTCCGACCATTCCTGACCCGTCGGCCATCAACGACAGTCCGGGAACCTATCTCGCTTTCCGATTGCCGACTTCTCAGATTTCCGGTATTCGCGTCATTGGATTGATTCTGCTATGCCTGTTTTGGAACATCATCGCCTGGATCGTCTTGTTTTCCGTTTTTTTGGGAAACGCAGATAACCCTTCCTCTTTGGTGTCTCGTATCTTTGCGGTACTGTTTTTCCTGCTTGGGCTTGGCACAATCGTTTGGGGCATCAACCTGGCCATGATCGCCTTTGGTGTTGGGGCAACTCTGCTTGAACTTTCCGACCATCCCATCAAACCGGGGCGAAGCTATCGCTTGTACTTAATGCAACTGGGGGCTTTTCACATCAAAGACTTTTCGGTTGCGATTGTATGCGATGAAATCGCGCGTTTTCGCCAAGGGACAGATACGATCACAACGCATAAGGAAGTGTTTTGCAAGACGCTTTTTCATAAAACGGATTTCGAGACAACGCAGGACACACCGCTGGTCGAGGAAATGCGGTTTTCATTACCTTTCGGTGCAATGCACTCGTTTTTTACTGAACACAATGAAATACGCTGGCGCATCAGCGTCCAAGCCGATATTGCTCATTGGCCGAATCTGAACCGCAGTTGCCCGATCATTATACGACCATCGCAAATTGTTGCGTCTCCGTATCCGACCGAGTATGACGATGATGATTTGTATCCGCGATAGCTTGTGTCGTAATATCATCAACCTGACAATGTATCCCAAGTGATGCCATCGAAGACGCATATTAAGGACACATTGACATCGCATCATTGTATTTCAAATCAGCCCGTTGTCGCGTTGCAGTTGTTTTTCCGAACGACGGTAGCGAAAGCAGATTCCAAGAATGATGCAAGGAAGATACAACTCAAAGAAAGGAAAACCGCGAAATACAATGTTAGCCCGCCATTCAGGGATGAAAAGTCTGACATACCACATCACAGCAAAAAACAGGGACAGGATTGCGCCATTGCGAAGCAATCCGACATTGACCTGACCGAATAACCTTAATGCAAGAAATGCGGAAAACAGTATTACGCACACGAACCGAACGGGAATAACACTCCAGATGACCAGGACTGCAAGCGGGGACGCCACCGGAAAATTCATCGCTCTGTGAAAGTCAAAGAACACGGAGACAATCAGCCAGCCAAGACACAATATCACGAGCCAGATCATTGCGGTTCCCAAAATGGTCTTCTTGAGTTGCTCCGCCACGGCGTTGTAAGATTCTTCCGGGTCGGAGATTGGCGGCTGGAGCCAGACTTTCAGCCTGGCCAGAATGAGGGGCAGATGGTTTTGCCCCTTGCACCGGAAACAATACGACTTGTCGCGGGGTAGGACAATGTCAATCTCATACCCGTGGACGCTGACTTGCTTGCGGGCTTCTTCACGCGACAGTTGAAGGTACTCGCCGCCTGGCAGCCGACACTCGAACGAATCCCGCACAACGTTGATCCGGTAAGTTCTCACTGCCGGTTTGAAAAAGGCGATGAAATGCCCCTTGAGTTCCAGCGGACCGCGCGGCTCCATGTCCGGCTCTTCTTCACCGTCGGAGGAAACCGACAACGGCCGCGCGTTCATTGGCAACGGCTCGTCGTCATAATAGGCGTAAGGGTTGGTTGTCATGGGTGATAATAAACACGGCGGCGGTCACGCCGTGACCGTCCTAACTTTCTACAACGACTCTTCCTACCGAATATTGCGACCACATGAAACACAGCCCCATGCTCATCTGTTTTATTCACGGCTTTTCAAGTATCCATCCATAACCTTGAATAAGGCCTCAACCTGAATGGTGTCATCCTGAACGCAATCCGCTGCGAGAAGTGCCAGTTCAAGTTGTTGCTGACTTGCCAAAGTATAACACAAATCACGCCAGTGCATATCCGCTTCGCTCGAGAGAACTCCCCGGGTGGGGTCGCGCGGCGGCAAGGGTAAGGGGGTGGTCGTCGTGGTCACTTCCGTCATCAGCCGCCTGCCACGCTCCCACTGACCGGCACGCAACGCAAACTGTGCGATGTGGAGCAGGGCATCAGGCTGGTTCAGATTGAAACCCCCTTGATACGACATTGAGTATCTCCCGTTTTTACGGCGTTCCGACTGCGGAAGTTCGCGGACAGTTTCTTCGGCGGTATCAAAAAATTTGTCGGCCAACTCTTTGTCGTTCCATTTTGAAGCAATGTATGCCAAAAAATACCAGGCTTCCCGTTGACGGCTGAGTGTATTCAGCAGTTCGAGGGTTTCGTCGCGGAAACCCGCTTCATATTGTTCGATCAACCGCGTCCCTGAATAGTAAACATCATTCGTATTCATATCAAAATAGACGTTGCCGGCCTGGTCGTAAAAGTAAAATTGATTGACCGTGTTAAATGTTTTCCTTGCACTCACGAGGTCACCTGCGGCAACGAATTTCGTCCCGATCAGTTGTAACAGCGTCAAGTGTTTTCGACGAAGCGTCATTTGCTCCAAATAGGCCGTCCAAATCGCCGGTTCGTCCGCGCCGGGCAATGTTTTGGTCTTGTGAAGGGCCAACAGGAATCTCTCCAAATAATCATCATATTCTTCTCGTTTCATGGAGTCGAGAGCGAGTAACCGTTTGACATCCTCTGCGTTTCCAAGAAAAGCTGCCAATAATGACATGGAACAATTCTCATTGGCCATGACGGTATTATCATCATCGGGCTGGAACTTTTCCAACCAGGTCATGGCTTCATCAAGAGAACCGTCAAGATACGTGATTTTAGCCATTCGGAGATAAAACGCATTCAGTATGCGGCGGGTATTTTCCAAGATGCGTCCACTCCTTCGCTTTTCCAGTGCCAGGGCGTCCTCCAAAAGTTTCAGGGCTTCCTCCTTTTTCCCCATCGTGACGAGCACTTCCGCATGAGCAACCCAATGGTCACTCAAACTCCTGCCCATACGATAAAGAACAAAGAGTTCGGGCATTTCATATTTATTTTGCGACAAGTCCGTGTTTTCGTCGAGCATTTCCTCCAGCAACGGCCGGTTGATCTGTTCCTCAAGCAAGGCTTCGGCTTTTTCCATGTCGCCATTGAAATAATACCAGAGCAACATTTGGGGACCTTGACGATACTTAAAAACCGTTGCATTCTGCGGCAAATAAGAAGTCGAATCCATTCTTTTTTGTTCATCCGGTAACGCTTCGAATTGATCGACGGAAAGATAACATTCACGGACACGCTTTTCCGCCCATTCCCGATAGGGAACGATGTGGATCACGTTATCCTTTTCCCGGCAGGGAAAATGGAATTGCACCGTTGCCCCATCCGCAAGCGGACGCGAAGCATAACCGTCGGCAAGCAAAGTATCTTCCGTCTTTTTTGAAAAAAGATCAAAAGGACTTTGTGTTGGAAAGGGATACCACGAAGGATACGGATATCTCCACTCCCGCATAATGAATGGTTCAAGTTCAAAGAAATACTGATCCGTATCAAACGCAAACTCCCGACGCCGGTAGGAGGGTAACGGTGAAAGAAGGGGATAAAGATGATCGTCGTAGTTGTTAGAGGAGAACCCTACACTTCCCTTTCCTTCCAATTCCGCACGCAGGTCGAAAAGATGGTGACTCCTGCCGCTATCGCTGGAAATGCCGATACGAGGCGAGACCTCCACAATTTGCTCGCACTGGTCGGCCAACCCCAGAGTTGTGAGCGTTGTCAACCATGACCGCACGCCGTTGTACAACCAATCGAGGGAAAACGAGCGCTCCATCAGAGCGTTGTCAAACAGCATATCGGTTTTTTGACGGTTCAAAATTTGTCGAATGCGTTCGAGAGCTTCGGCGATTTCCGGTGGATGTCCCTTGGTTTCGATTTGCGCAAAATCCACTTCCGGCAACGACCAGGCCACAAATTCGTGCGGGTGTTGATAAGGTTTGTGCGCGACGTACAATTCACGAATTTCATGGGGTGCGATCCGCCAGGTGTCGTCGGCCATTCCAATAGAAAAACGCACGAGTCCCGCCGGCAAGATCAGCAACAGGAACCCAAATATCGCGGACTTTTTCCAATTCATAAGATCATCCTTTGATAAAAAATGGTAAATTTGGCTACCGCACTTCTTCCTCAATCCAATTCAAATAGTCGCTTGACCCGTCGAGGATGGAAAGAACGACGATTTGCGGACACTCGTAACTGTGCATTTGAAGAATCGCGTCGCGCACAGCGGGGTAGCGTTCGTGGGTGGTTTTGATGATGCAAAGCCACTCGTCGTCAGTTTCGATTTTTCCCTTCCAGCGATAAACGCTCGAAACGGGCAAAACCTGAACGCACGCGGCCAAGCGTTTCTCGACAATCGTGGCCGCGATAGTCTTGGCTTCCTGTTCCGTTCCGCAAGAGGTGTGTATTTCGATGAATTGTCCTGTCGGCATGGTTGCTCCTCTGATTCGACCATTATTTTGCACACAGATAACACTGATGATACAGATTGACACTGATTAATCTGCGTGAATCCTGATAAATCCGCGTTATCTGCGTGCAAATAAAAAATCAGCCGGCGATGAAGTCGTCGAGAATTTCGTTGTATTTCTCCGGGGAATAGTTCCCTTCTTCGACGGTGATCCAGCCGTTATAATTGTACTTGTCGAGCAAAGCACGGACTTCTTTCCAATCGGTGCTCGATTGGTCGGTCGGACACCAATCCCCTTTGCCGCCTCCGCGTTTGCCGAGAAATTCCGTCACCTTGTAACCCTTAATGTGCAGTTTGACCAGCGAACGACCGAACGCTTCAATCCAAAGTTGCGGTTTGGAATATTTCGTGTGATTTCCGAGGTCGAAATATGTTTGAACCCAGGGATTGTCGAAATAATTCACCAACGCGGCGGCAAGTTCCGGCGTGCTCCAGAGATTGTTCCAGACGTTTTCCAAGGCGATCATGACACCTTCTTCCGCCGCAACCGGGATCAGCTGTTCCATCGCTTTGATCGTGGCGACCGTCGAATCGTTCTGCACTTTGATGTAGTCGGCGTAGGGCGTGTTGTCCCCTTCGGCAACCGTTTTGACCATGAGCGTTTTCGGATCGAAGTCAATGTCGAAATCCCAGGCTTCCGGCATGGCCATTCCACCGACCCGACAGGGAACCAGCAGAATGGCACCGGCTCCGTAAGCGGCGGCGACACGAATCGCGTGGGCCGTCTCGTCAATCGTCTTTTGGGCGACGGACTCGTCTTTGTGATTGAATTCCGCCCAGCCGCGCATGACCGAATGGACGTAAAAATCGTGTTTCTCCGCGATCAGGCGATTTTTCCGGGCATCGGCGACTGTAATATTGTTCCAATTGGTCACTTCCATTCCGGCAAATCCGGCGTTTTTCCACTTTTCGCAGATTTCATCCGTCGGAGCACCGGCGATGAGGGCTTTGAACAAGCGGGTTTTGTATTTCGGGGCACTGATTGCTGTCTGAGCCGAAGCGGTGGGAAGCGAAGCATGGGCGGCGGCGAACACTCCGGCTGTGACTGCTGCCGAAGTGCCTAAAAAACGGCGTCGGGAAATATTCTGGGGCATGGTGGTTCTCCTTCTTTGAGAAGTGATGTGATTAATGGAGTAAAAACTCTGCAAACCTTGTTCACCGAAATTATACCCGATCTCACAAAGGGAATCAATATTTGCCTGGGACTTGTATTCTTCAGGAACTTGAGGTAGCATGTGAACAGGTTTTGTGCCGATTGCGGCGGCCACGGCGTGACCGCCCTACATTTGACGTGACGGTGCTACGTTATGAATAGCAGACAGGAAAACCATGCCTCATCATTACGACCGACAACTGACGGAAATTGCCGAATTGCTGAAACAATCGAAGCGAGTCCTGTTCATTACCGGGGCGGGCATTTCGGCGGACAGCGGGTTACCGACTTATCGTGGTGTCGGCGGGTTGTACCAGAGTTGTTGCGCTGACGGCACACAACAAAACACCGAGGATGGTTATCCCATTGAAACGTGTCTGTCCGGGCCGATGTTCCGCAAGAAGCCGGAAATCACCTGGAAGTACATGCTCCAACTCGGCATGGCCATTGCGGAACATCAACCCAACGACGCACACCGGATCATTGCCAAATGGGAACAACAGTTTGCCGAACGCGGCGACAGAGTCGTGGTTCTCACGCAAAATATCGACGGTTATCATCTTGCCGCCGGATCGAAGAACGTCTATGAATTTCACGGTTCGCTCGGTACGCTAAACTGCACAAAGTGTGCATGGTCGGAATCGTTCAGCTTGGACGACAACATGATTGAGCGGCTCCAAACGCTGCAACAGACGCTTCCGCCGCGATGTCCGCAGTGTAATGCTGTGATTCGGCCTTGCGTCGTGCTGTTTGAGGAGATGCTGCCGGTCAACGTGATTGAAGCATTTCAATACGAATTCAACTGCGGCAAGGGATTCGACCTCGTATTCTCGGTCGGCACGTCGGGGATGTTTCCCTACATCACCGGCCCGATTCGCATGGCTGCGGCAAAGGGCGTCCCGACTGTTGAAATCAATCCGGCGGAAGGCGACCTCTCGGACGTTGTCACTTTCCACCTTCCCCTGACCGCCGCCGAAGCACTGCGGGAGATTGATCGGCGGTTAGAGTAGCATGGGAGCAGATTGAATACGCCCGTTGAAACTATATTTTTGTCGGCGTGCGGCCTGCCTCCCCGGTTGAAGCCGAAATATCTCTCACCCACTGAAAGGAAAAACCATGACAAAATTTTATCTGACTTTGCTATTGACATTATGTATCGTGACTCCGGGATTGGCCCAGGAAAGTGAGAGGGTTTCGCCTCCGTACAACGAAATTAATGCTGTCGAACTTGGAGGAAAGGTTGGTATCTACCGAATACTTGACGAACCGAAAGTCCTTCTTCTGACTGATGCTCATCGAGAACCCGTGAATTCTGCCCAACAAAGAAGAACAAAACTTATCGTGATCGGTGAACAGGAAAAGAAATTTCTCGTCAATCCCCAGGGAGCTTTTTGGAACGATTACCTTGCCAAAGGGCGGTTCAATGAAGAGTCCTGTGCCTCAACCAACCGACCGTTCACGCCACTTCACCTGCCTGATGCTGAGATTCGTGCCGTCAAAGAAGGTGATGTTATTGAAGCTGATGGTTTGGCTCTCCATGTTTTGGAAACACCGGGACTGAGTCGGGGTTCTGTCACTTATTATCAATATCTTATGAACACCGAGAGAGTCGCGCATATTTTCACCGGCGATTTGATCTATGGGGACGGTAAAATCGCCAACATCTATGACCTGCAAGACAATTTCCCGGAAGCGGAAATTGGACCCTATCATGGTTTTATGGCCAGGACACCGCAGTTGATCGCCAGTCTGGAGAAAATTCGTTCGCTTCGACCAATTTCTCTTCAACCAGCCAGAGGGGAACAGGTCAAATATCAGGCGATTGACACGCTGATTGCACGCCTGCGTGCGGTATATCGCAATTACCTGAGTACCTGTGCGTTGTGGTGGTACTTCGGCGAAAAGCGGATGAACGCCAGTGCCGTGGCCATTTTGGGAGAGGATTTCGACCCGGCACAACTCGACCGGATGCTTGAAGCGACGAAGTTTGAGAACCCTGATTGGCTGGTTGGTGGGAGCAGTGCGACCCGCAACCTTTCGACGACACGAATGATACGCTCCGAAACCGGGGAAGCGTTTGTCATGGACGTCAACGGTGATCGCGAGGCCGATCAAATCATCGACATGCACAAGAGCGGCGAAATCGGGAATGTGACCGGCATCTTCGTGACGCATTATCACCACGATCACAACAGGGGCGTGCCGAAGCTCGCCGAGTATTTTGAAGCTCCGGTTTACGGTGTCGAACCGCTGGCCGATATTTTGGAACGTCCCGGAGCGTATCGGATGCCCTGTTTGGATAAAACCGTCGTGGCACCCGTTGTTCGTAAAAACGACGGCGAAACCATGCAATGGAACGAATTCGAACTCACGTTTTTCGACTTCCCCGGCCAGACGCTGTACCACAACGCCCTGCTGGTACGAAAAGGCAATGAGCGACCGATTTTCTTTATCGGCGATTCGTTCACACCGACCGGCATCGACGATTACTGTGCCTGGAACCGCAACCTGTTGCAAGACGGCAAGGGTTATCTGTGTTGCCTTGAGAAGATTCGCAACCTCGACCCGTCGCCGATGCTCGTCAACGCGCATGTCGATCCGCCGTTTGAGTTCGATACGGCAAGGCTTGATTACATGGAACGTGCCTTGCGCGAACGCATGGTGCTGCTCGCCAACCTGCTTGCCGTGCCGGAGATCAACTTCGGACTCGACCACGCCTGGTGCCGCTTTGATCCCTTCGTTTCAACGGTGAAAGCAGGCGAATCGACCATTCTCAAAATGGTCATCACGAACCATTTCCAACACCCCGCCACGTTTTGTGTTATACTCGAACCGGACGAGGCTTTTCCGTTTGAAGTATTGTTTGGCCGGAGTACCGGCGATTCGCCGGAACCGATACACGAGTTGCGAATCGAACCGGGTAAGGAGCAGTCGATATCATGGACGCTCACGCCCAAGAGCGACAACGCCGCCGAAAACGCCCAAACCGGGTTTATTTCCGCCAGAGTCACGACCGAGGACGGTACGCTGTCGGGGCATTGCGAGGCGGTGATTGAGAGGTAAGATTGACCACCGTAATGAGTCGGGGAGGATGCGAAGCGAAATCCCCCGGATTGTTTGTCCATATTGACACGAAACGCATGGTTTGCTATGATACAATCTTGCGTTGCAAGTGATTGATCACAAAAGAGTTAAAGCAACACATGAAATCAACCCCCGAAAGTCAAATCATGCCGAAAATTACCGTTTCCCAAAATCACAATCTCGACCAATCCGTTGTTACTGCGTTGCTCAAGTCTAAAATGGCCGCCGCATTGCAGGAGCACGCAAATGCCGTCCGCAATTTCGGTGAACGTTGGATTGACGATCACACGATGGAGTTTGCATTTAAGGCGATGGGGTTCAGCGTCAGCGGGTTGCTCAAGTCGTTACCGGGTCAAGTGGCGATTGATGTCACGCTGCCACTTGCCGCCATGATGGTCAAGGGCATGATCGAATCACGTCTGAAAGAGGAAATCGGGAAAATTCTCACCGAATCAGAGCCCGCTTCGTGAACGACGATCACCAACAATCATCCAAGCGTATCAACCATGATATGCCGCTTCACTCCGTTGATTTTTTTCCTGCGTCGAAACTGCGGGTTTCTGCAGTTCGAGCCGATTTGACGCTTTGCGAATCGATGCTTCCTGCACTGGGCGTCGGTTCGCATCCCGCTTCTTCACGCACCTGCTCTCGCAATGTGTCGTGGATTTCATCCCAAAGGCCAATACGTCGCCATGTATGAAAATAGTCGCGAACCGTCCCTTCCGGTGGCAGTGTTGTCAAGTGGAAAGGGCATGCGGCAAATTTTTCCAGGTCCATCCGTTGACCAAGACATAAAAAATGATGTTGAACACTTCCCGCATGTTGGTTTTGCGTTCTCTTCCGACATGATAGACCAAACGTATCTCCACAAATATTTATCCGCAGATACACGCCGATTGATGCAGATGAGGTCATTCGGTCAAACATCGTTTCAACAAAATAGCGAAAATAAAAAAATTGGAAATGATGTATTTTTGGTTGTTTGATTTTGTTTATTTTATCTAACCGTTCACGAATAACTGTTCGTTAAACGCCCGAAGCTACCTTAGCCTTGGTTTTTCGTCATGGGTTATTCTGCGGTGGCCAGAGTCGGCGGTGAGGTATCGAGCCAGCAAGCCCG
>Ga0082212_10005733_pt1 | contig 16835 bp, 9 predicted proteins | sample TergutNt197P3_FD_71548 | JGI IMG/M metagenome (GOLD analysis project Ga0082212, IMG submission 71548) | Neocapritermes taracua P3 segment gut microbial communities from Petit-Saut dam, French Guiana - Nt197 P3 | ecosystem: Host-associated > Arthropoda: Insects > Digestive system > Gut ... | reverse complement strand
TCCCCCCTATTGATAATAATGCATAAAGATTTCCTCAAGAGTCGGCTCCTCGATGAAAGCGTCCTCGACCTCAAGGGCTGATATCTTCTTCAACAGGGCGTCTACGTCGCCTTTATACATGAATGAAGCGTTCGCGCCGTCCTGCTTCAACTGAGCCACATTGCCGGCTTCAAAGTATTCTTCCGGGATCGTATTTCTGCTTGTGACGGTCACTTTCTTGAAGCCGTCTTCCCTGAGCTCCTTTATCGCCTGGATATTGATCAGCCTTCCCTCTTTCAATATGGCTACGCGTTGGCAGAATTTCTGTACTTCGCTGAGGATATGCGAGGAAAAAAAGATTGTCGCGCCGCGCTTGTTTTCCTCGGTAAGGATTTCGAAAAAAGTCTGCTGCACGAGAGGGTCGAGCCCCGCCGTCGGTTCGTCCAGAACGATCAGTTTGGGCGAGTGGCAAAGGGCGCTGACTATGCCGACCTTTTTTTTATTACCGAAAGATAAATCCGCGATTTTCCGCGTTTGGTCAAGCCCCAGGCGCTCGCAGAGCTCGGCGGTCTTCCCCTTGCAGTCTTTTTTGTATAATTCCGCCGTATAGGAAAGCAATTCCTTTACCTTCATATTGTCATAATACGCGGATTCGCTGGGCACATAACCCACGTCCCGGGCGATGATATCCGCTTCTTTGATGCAGTCCCTGCCAAAGATCGTCGCGCTGCCGCCTGTGGGTTCAAATAACGCCAGCAGCGTACGGATGGTCGTTGACTTCCCCGCCCCGTTCGGCCCGATAAAGCCGAAAATCTCGCTTTCATCGACGGCGAAGGACACATCCTCTATGCCGCGTTGTTTACCGTAATACTTGGTTAATCCCTTAAGCTCAATCACCGCGTTCATGTTAAGAATTCCTCCTTGTATAGATTGCTTTTTAGCATATTCAGGCATCGCGTGAACTCAAGCATGATCTCGTCCATAGGACGGATACTGTCCAGCCGGCTTCCAACGAGGCCTTCCGCGTATTTCACCAGGATATCGAGTACGAGCTCAGGGTCGACGCCGTCCTTGAATTTGCGCTTGTCCGAGCCTTCTATGGTGATTTGGTGGCGGATTTCCCCGCCTTGTGAAAACAGCGTTTTGATTTGTTCGGCGACTTCCGGGTCGTTTTCATAAAAAATACTTGCCAAAAAGCCGGTCATCGCGGGATAGCGGTTCATGATCGCCAGCTTTTTTTTTGTCGCGTCTACTACTTTTTCAAAGAAATCCGCGTTGGCTGTTTCCCTGTTTTCCCATACCTCGGCCATCATTATCTTGCCGGTATATTCGATGAGATAGAAGTACAGAGTTTTTTTATTACCGAAATAGTGGAAAATCAACGCTTTCGAGATCCCTGCCGCCGCCGCGATATCGCTCACATATGCCTTTTTGTAGCCTACCGCGCCAAAAACCTTCATTGCCGCCGCCGCGATATGGTCTTGCCTTACCTGCGGCAGCGCGATAAACTTATCCATCGCCATCACCTCCTCCGCACCCATTAACCGCTCCGGTCAATGCTATTGTAGCATGATTAACCGCTCCGGTCAACAGCTTTCAAAAAAAATACATAGGGCAACGCAAACGGCGCGGATGGGCTCCGCAGAGGGGCTATTCATACGCGATGGATTGAACAGTTTCGTTTGCCGGATAAGAAATCGAAAATCAGGCGAATCCGTAGGCGTGACACGATGTCGCGCCAGGCGGAACGCGACACGATGTCGCGTTGGAGACGTTAGGATTTGCGTCGAACGATTTCTATATCTGGCCGAAGCTGTGAACCATCGCGTATGAATAGCCCCTCTGCGGAGCCTGTCAGTGCCTGAACAGCAATGAGGCTGTAATTAAACAGCCCCATTGCCTGTGTTTTCTATGCGATTAATGCTGTATCCGACTTTATTTGCCGTTCATGACGACTCTGAATTCTTTGATGTTCGAACCGTTGCCTTTGACGTCGTAGTACAGCGTATACGCGCCAAGGTTGTATTTCCCGTCCACGTTAGCGTTGTTCGCGTTGATTTCAAGGGCGTACTGCACGACTTTCTTCTCTCCGTTTGAATATATTTCCGTCACAGTGAACGTCAGTACCCAAACTCTGGAATTCTTGCCGGTTTCCTTTATCCCGATGAAATCCTTGGCTGTAGCAGCCGCGCCGACGAGGACCGGCTCCGGATCCGCGCCGCCCGTATGGTCGATCACGAAGCTTATCTCCGGTTCGGCATAGGGCTGATCCTCGTCTTGGGCAGTGAGAGATATCTTCACGATGTATTCGCCGTCATGGAGCGTCGCGAGGAAATCCTCGTAGAGTATGATATGGACGCTTCCCTCATAGGCTTCGCCTAAAGCTTTGTCGCCGTAGAGTTCATCGTTGTAAAGCAGATACTTTTCTCCGTTCGGCACAAGGGTCAATTCGTATGGTACGTGGTCGATGATCAGGTATACCGCGTCTAAATCCTTATAGTCGGCAGTTGCGACAAACTCCGCGTCCTCACCGTCGTCCAGCACAACGCCCGGTTCGTTGATGAACGTCGGCGCCGGCTTTATCTCGCTCCGGTCGCGGACCCTGATGCGGGGCAGAGGCGTTCCGCTCATGGTCTCCCCGATAGACGCGAGGCCGGTCACGCCGACGAAAGCGCCGTCCTCCACGAAACTCAGGTCGACGTCGGCGGTGATATACGCGTTGATGTAGACTAACGCGCCGACTCCCGTATCATCTGTGAGCGTAAACTGACTGATCACGCCGCCTGTCTCCCTGACGTCCGATACAGTCCCCGACGTCTTGATGAGTTTACCGGTATGCGCGGGATCCATAGCGTCGCTTGTAGACAATGGCTCCGGCTCGGTTTTGCTGATCGAGGCGTCCACGACGTCCAGCTTCCTCACCGCGATCTGCGTCTCGCCCTGATAGGCGCTGACCGTGCCGGTGACCCTGATCCTTTGCCCCTCCAACACACCGGAGGACACGGGGAAAAGGTTGATGCCGCCGGTGGCGTCCTGCACATAGATACAATCGAAGAAGCCGGTGTTCGTCGCTCCGTCGCCGCTGTACACATTCGTCGTGGCGACGCCCTCGACAGTCACGATGGCGCCTTCACCCTTATCTTTCACTTCCGCGATGGGGACGACTTCCATGATGGACTGAATCAGGTTCATTACTATATTTTGGTTGCTGTACAAGTCGGAGATATTGTCTACGCTGGAGTTCCTGATCTCAAAGTTGCTCATGAACGCGCCACCCGCTACGATCACCTGTGACGTCACGCCGTTTCCATGATCCACCGTTTCCGTCGCCATGATCATAAACTGATCGTCATACATACGCGACGCTACTCTGGGATACGCCTCCGAGTTCGGATGGACGATATCATAATCTTCGGACCGGCAGCCCTCGGGCAGGCTGACTACCTTTGACACGCCGTCGGGAAGCGCCGCCGCGGCGGGCGCGTTCCACCAGTTACTGTTATCCTGACTGACCGCATATACTGTGGTTCCGCCGTATTGGCTGAATCTTTGCCCGATATCGACGGTCTTCATCAGGGGGTTGCTGAAATTGTACGCGTTGTGCTCCCCGGCGGGGTACAACCTGTTTGGCGCGTTGGCGACGCCGGGCCAGTATGGCGGGGACGACCTGTCGGCCGCGCCGTCCTGGGCGATACGGAGCGTAGACCCTATGGCGGCAAGCAGCTTGTTTTGCTGGGCAAACATCAGATCCTCATATGGCATTCCCGCGAGGGTTCCGTATGTGTCCGTATATCCGCCTTCATAGATATTGCTCCAGCCTGTGAGGACCGTAGTGCCGCCGCTTTTCGCGAAGGCTTGGATGGCGTCCCTGACCTCCGGTGTGTAAGAAAGGTACGCGGGCAACCCTGCCGGATTACCGGGGATATTGGGATACAGCCTCCTGCTGGGCGCGGTCAGGAGCAGCGCCCGGTATTGGGGATTAGCCGCCGCGGCGATGAGTTCCGCTTCGGTATTCAGGATATTGACCCGTACGCCGTAGCTGGCCGCCACGTCGGCAAAGTTTGTCATGTTGTCTTTATAGTTGCCGCTTACGTATTCGTTGTAGTGGGAGCCGTCGACGCCGATAAAGACCAGCCCCTGGGCGTCCCAGACGTCGTAGGTAATGCTGTACGAGTATGTGAGTTCAGCGCCGTCCGCGAAGGCCAATACAGCCGCGACGGTTACCGTAGTCTCTCCGGCTGCCGAAGGCGCGTAGATAAAGACGTCGGTGAATTCGCTGTTTGGCGCTATGCCGATACCAAGATTGTTTCTCTCATCCAGGATGGCGCCTCTGGCTTCATACATGATGGAAATGAGGGTCGCCGCCTGCTGCTCGTTATTAAATATAGTGGACTTAAGCTCTACGCTTTCTCCCGTGACCGGCATAATCTTGTCCTTGGTGACTTCGGAGAATCCCGCCGCTTTGCCCTTGCCGAGCCACACAGGCGCCGTCACCGCTATCCGGTCGCCCTGGGGCGTCGATACGATGACCCTCAGATAGTAGTATCCCGCCGCTGGATTGTTTATGGTTTTCGCGTAGTTATAATCCCGCGTATTCGGCGTATCTTTAAACAGCTCCACGCCGCCGTTCGTGACAAGGCATACGGACTTGACATAATTTCCCGCCGTGGGATTCACGATCTCCGCTGTGAAATCCGCCGACGCGGGGACGACGTCCAGTATCGTGCCCAGAGGCTGCCCGTTGACCTTGTATACGATCTCAAGATCCGCGACTTCTGTAGAGTATACGCGCATATCCCGCAGCGCCTGATAGACGCCGTCCAGCGAGAGGTCGTTCGTCCAGATACCGACCCGCGCCGCGTTCGCGTTGCCCCACTTGCCCAGATGGTTATCCTGGTCGTTTGTCGGCGCCACGTGCCAGCCTTTATCCAGCGCCATGGTATATTGCTCATACGAGGGGAAGTATCCCCCCGATCCGATAGCGCCTTCCCCGTTGCCCACCTCAAGGAGTGAAATGCGCTGATCGATGACGGGATCATAGTAGGAGAAGTTGTTGAAATTGCCGAATGTCGTTCCCGGATGATTGAACATGGTGATGGAGTCCGGGGTCCGCGTAAGCAGTTCGTAATAGGCCCGCATCCCCGCGTCGTTTGGTTTGGTGTTAAGCGCTGTGTTATTTCTGCTGACGAATCCGCCTGTGTTGAACGTGTTCATATGCCCGGGCCCGCCCGACCAGGTCATCTCATAACCGTAGAAGCTGACGAACTCGCCTTCCCTGAACGCTTTGGCTGCCGCGTTTTGCCCTCTCAGCCAGCGCTCGTTGTTATTGTTATAAGTATTTAAGTCGATAACAGCCGGGTTGTCGCTGTTTTGCGCCGCCGGTTCGCCAAAGCTGTTGCTATGGTCGGTCACCGCGAAGAAGTCCAGGTCGGCTACTTCCCTGGCATACCGGTATGCTTCCTCTACTTCGCCGATGCCGTCGGACAGGTTTGTGTGGGAGTGTATCTGCCCGAAGTAGATTTTCTCGCCGCCGGAGACCGCTATCGTATAGGTAAACGTCACTTTTTCTCCGGCGATATAACCGTCTTTCTCAGCCCGCGCTTCGATCGTGAGTTTAGCCGGATCGCCGATAAACAGTTCCTCGCCCAGGGTCAGCGCTTCCGCGTATAACCGCTCGGCGCCGCCGTTGACCGCGTATAGGATACTCGCGTCCGCCACCGCGCTCTCAAGTTTAATGGTCGCGCCGGGGATGACGGGGCCGGAATTCTTACTGGCGGTGACGAGGGGCAGTTTCGCCTGCGTATACGCGTACGCGTTGATTCGGCTTTCGTCCTTGCCCGGAGCGGCCGCTTTGACCCGCAACGCGAGGGGTAAAACGCTTACCTCGTATTCATTCCCAACCGCCGCCGACCATGTCTCGCCGCCGTCGACTGAAACCATTACGGCGTAACCGTCGATTTCACCGTCTTCTTCCGAGCCGGGCGCGAACGCAATGACCTGCCCGAGGGGGACTTCCCCGCTTCCGACGTCCGGAACCGGCCGGCGTAATTGGTTCTCGCCGAGGATATAGTCGCCGTTGACTGTGATGTAGTTGATCTGGTGGGTGCCGCCTGGCGCGATGGCGTCGTCGGGCGCGTAGGTCCCGATGCCGGCCCTTGCCGATATGTTGGATGTGAGCAGCCAGCGCAGATACAAGGTATCGAGGTTGTTCGCCCCCGCCGGCAAGGTTTTCTCATAATGGGTTTCGCTGAGATTGACCGCGTTGGGCACGACAAACGCGGCGTTGTCCGCGTCGAACCATTCTACGCCGTCGGCGCTGTACTGCAGTTTGAAATCGCGGGGGCCCGTGCCGGACGAGCGCATGTTCCAGCAGATTTCGATATTCTTAAAGCCCGCGCTGGAAGTAATCGCGTACCACCAGGCGTCGTTCGCGGCGCCGTTCAGCCCGCTCACGTTGGCGCCGCCGGAGCCGAAACCGATGCTTAGGAGGGTTCCGCCTTTGATAAACCGCAGAGACGAACCGGACATGAAGTCGCCGTCTGTAGCGGCGATTTCCATACCGGAAGCCGCGCCCAGATTCCACTGCGCCGCGAAGCCGTAACCATCCGTGCCCGTCGTGTCGGGGGGCGGCGGCTCTTCGCCGGGCGCGATACCGCTCTCCACGCAGAAGAGCTGGGGCGAGTTGAACATATATCCGCAGCCTGTGATAGTAAGCCAGTCGCCCTCGGCGATAGCGGCGGACAAGGCTGCCCTCAGGGTAAGCGCCGCGCCGTCCCTGGCGATGGTGTGATTCTGGGCGCTCGTCGCCGCGTTCCTGGAGGCGAGTTGTACATCCTTCACGACGACCCAGGAACCTACGTACTTACCGGCGGCCAGTTCGGCGACGGTTACTTCCGTCGGTTCGGTGATAAACGCGCTTGCTTCGTCGTCCACAACGACGTCGCTAATATTCACGGGGACGATTTCCTTCAATCCGGCATAATCCGCCCGGTTGCCGGTCACCGTGACGATCTTTCCGATATAGGATGAGAAATTCGCGCCGCCCATATAAACGCAGATACCGTCGTTTTCACCCGTGCCGTCCTGCACCATCATAGAGTTGCTCGCGTATAGATAAGTAGCCTGGCCCCTGATGGTAACGGATTCGCCCGGGGGAGCCGCGTTTGCCTGGGCTACCGTCGTCCCGGCCGCGTGGGAAATATCTTCGATCTTTGAAACCATAAACTGAGCCGTACCGTTATAGTTCGCGGCTATGCCGATTACGTCGATTATGTCGTCCGGCGCAAACTCAGCGGGCAGAGTACTACTCACGGTACACCGCATCGTCGTAGAAGCCCCGCTGCCGGGATCAATGATGATATGATTGGAGTTTGTCGCTATTGTCGAGAGCTTTACGCCTTCAATTTTAACGAGCTTCCCCTCATAAGCAAGCGAATTTAACTGGCTTATGCTTATCTTTACGGGCGTCGCGGGCGCGGCAGGATCAGTCGACACTTCTATCGCGGCTACGCTCGCCGGCTGGATCTGAAGCACGCCGGTATAAAGGCCCAAGGTACCGGCGACCCTGACTCTCGCGCCGATATCAAATGTTGTTAACGATATACCCGTTATATATACGGCGATACCGGCCGTGTCGTCCTGGATGTACAGCGTGCAATTCGTGAGATTGGTCGCGCTGGACTGGATCGCTCTTGTGACTATGCCCTCGACTTCGACGCTGCCTGTACCTTGCGCCCTGGCTTCGGCTATGGTCATTATGGCGTCGCCAGGATCGGGGTCATCCGGGTCGTCCGGGTCGTCGGGGTCGCCGGGGTCGCCGGGGTCTCCGCCGACGATACGTACGCCGCTTAGTGAAATGCTTTGGATCTGGCTTGTCCCGCCGCCTGCGACAGCTTCATCGGCGGCATAAGTACCGGTCCCTGCCCGGGCAGAGATATTCGTGTCGTTGACGAGCCGGATCGATAGCGTATCGCAGTCGTCCGCGCCGGACGGAAGGGCAATCGTGTTATTATTGCTCCACGCCGCGTTTCCGGCGGAGTAGTCAGCTTCCTCAAGTGTCGCGGCGTAATACTCGCTGCCGTCAACGCTATAATATACTTTAAAGTCTCGCGGTCCGGTTCCCGAGCTCCGCGCGTTCAGTCTGATCGAGAGGTTTTCATATCCCGCCGACGATAAACCGGAAAACTGCCAATACTGGCCGCTGTCGCCCCATAACCACGCGTTCGCGTCTTGAGCGCCGTAGGCGGATGAACTCCAACTGATGGTCGAGTTTTTAGATTGCGTTAGTATCCCCGTGCCGGCCGTAGCCTCATGAGACGTCGCCGGACCCATTGTACTCGCGGCGACCCATTCCGCAAGGGTTTCGGTTGCCGCCTTTACCGGCGCAGGCGCCACTGATACCAAGCCAAAGACGAGTAGGAATGTTAGCAATAGGGAGAGACATTTTTCCAGCTTTCTGTTCATCTCAATACCTCCTGACTCAAATCCCGTTGGAAAACGCGTAACGGTTATCCGCTCATATTCTATCATGCCGGCAGGATTAATCCATACTTTTTCGGTAAATAACCGGTAAATAATCAGTACCGAATATCAACAAACCGCTTTGAAAGCGGTTTGAAAGTCTTGTGAAAGTTTGTTGAAAGTTGATCCCTTTTTCAACGTTTTTCGGATGCATAATAGTTAATTTTTGTCATTTGCTAATGTTTCAAATACCAGGCGGGCCGCGTCGTGAAATCGGCTTTGGCGTTCGTGTTCCTCGACGGCTTCGCCGCTCTTTGTATTTCGTGAAACGGTCAGGACAGACAGGGCTGCGATCCCATGCCCGGCGGCGTATTCGGCGACGGCTCCCGCCGCGAAGTCCGTGACCTCCGCCGACGCGGGAACCTCTCTCAGAAAGAAACGGTCGTCCGTCGCGACGGGAAGCGCCTTGACCGGTATGCCGTACTCCTTCGACGCCGCCAGCGCGCGGCGCAGCAACACGGCGTCCCCTCCCTCGGGGATGACGATATCCCGGAGACGGACGTCTGTATGATGCGATATGCATTCGCCAGTATAGACGACCCGGCGCGCGCCCAGGCGGACAGCTTCATGCAGATAAAGCAGCGCCGCGGACTCGCCGTAACCGGAAGACAGCAGCGCGATTTCCGCGCCCTTGTAGCTTCCGGTATATCCGGCCATGCCGCGTAGTTCATATATCTGCGTAGCGTTTTCCAGCCAATGCGCGGCCAGCATCCTGGCCCGCATGGGGTCGTCCGTGAGGATAACCGACTCCGGCAGCCTGGACGTCAATCCGGTAAAACCAGTCATATCCAACTCCTGGCGACATTATAGAGACGGTTCCCCTTATGTCGCTTTATCCAAGCAGTATCTCCGCCGCCCTTATCGCCACGTCTATGGCGCGTTCCGGGTCGTGATTCTCCGGATTGCTCAATCCGGCGTTAGCCCGCTCCTGATTCCATACCACGCTGAGCGCGCAGCCTGCCCGGGCGCCGAGTATCTGGCTGACGATGAACAATGTCGAGCTCTCCATCTCGCTGGCGAGGCAGCGCGCCTTGATCCAGGCTTTCCACTTGCCCATCAGGTCGTCCCCCGCGGGCATCCGGTCGGGGTCGTGCTGCCCGTAGAATGAATCCTTGCACTGGACGATACCGGCATGGCTGGGAAAGCCTTTTTCCTTCGCCGCCGCCACAAGGGCGTTGGTCACGTCCAGGTTCGCCACGGCGGGAAACTCCACGGGTACATATTCCTTCGTCGTGCCTTCCATGCGGATCGCCCCGGTGGCGATAACTACGTCCCCGCCCATGACGCTTAGGTCCATACCGCCGCAGGTGCCTACGCGGATGAAATCCCGCACGCCCGTCATAAACAGTTCCTCGACGCCGATGGCGGTTGAAGGCCCGCCCATTCCCGTGGACATCACCATGACGGTTTTGCTTCCCAACTCGCCCAGCCAGATAGTATACTCCCGGCTTTGGGAATAGAACCGCGGATTCGCCAGCTTATTCGCTATCTTCTCCACACGGCCCGGGTCGCCGGGAAGCAGGGCGAGCTTCGCCCCGTGGGAGTCGTCAATGCCGATATGATACATTTTCTCCACATTGGTACCTTCTTTCAGTTAAAGCTTTACATATTTGCGGTTCTTTTTCCGTAATACCGCGTTACTCATCGGTTAAACAGCACAGTCGGCTATTTACCCTCTTCGTGCCTTGTCTTGCGAAAAAACTCCTCGCAAATATCAGCAAAGTTTTAACTGAAATAAGGCACTAACGCACTCCTTTGTCGTAGGGTATGCCTTCCGCCCTGGGCGCCTGGGATTTCTTGGATGTGAAGGTCAGCACCACAAGGGTCACGATGAAGGGCATCATTTTATAGAAATACGCGGTGATTGAAAGGTCTTTCAATATAGGCAGCCCCGAGGAACTCGCCGCAATCGCTTTAAGCAGCCCGAAGAAAAACGCTGCGCCTAATATGCGCAGGGGCCTCCATTGACCGAAGATAAGCACGGCCAAAGCGAGGAAGCCGTAGCCCGACACTGTAGCGTTAAACTCCCGGGAGGTGGGGATGACGAACACGAGCCCGCCAATACCGGCCAGGAACCCGGAGATCATGACGCCGATGTACCGCATTTTATACACGTTGATGCCTACCGAGTCCGCCGCCTGGGGATGCTCGCCGCATGAACGGAGCCGCAGCCCGAAACGAGTCTTGTTCAGCATGAGCCAGGATACCAGCAGGATCAGAAACCCTATGTAAGTAGTGAGGTAAGCGTTTTTGAACAGCAAGTCGCCGATCACAGGGATCTTGCCCAGCGCCGGTACGCTTTCGAAGCGGAACCAGTCCTCGAAATGCACCTGCTGCGTACCCCTCTCGCTTATGCGCCTTCCCACGAATATGGCGAAAGCCGGGGCGAGCATATTGATAGCCGTACCGCTGATGACCTGGTCGGCTTTCAGGTTAATCGCGGCGTACGCGTGGGTGAGGGACACGATGATACCCACGACCCCCGCTACGAGCACCCCCAGTATGAGCAGGATCTGCCCGTTGATAGCGGCGCCGGATTTCTGTACGATGTTGATAAACACTACGCCGGTGAAGGCGCCGAAGATCATGATGCCTTCGAGGGCGATATTGATGACGCCGCCCCGTTCGCTGAACATACCGCCCAAAGCCACGATGAGCAGCGGTATCGAGAAGAACATGGTCTGCTGGACCAGGAAATACAGAATGCTCATTCGTCGCCGCCCCCTTTCTCCTCGGCTTCTTTCCCGCGTTTTCCCATCTTTTGGATGAAACCTTTAATCAATAACGCCGCCGCGCTGAAGTAGATGATGATGGAGACGATGATCTCCACCGCCTGGGGCGCGTAATTGTACAATTGCATGTTGAACCCGCCGACGGTCAGATACGCGATAAAGAGCCCGGAGAATATGACGCCGATGGGATTGTTCAGCGCCAGGAGCGCTACGGGTATGCCGTTGAAGCCCTCCTGAGCCAGCGTATCCACCACGTCTATGCCTTTGCCTGCCCCGCTCAGGAAGAGAAGCGCCCCGCCAAGGCCAGCCAGGGCCCCCGCTACCGCCATCGCCATGATGATACCGCGGCTGGAGTTGATCCCGGCGTACTCCGCGGCGTCCTTATTATAACCGCAGGCTTTAATCTCAAAGCCGAATGTCGTTTTCTCCAGGACGATGTAGATGAGTATCGCGCCAATGATGGCGATGAAGATACCGCCGTTGGCGCTGGACGGGCTGTTGCCCAGCCGGAATATCTGATCGAGCCCCAATGTGGGGACATTGGCGTGGCGGGGCACCGCCAGCGTTATGTTTCGCCGTTGGTCGTACACGGTCTGGATGATCAGATAATTCACAAGGTACATACCGATATAGTTCATCATGATACAGGCGATGACTTCGTTGACGTTGCGCCAGGCTTTGAGCAGCCCCGGTATCGCGCCCCATACGGCGCCGGCGGCTACCGCGACTATGATCGCCAGGGGGCACAGTATCCAGCCGGGGAGGAACGAACACTTGACGCTGACCAGTATCGCGAAATACGCGCCCAGGATGAACTGCCCGGACGCCCCGATGTTAAAAAGCCCTGTCTTGGAAGCGAAGGCCACCGATAGCCCCGTCATGATGATGGGGGTAGCGTAGTAGAGTACCTGCCCGGTGCTTTTCAGGTCGCCCAGCCCGCTGCTCAGCAGGGTGAGGAAGCCTGCCACGGCGTTGCCCGGGTTCGAGATGAGCAGCACGATGAAACCCACAACCAGCCCCACCGCGATGGCCGCGAAGCTCGAAAGCGCGCTGGACATGTCCAACAGCCCGAATATGCCTTTTTTCTTTTCCAGCTCGGTCATGACGCCACCTCCGATCGTTTAGACCCCGCCATGTAGAGCCCCAGCTCCTGATAAGTTACTTCTTTGGGGTCTACGTCCGCCACGATCTGGCCTTCGAATATGACGAGGGTACGGTCGCTGACGCCGAGGGCTTCCTCCAACTCCAGGGAAACGAGCAGTATGCCTTTACCTTTGCCCCTTTCCTCGATGAGCCGCTCATGGATATACTCGATGGCGCCCACGTCCAGGCCCCTGGTGGGCTGGACGGCGATGAGCAGCTTCGGGTCCCGGTCGATCTCCCGGGCGATGATGGCTTTCTGCTGGTTGCCGCCGGACATGGCGCGAACCACCGTCTTTGCCCCCTGCCCGCTGCGGATATCGAAGTTTTCGATGAGGGTATCCGCGTACGCGTAGACTTCGCCGTAGTTCAGGAACCCGTTTTTCTGGAATTTCGGCTCGAAGTACCGCTGAAGCACCAGGTTATACGCCAGGTTATAATCGAGGACAAGGCCGTGTTTATGCCTGTCTTCGGGGATGTGGGCCATCCCGTCGTATCCTCTAGCCCTTACCGTCTCATGGGCGATTTCTTTGCCGTTGACGGCTATGCTTCCGCCGTCCGGCTTAACCAGGCCCGACAGGGCGTAAACGAGCTCGCTCTGGCCGTTGCCGTCTATCCCGGCGACGCAGACGATCTCCCCCGCCCTTACCTTGAAACTGACGTTATCCACGACGTTTTTGCCGGTCATCTTATTCTTCACCGTCAGCCCGGATACCTCAAGTATCACCTCTCCCGGCTCTTGTTCGGGTTTGTCCACCTCCAGGCTGACCTTGCGCCCCACCATCATTTCGGAAAGCTCTTCCTTAGTAGCGTCCGCCACGTCCACCGTACCGATATACTTGCCCTTTCGCAGTACGGAGCAGCGGTCGGCGACGGCTTTGATCTCGTTTAGCTTGTGGGTGATGAACAGGATAGACTTGCCCTGGGCCACGAGGTTTTTCATAATGTTCATCAGATCGTCGATTTCCTGGGGGGTGAGGACAGCGGTAGGCTCGTCAAAAATCAGTATCTCGTTTTCCCTGTACAGCATTTTCAATATCTCGGTGCGCTGCTGCATGCCCACGGTAATGTCGGAGATAAGGGCGTCCGGCTCGATTTCCAGGCCGTATTCTTTGGAGAAAGCGACGACCTTCTCCCGCGCTTCATCCATGCTCAGCAAGCCGTTTTTCGTCGTCTCGCAGCCGAGCACGATGTTTTCCAGCACGGTGAAGTTATGGACGAGCTTAAAGTGCTGATGGACCATGCCGATGCCAAGCTTCGTGGCGTCGTTAGGGCCGTTGACCTTGACAACCTCCCCTTCTTTCTTAATGACGCCCTCTTCAGGCTGATACAGCCCGAAAAGTACGCTCATCAGCGTGCTTTTTCCCGCGCCGTTTTCCCCCAGCAGCGCGTGGATCTCGCCTTTTCTCAATTGAAGCGTAATGTTGTCGTTCGCGATGATGCCGGGGAATTTTTTTGTAATCCCCACCATTTCAATGATATAATCCAACGTCTCGCCTCCCCTCGCATGCCTGTGCGAGCTTGATAAAATAAAAATGGGCGGGGGGCAATGCTTTTACCCCTCGCCCCGTTAAGCGTTATCAGTTAAATTCCTGGACGGTGGTTATCGACTTCGGGATATCCGCCACGCTCACGTCCACGCCGTTTCTGACGTCGGGCCAGATATCGATCTGCTCGGCCGCCAGCTTAGCGTAGATGGCGTCGTAGTCCGCCTTACTGAAGCTCTTGAATTTGCTCGTCGCCATCGGCAGGCCCACGCCGTCGTTCTTCGCCGCGAATACGATGTCCTTCCCGCCGGGGAAGCGGTTGTTATAATAGTCGTCTACGCAGTCATAGACCGATACGCTGAGTTCCTTCATGGCGCTGGTGATGACCGTCGCCGACTCGCTGGACTGATCCACGTCCACGCCGATGACCACATTGCCCGTGGATTCCGCCGCCGCCATGACCGAGTTGCCCACCGCGCCGCCGCAGGCAAAGATGACTTCCACGCCGTCGTTATACCAGGAGCTCGCCATAGCCTGGGCTTCGGGGGTAGCCGCGAAACCGCCTGTGTAGAAATACTTGATAGCGATAGCGCCGCTGCCTAAGCCCAGCTCCCCGCCGGCGTACTCAGCTCCCTGGATGAAGCCGTAACCGAACTTCTTCACCGCGGGGACAGCCATGCCGCCCATGAATCCCAGGCTGCGGTAGCCGTCTTTCACCGCCGCGTAGCCTGCCAGGAACCCGGCCTGATGCTCGGCGTAGGTGACGCCCACAGAGTTGTCCGCGACTTTATAGTTAGGCATACCGCCTGACCAGTCGCCGTCGTTGGGGCTGCCGTCCAGCAGGATGAACTTCACTTCCGGATACTGATCCTGAGCCAGATAGACAGGCTCCTCAAAGAGGAAACCCGGGGTGACGATGACTTTCGCGCCGCCTTTGACGGCGAGCTCGATGGCGTCAAGATAAGCCGTGGTGCTTTGTTCCGTAGGCTGATAGTATTCGTAGGTTTTGTTCTTTTCCGTAGCGTACTTCTTCAGGCCTTCCCACGCGCCCTGGTTAAAGGATTTATCGTCGATGGTGCCAAGGTCGGTGATGAGGGCGAGTTCCTTGCCGGAAGTACCGGTGGTCGTCGCGCCGCCGCCGCCGCAGCCGCTGAATAACACCGCGATAATCATTACCGTAAGTAATAACGCCAATATTTTCTTCGTTTTCAACATTTTTTTACTCCTTTTTAAATAATTTGTTTTAACTGACACTGCTATTATACTTGCGAAAACCCGATACTTCAAGTTTATAATTGATAAAAAGCGCCGGATCCATGTTCCAACTTTTATCCATGTTTAACAAAACATGACAATAATGACATGCAAAAATAAGCCGGATTTACTTGACGCTAAAAAATAACGATGCTATTATGGAAATCAAATCAGTACTTCAAGTATAATCTATAGCGTTACGGCATAAGGGTTTCTTAAACATGGAGGTGGTAGGCGGGATAGCTGATAAATGTCAATTGTTACTGATAAACTTTCGGAGGAGGAATTATTTTTTATGATAGCGCATAAGCATCATGGTATCGGGCAAAAACTTCTGGCTTGTTTACTGGCCTTCGTCATGGTCTTCGCCGTACTGCCGGTGCTGCCGGGCACGGCTTTCGTCAAACCGGCGCTGGCGGCGCCGCCTAACAGTGAAGGAAACCCTGATTATGATTGGGATGTACTTAGAGGGATTGTCGCGGAGCAGACAAACAGCGTCTCGGGCCTGGTCGCGGGTTTACTCCCGGCTGACATGATAAAGGATCTCGTTAAATCGGCTGTTTCAGGAATGTTAGATCTTGGCAACATCGGCGGTCTAGCGGGTGACGCCCTCGGCGGATTGATCGGTGGCGCTGTAGAAGACTATATCGGCATTTCCCTTCCCGGCTCCATCGATATCGGAGATATTATCGACGGCGTACTCGGTAACGATATTGTGAATTCCATCATTACCAGCGACTTTGTCGCCGCCGTGATCGACAAGACCATCGACAACCTTATCGACGCCCTGGTCATCGAAGACGTCATCGGCGTTGTGACGGAAGGCATGATCGACCAGCTTACCGACGAACTATGGAACGGTGGAAATCCATCGTCAAGCACTCTATTCGGTTTCCAAACCGGTATATGGAATACAAATGGCGGTTGGAATACTATCAATATTGGTATCGCGTTAGTTGCCCGACTTGGTGGATCGGCGTTTAGCGGCGATATTCTTAGTTATTTCAACAATATAGACTTCACTAAAATATTCTCGATCGATACCATCCTCAACGCGGTGAAAGACGCGGTGGTCGATACGGCTACGGAGTATTTCGAGCTCTACAAAGCGGAGATCATCGGGAAAGTCAGAGAGAAGATAGACGAATATGCCGCCGGACTGCAGGAGCAACTGAAGAAAGCAATCATCGACGAGCTCTGCAAGATCATCCCCGAGCTTAAAGGCTGCTACTATATGACGCTGGCGGAAATCCAGCAGGCCGTCCAATGCTTCATCGACGCCAGGGAAACCACGCTGGCGATGAAGCAGGCGCTTTGCGACAAGATTTACATGTTGATGAGCATCAAAAACTACATCGACTGCAATGATATCAGGCAATGCCTGGAGAAACTGTATGCTCATTGCAAGAAGAGCTGCGGCCCGAAGACGCCGGATGACGAATACATCGTCTCATTCGACGCGAACGGCGGAGTACTTGTCGACCATGCCGAGACTCTGGAAAACGTCAAAGAAGATACGGTTATTATCCTTCCGGAAGCGGTAAGGGAGGGCTATACATTCCTTGGCTGGCGCGACAATCTTGAAGAAGAACTATGGGATGCCGGCGCTGAGTATACCGTCTACAGCTTCGTCACCTTTACCGCAGAATGGGAAGAAAATAAGGTACAGTTCACTGTCAACTTCGTCACCGGCGGCGGCACTCTTGTTTCCGAAGGTTATTTC
>Ga0082212_10005732_pt1 | contig 16836 bp, 15 predicted proteins | sample TergutNt197P3_FD_71548 | JGI IMG/M metagenome (GOLD analysis project Ga0082212, IMG submission 71548) | Neocapritermes taracua P3 segment gut microbial communities from Petit-Saut dam, French Guiana - Nt197 P3 | ecosystem: Host-associated > Arthropoda: Insects > Digestive system > Gut ... | reverse complement strand
TTGCACAGCTGGCTTGACTGGCTTGCTTTCTTTCTGGTATGCTCCCATTATAGCAGCTCCATTTCATATAGTATTTTTTGTTCTGTAACACAATTATGCCATAGTGGATGGAGCTGTGTTTTTATTTTGAAATTCTACGGAACTTGGGACATCGTCAAAAACTGTGTGGTGATCTCGATCTTGCCGATCGAAACCGTCTAAGTCGCCTTGTCCATCGCAAGTACCTCCTTTTCCAGTCATGCCTTGCAGGATCCGGGTGATGCCAACCGCCTTGCAGCATTGGATACCAGACATTGCGCTGGCAGCGCCAGGTGGGCGACTGGCCGATTGTCACAGCCGCATGGAAGCGTACCGGATATCTGAGAACAGGGAAGGGGAAGTCCACGACATCACCTGCAATAGGGGCGTGGCATACGCACATGTTCCTTCCAGAGGAAACAGCAAAAACACAGCTTGACCGAACTGCCCTTTGAATCTTCCCAATACAGCAGTTTTTAGCCAGCAATGGCATTTTGAGTTTTAACTTTCCTTTATTCTTACAACGGTCAACCCGATCCGCTTTAAACATATCCCAAGCAAGCTCTTTAGGTCACATCGTATTTAATGGCTGGTCGCCATAAAGTGTAGATATTTCTGATCCAGCAACGAACGCAACCATCAAACTAAACGAATAATAACTATTCCCACGGTTAAACTACACTTGACAACAGCCTGGCAAAAAAAGTGCTGACAAAAAAATAAAAAGTTTGAAAAATGAGTGAAGAAAAAATCTATTTGATTCCAAAAGGCGAATTGACCCACCCAATTGGACAGAAGATCCATTTTCGGGATGTCGCAAATCTATGCCCAGAGAAAAATACTGACATGATTTTGGATGTTGTTATCCATGACGGTTCTGGCAACGAAGCTTTAGAGCTTATTAAAGTTGAACAACTGCTTGATATTGCCCAAAAAGCAAAACCACAGATCCATTTTGAATTGTGTTCAATAGAAGATGTGCTGATAAACTTTGAAGATGAGAAAAAGTCGAAAACTCCTCTTAATTTTTTATTTAACGCAATTATATATTTGATGCTGTTTCTAGGGTCTGCATTGTCAGTAATGTATTTTCATATCGATGTCGGGATGAAGGATGCCCACTTGGAGTTTGTAAGGATTTTTGGAGGGGGCACTGAACTCGGATATAAAATCATTGCTGTGACTTACAGCATTGGCTTGACTGCTGGCATTATCTTTTACTTCCAAAATCGAAAACTGTCTGGCACAAGATTGCCATCGCCAGTGGAAATCAAAATGAGCACATATGACTCTGGAGTCAGCGCATACCTCAAAGAGAAGCTCAAAGGCAAGCAAAAAAAAGGGGATGAGAAATGAAACATCTTATTTTAGTTTCATTGGGGCTTGCAGCAGGTTCTTCAACAGGGGTAGCTGCAGTCGCTGTATACTCTATTTTTGACTTTACTGGGGCACTGAGACAATTCACGAGAGATAAACACTATGAGATTCGTGTAAAGATCGCTGTGCTCCTTGGTTGTGTTTTCTCCAGTGTGTTCCATTTAATGAGCCTGCATGTAATAGACAGCAATATGCTCTTGGTTTTGGTTGGATGCATGCAAGGATTTTTCGTAGGGATGCTAATTGCATCATTAACTGATGTAAGCGGGATATTGCCGGCTTTCACAACCAAGAAATTCTCTTTGAAGGCATGTATGATGACTATGGCTGTTGGTAGAGGTTTTGGAAGCCTTTACACGTTTTTAGTCCACTTAAAATAGTTAAATATTGCAAGGAGTGTAGAACTAATGAGCACTAATAATAATAATCTGCAAAATGAGTCCCTTCTTGAACAAAGGTTGCGTGAAACGTTCAAAACAGTAAAACAAGATTCAAGGCCAAAAGCAGAGAACGCAAAGCATATTGCTAGAGCATTTGGCATAGGTGGTGGTATTTGTTTGCTGGGACAATATGTTAAAGAGATGTGCATTGGATTTGGGTTTGAGAAAGCTGATGCAGGTACAATTAGCACTCTTTTTCTTATTCTGTTAACTGCGATATTGACTTCGATTGGCATTTTCGATAAGATTGGTCATTTTGCTGGAGCAGGTACCTTTGTGCCTATTACTGGATTTGCGAACTCAATTGTCAGCAGTGCCATCGAATTCAAATCAGAGGGCCATGTTTTTGGAATAGGTGCACAGATTTTTAAGGTAGCAGGACCAGTTATTCTATACGGGATAACATCAGCTTGGGCTGTGGGGCTCGTATATTTTTTAATCGGTTTGGTGAAATAAAATGGCAAAAAAAATTGGACCACAAACTGTGAAATTGAGAACGCCTGTAGCTATTGAATCCACTGGAAGCGTAGCGGGGACAATGGAAGGACTTGGACCTCTAGGCAGCTATTTCGACTTGATTGTTGATGAAGATAATTTTGGCGATACTTTCGAAAAAACAGAGATAAAAATGCATTCGAAAGCTATTGAAATTGCACTACAAAAAATTGAAGCAGAAAGCGATTCAATCGATTTATTTGTGGGTGGAGATTTACTCAACCAGATTGTTGCTGCAACATTTGCAATATCTGAATACAGCAGGCCATATTGGGGAGTATACAGTGCCTGTGCAAGTTTTGCGGAATCATTGCAAATCGCTGCCACAACAATAGAAGCAGGAGTGGCTGAACGATGCTCTGTATCAGTTTCTTCCCATTTCAGCTCAGTCGAGCGGCAGTACAGGACTCCTTTAGAGCAAGGATCACAAAGCGCAATAACATCCCAGAGAACTGTTACTGCTTCTGGAGGGGCGATAATTGGCCAAAGCAAGGGAGCTCCCACTATTGTGAGCTTCACTACAGGCAAGATTGTAGATTTCGACTGTTGCGATATAGCTGATATGGGAACTGCAATGGCTCCAGCAGCTGCGCATACGATAATCACACATTTCCTCGCAACAAAAACATCTTTTAAGGATTATGACCTTGTTGTAACTGGGGATTTAGCTAACCTTGGTTTTAATGTCGCAAAAGATTTATTGGCTAGCGAGGGATATGTGGACATTGGAAATTTCAGCGATTGTGGAAAACTTGTGTTTGACACTGATGCGCAAAATGTAGGCCAAGGCGGAAGCGGAGCAGGTTGCTCAGCAAGCGTATTTTGCTCTTATATATACAAATTGCTTGATTCAAAGCAGCTTTCAAGAGTGTTGTTCGTTCCTACAGGAGCATTAATGTCTCCACTAACATCATTTCAAGACGGATCTATACCTGCTATTGCACATGCTGTGCAAATAGCAAGGTAGGCTTTTACAAAACCATAAGCATAACTAGTAGCCGACACCACAGGCATACACATCTAACGCCAATATATTTTTGGAAAAGTAGTGTTCAAACCACTTGGCTACTAGGGCTTGTTTTCAAAGCCCTGCCGATATGCCACCTGGCTTAATAAGCGACGCAGGTGGCGGCAACAGCATTTTGCCGCAATTAATCGAACAAGGAGATGGCGTATCCCTCATAGCCTGAACAATAAATAGGTGTAAAGCGCCAAAAATAGATGAATTATTTATGGGTTTTTCTGGTCGGTGGGACACTATGTATTATCGCCCAGATTATTGTAGACAATACTAAATATGTATCTGGACAAATTCTCGTTATGTATGTAGTAGCTGGTGTCGTGCTCACAGCATTAGGGCTGTATGAACCACTAGTCGAGCTTGCTGGCTCGGGAGCAACAGTTCCCCTGACTGGATTCGGCTATTCGCTTGTCAAAGGGACTTTTAGCGCTATCGATGAGAAAGGTTTCATCGGTATATTCACTGGCGGGCTGACGGCAACCTCTGCAGGCATATGCGCAGCCTTAGTTTTTGGGTATTTAGCTTCTTCTGTTGTCAAGCCGAAAACAAAGATCTAACCGCAGCACAGTAAATGGGGTTGTGTAGCAGAAATAATAGCTCCAACCCCAAGATATTTTTTTGTGCCAATTATTTGAGCATCAATCAAAGGTCATAATAAAGTAGCTTATTTGTGTTTACTTTACACTTCTCACATATCTATGCCTGTGCCAGCTTTCCCGAAACTTTGCTTCAAGTCCAATTTAGCATTTAGCTTATAAGTAAAGCTTACATAAATAAGAGAGCGGCAAGCCAAGATTTGCTTCACTCCAAACCAGCCCAACCGAATAAAGAATTCTGCCGCTTATAACTAAGCACATAAAGGAGTGCAAGCGTGAAACTTCACCAAAGCTTACACTCCATTATATTGTTCTATTCTAATCCTACGATTAAACAATTTACGTTAGATTTGCACTTGCACTCCAGCTGCAGCTGCTCTTTCTTCCATCATCTTTTTGTTGGCATCAGCATATTCTTTTGCTTTAGCCTCATTGATCTTGAAGAACATCATGATTATGGAGGATGACAGGTACAATCCTGCAAGCAAACCGTATAGGTTAAATACCAACGCAGGCGCGTCGATGTTTGCTTTGCCGCCGCCTAAAGACTCGTACCCGCTGGATGTCAGCACCCAAGCAGTGGCAAAGGATGCTAACGTCTTGCCGATCTTCATAGTGATCGCATTAAGGCCCATGATAAATGGCCTTGAGTCTCTTCCCGTTGTATACAGCTGGTACTCCGCTGCGTCAATGTAGTTGTTGACACCAATAGATTGGTTTAGAGCGCCTGCCATGGAATTCCAAACTGTACCAATAAGCAAAATCATCTCGTTTCCATGTCCAAGAAAAGCCATTAAGGCATACCCGGCAGCAAATAATATTCCTGAGGCAACCTGGGAGTTTTTCTTTCCAAGCTTCTTTGCTATAGGCGGAATCAAGAATGCAACAATCAACCCGAAGAAGGATCCAATGGTGTTGTTTGTAGATAGTTTAGTTATATCCATGATTGAATATCTGAAAACATATGTTGTCATTGGAGTCATGGTATTTGTAGCAATGGTTCTGATTGTGTTCATAACCATTAAGATCCAAATCTGGGGATTCTTAAATGTATCCGTATACATATGTGTGACTTTAACGTTGACAGAGCTTCCTTCAACTTTTTTAAGGTTCGGGTCGTATTTGTCAAATGGCGCTAGCGCGCGGTAAACAAAAATCTGGAAAGCAGTTTGAATCAACACAAAACCAACACCGACAACCAAATATCCACGCCCGGTTTCTGCGCCAAACATGTTATTGAAGAATTCGATCGCATAAACAGCGATGAAATTAACAATAATCCTTGCAGCATTGGAGCCTTGTGCCCCTTTTGCTGTAATGGCTAACCTGTCTGCCATATTCGTGCCTGCCACTTTGCGGATAAGTGTGTTTTGGGCAGCCAAAAGGAAGTTTTGCGGGCAGTTTCTGAATAGGTATCCAATAATGAATACAACTACTTTCCCGCTGGCAGAAATATCTGGATTGAGGAATATTAAAAAAATTCCGATAGTCATCAAAGGCCCGTTCAATAATACCCATGTTCTATAAGGTCCGCTCTTAAAGTTTGCTTTTTGCACAATTGTGCCGGCAACAAATGACAGTGCAGAGTCTAGAGCGCTTCCAAATGCGATGATGCTGGCCAATACCAATGGATCAATCATTGCATAGCCAGTCATAAACATGTTCATAAACTGGTTTGTAATCTGGATTCCCCAAGCTTGGGAGAATGTGTTGAAAAAGAAAATCCAAGGCGTGTTTTTGCCTATACTGGTTTCTACCTGTCTTTGTTCTTCAGCTGACATAAGTGGTTTTTTCTCCTTTTTAGTTGGATTCCTGCTTATAGTCTGATCAACAGCCCTGATTGCAAAATTGAATGAACGTATGTATTCGAATTCTTTCGCATTTTGCATGGACAGTTTCAAACAGATCAAATAAGAAGGTTTGTTATCGAGCTCGTAAGTTGGGTCAACTGGTATAGTTTTTTTTATTCTAAGCTAAGCCCACCATCTCCTTTCGAGCAACCGTCTGGTTTCTAGACATTGAATCCATCATTTGGCCTAAAGCACTCTGCAGTATATATCTGCAAAAAATTCAATGTTACATTCTAAAAATAACACACAAAATATGTATCGTCAAGCACCAAGAGATGGATGGAAGCATTGACAAACGCACCATCGGGCGCAAAAGAAGGCTGCAGGCTTTTGGGAAAGAAAACGAAGTAGCGGCTGGTTTTGCAATTTTAGCCCGCAACAGCAAGATTTTTTTCAATTATGTGCTAGTAGACAGCTGGTTCACGTTTCCAATTTTCTTTGCCAAGCTGGAGGCTGCAGACATCGGATGCATCGGAATGTTGAAAAAAATGCATAATGTATATTATCTCTGGCAAGGGTAAAACCTATACTTTCGCAAATTTGCAGGAGCTGCCGAAGAAACGGGGCAGAGCTAAATTGTTTTGCGAGGCAATCGTTTCAACAATCCCTTCAAATGAAAATTGCTGTCAGCCTTAAAATTGAATTTGTGCGCAATAAAACAAGAAAAATGAGTGGCTCGCAATTGCTTCGACCAGCATTAGTTTGGAGGATGAAGAGATCGTGCGTTTGCATAGAAGGCGCTGGGATGAGGAGGTCATCTTCAAGGTCGCAAAGGGTTGCCTTGGCTTGGCAAAAGAGTTTTCGTGCAGGTCTTTCGATTCTCTGGCTGCTTGCGCAGCAATAGTTTTCCTGTGCAATATTATGCTGGCAGAGGCACAAAGGGATTCTGACGGCCTTAGGACGGTAGGCGGGATGTTTATACTATTCTGCGACGAGGCAAGGGCGTTCCAGGAGGATCTTAATGAGCTGATGAGATACTTGGAAAATTTCCATAGAAAGCATCTGCCTTACAATAACACATATCTAAATAAAATGATTGGAAGATTTTTTGATGAAATGCCTAAAGGATTGCAGTTTTAGCTCAATTATTGAATTTTCGAAACTTGAGATTAAATCCTGGGTTACTTGAAGTTGTATTAAATGATCTACAGTATAGGTATATAGCGCAAAGAGACTAGCAGATGGATCTCAGAGTCCTAAACTATCTCCATAACATAATATAATCGTATATTACAGCAGTGCACAAGTGCTGGCGAGAGCGCAATTCCAAGATCACCTTATCGCCAGACATGGTCACCAGGCATATCCTGTATCGAGATTGCCACGCTTCACTGCTAATTAGGATTTACATAAAAAGAGTGCAAGCTTGAAACCTCACTAACGCTTGCACTCCAGTATTGCTGTTCTGCTTAAGTTTTAGGCAACTATTTCTGCTAGATCTGTACTTCCACTCCAGCTGCAGCTGCTCTTTCTTCCATCATCTTTTTGTTGGCATCGGCATATTCTTTCGCCTTTGCCTCATTGATCTTGAAGAATAACATGATGACAGAGGATGCCAGGTACAGCCCCGCAAGCAAGCCGTACAGGTTTTTCACCAGCGCAGGAGCGTTGATGTTTGCTTGGCCGCCGCCTAAAGACTCATACCCGCTGGATGTCAGCACCCATGCAGTGGCAAAGGATGCGATTGTCTTGGCGACCTTCATAGTGATCGCATTAAGTCCCATGATAAACGGCCTTGAGTCTCTCCCTGTTGTGTATAGCTGGTACTCTGCCGCGTCAATGTAGTTGTTGACGCCAATAGATGCGTTCAAAGCTTGTGCCATAGCATTCCAGACGGTTCCAATAAGCAGAACCATCTCGTTCCCATGCCCAAAGATAGCCATAAAAACATACCCTATAGTAAACAATAACCCAGAGGTGACATTGGAGTTTTTCTTTCCAAGTTTCTTCGCTACAGGGGGAATCAAGAATGCAGCAATCAAACCGAAGAAAGATCCAATAGTGTTGTTAGTGGACAGTTTTGTTATGTCCATTATTGAATACCTGAAGACATATGTTGTCATTGGTGTCATGGTATTTGTTGCTATTGTCCTGACTGTGGCTGACAACATCAAGATCCAGATTTGTGGGTTCCTGAATGTGTCTGTGTACATATGCGTGACTTTGACGTTGACAGAGCTTCCCTCAACCTTCTTAAGGTTCGGGTCGTATTTATCAAATGGCGCTAGCGAGCGGTAAACATAGATCTGGAAAGCGGTTTGGATCAGTACAAATCCTACGCCGACAACCAAATATCCACGCCCAGTTTCTGCGCCAAACATGTTGTTGAAGAATTCGATCGCATAGACTGCGATGAAATTAACAATAATCCTTGCAGCGTTGGAGCCTTGCGAACCTTTTGCTGTAATGGCTAGCCTGTCTGCCATATTCGTGCCCGCCACTTTGCGGATAAGGGTGTTCTGGGCAGCCAAAAGGAAGTTTTGCGGGCAGTTTCTGAATAGGTATCCTATAATGAATACAACTACTTTCCCGCTGGGCGAGATATCTGGATTAAGGAATATTAAAAAGATACCGATAGTCATCAAAGGTCCGTTCAATAATACCCATGTTCTGTATGGCCCGGTCTTGAAGTTCGCTTTTTGAACTATTGTGCCGGCAACAAATGACAGTGCAGAGTCTAGCGCGCTACCAAACGCGATGATGCTGGCTAAAACCAATGGATCTATCATTGCATAGCCTGTCATGAACATGTTCATAAACTGGTTTGTAATCTGGATTCCCCAAGCCTGGGCGAATGTGTTGAAAAAGAAAATCCAAGGCGTTTTCTTGCCTATACTCTCTTCTACTTCTTGTATTTGTTCAGCTGACATAAGTGTTTTTTTCTCCTGTTTGATTGGATTCCTGCTTATAGCCTGTCATAGCTCCGGAATGCAAAATGCACAAAATAATGAAAATATGTATTCCAAATTATGCATCTTCCGCATGCCGAGTTTTAAACAAGCCAAATAAAGAAGGTTGCTTTTCGAGCTAGTGGATTTTGTACAATTGGCAAAGGAATTTTAAATATTGAGTGCATCATCTCCTCTCAAGCGGTCTTCTACTTCTTTAATAGTAAATCATAGCAAAAGCACCCCACAAGAAATAAATTTAAAAGAAACAATGTGTTATTTCAAAAATAGCATAAAAAATAAAAATCGTCAATACAACAATTGCCAACAAGGCACTCTATAACATTTTTTGTACCGGTACATTATGTGGATTCTATCCAAATCTCGCTTGCATTTTATAAACTTGGATTTTTCCTTTCACATAATTTATATGTTGATAATTTGATTAAATCACTAATGAATCTGGCATATAGCATGGATACCAAAAAAAACCTCTTGGTCTTTTTCTAAGGGCATACTGCTGATGGCTTCAAAAAACGCTTGCGAAAGTACCGTGTACCTGAAAAAAAAAGCACGAAATTCATGAAATGAAAATAACAGCCTCCAGTGCTAGATCCAACCAAAGTATTGTTTGAAGCTTAATTGGTTAATCTTGTATTTTTACTCCACAGTCGTTACACTTTTCATTGTGACGGCCAATCAAAAAGGGAAGCAACCAGTTTGCGTTTGTTAGGTATGAATCCCCTGGAAAGATTTTATATACTGTAAGAAACCACTTGGACTTTAATTCGATGATAGCCTTACCCGTATACTTGCTAGACTAGATTGAATATAGGTTCTGTCCTTCAGAGCCGAGTTTTAGAAATAGCTTTCTGCAAGCGGAAAACAAACAACCATTAGCGGACTTGCACCGCCAAGCTGTTGTCTATGCAGGGCAACACAAAAGACCTCTGGGCAGATTTGGCTGTCCAGAGGTCTTTCATTGAGTTTTCTAAATAAGGGACTTTTGCAACTGCCCCTTTAAAGTCAAACATGAAAAATAAAGCTTTATATAGGCAAACGGTATCAAATAACGACTTACTGGAAACCAGAAATCGTCATATATCCGTACTTCCAACCACTTATAGAGCCAAGGTCCCATACGTTCCAATAACCCATTGCTTCAAGCGCTGAGCATGCGTCCGCGCTTCTCTCACCTGTCATACAAAACAAATAGATTGGGGAGCTGTAATCAGGTGCTAAGGATCTAATTTGCTCAAACAGCTTATCTTCTGGAACATTGAGTGTCCCGGGAATGTGCACCGCATTATATGACGAAATATTGCGTAAATCAATAATTATATTCTTAGGATCGCATTGCAGCTCTCTAACTTTAGAGATGTGCTCTTTGCGATTTTTTTTGCCAAAAGATTTGAATATTAACACAAGCTCCCTCCTTTGCATCATAATATGTCTGTTTGTCGCTAATTGTGAGCGACAAACTGCCCACGATGCTTATAATGGTCAAAGAAAATCGGACAAAAAAAATGGCACTATATATGGTTCAATGCTACACAAAAAATGAAGAAAACATACAGTAGTGAGTTTAAAGCCAAAGCGGCGCTTGAACTTCTAAGAGAGGAAGAAACCATAAACCAAATTTCAAGCCAGCATGAAGCCCACCCGAACCTGTTGAAAAAGCAAAGTAGCATTGGGCGAGTCTAAACGTATATAGCAAATCCAGGTCAAGGCAGCCAGTTTGCAGGCAACGCTTGCATAAACAACCTTCAGGAGCGCGGTGTGGTAATCAGCATGGAAGTCAGGAGGCGGCGCATGGACAAATATTTTTACAGAAAGGCTTTGGAGGACTGTAAAGCACGGGGATATTCATATTAAGGACTAATCTGCCCCTAGAGAGCTAATGCATGGCATTAACACGTTTATTAGCAAATATAACACAAAACGCACTCGCCAGCCACTCGCCTGCAAAACTCCAGCCGAAGCCTATTTTGGAGCCAAGCAAGGAAGGCTGCTAAGGGTTTCAATGAAGCGCGCATCATTGAAACCCCGCCCCAATGGCCTTCTTTGCAACCACCGCAGCGTCAAGGTTGTGTAGTATATATTGGACAAGAGCACCCAATATATCTCCACACTTCTCTTGGCGCTGCTAGCAATTTATGATGGAAGGAGAAAGCTGTTGCCCGACCATTTATATGGCTAAAAAATTGTCTTGACAAAGTTGGCCACCTTAGTTTTTAGTTAGTTTTAGTTTCCTTCACTCACCCAGTTACAGGCTAGAGCGAATCAAAAGCACATTTGACAAAAAAACTATAAGATTATAATGAATTCCATCATCAGAGGAAAAAATAGATTTAACGCAGCAATGCCAAATTGAATCGTCTAACATGGAGATTTAGGCAGAAATTAGCCAAGACTTAAGTAAAAAATATGTCATCAAAAGAGCGGCAATGAAACTTGGTAAGCTTGTCAATTACCAGCTTGAGATGTGTTATACTGGAAAAAAATATAATAATAAAAAAATATAATAATATTGATAGAAGGAAATATGAGCGACCAAGAAAAAATAGACAAAATTAAAAACTGGTTAGACGAAAAAAATATAACAAATATTATAGCGATTGACACAAGCGAGTTCACGATCGACATGGATGTATTTATCATCGGCACTGCTTTGAACGACAGGCTTGCCCGGACAGCTTCTGAGTATGTTGAGGAAAAGTGCAAGGAAGAAGGCTATACACTGCTCGGGCGCGAAGGGCACCAAGCCGGAAGATGGATCCTGCTTGATTTAGTGGATATTCTTGTGCATATCTTTGTTAATGATGAGCGCGAATTATATGCCTTGGAAAAACTTTGGGCAGATGGCAAGAAAGTGTAGTATAATCTTTAAGTTTAGTTTTATTTTAGATAAACCAAGCAAAATTAAAGGAAAAATATTTTTTTGACAATTTGGTCGGTTCTTATTGTCAATTGATGCGTTTTAATATATAATGCATCTTGAGGCGTTAGTTGCAATACAAATAAGGGGTTGATCATGTGTCACCAAGACCGGAAAGACTTGAATCTAGCCTTAACGCTTACCATATCCTGATTATCGGAAACAACAATGAAAGCGTCTTCAAAGATGAAGAGGACAAGCAAACTTTCTGGAATTTATTAGCAGAAAAAAACAATCGGGGTGATTGTGCCCTTTACGCTTACTGCATATTATATAATAAAGCGAATCTGCTAATTAGCCCAACTTTAGCTAGCCTTTCTGACATCATGAAGCAGGTTAATGTGTCGTACGCAGTGTATTATAATAAAAAATACTCCAGGTGTGGCCATGTCTTTAGAGACAGATTCCGCAGCGTAGCTATAAACTCAAAAGAGCAATTCGAAACAGTTAAAGAATATATTGGTTTGCTTCCGTTTATAGAAGGAGTAATTGCGCCGTCACAGAGCTACCCATTTGTTTATCCAGTCAACCCGCATGGGCATGATTTAGACAAGATAATCGGTTATTACGATAAGTGCTTTTCGAATCTTCACCAAATCGCTCTTGCCATAGTTGAGCGCTATCTATTTGCAAATGGCATTTCATTTGACATGTTAAAGCATGACTCACATTATGAACGGAGGGATGAGCTTGTAATTCTAATTAGGGATTCGACAGGCTATTCTATCAGAAAGATATCGGATCTCCTGGATATAAACAGGGGAGAGGTCTACAAAATAATTCAGTTACAAAAAAACAAGGAGGGATCGTAATGCTGTGCGATTTGTGCAAGCAATATCCCGCAACTATTATGATTAAGAAAATCATTAATGGTGTGCAAACAGAAATCCACCTATGCGAGCAATGCGCTAAGCGTGAAACAATCAGCACTGGCGGAAAGTACGATCTTTCAGATTTCGTAAAAGGCGTGCTTGATATGCAAAGCGGAATAGACAACTCAACTTATCCCCAAAAGAATATAAGTGAGTTCTTTGCGAAAAAACTACCAAAATGTCCTTCCTGCGGATTGGCATTTTCTGAATTCCGCAAAACCGCCAAATTCGGCTGCGAAAACTGTTATTCAGCTTTCAGCAGCATATTGGAGCCAATCCTAAAGAAAATGCACGGAAAAACCGTTCACACTGGTAAAATCGCTAGATCTGCAGGTGTAGACATTATAAAGAAAAGAGAAATATCTGATATACAGCACCAGCTAATGAAAGCCGTAAATGAAGAGAATTTCGAGCTAGCTGCTGAATATAGGGATATGATTAAACTACTCAAGGAGAATGCAGGAAATGAGCAGTAGATCATATATAAATGATATTGTTGTTTCCAGCCGAATCAGGCTCGCAAGAAACCTTGTGGATATTCCTTTTCCAATGAAGTCGACTGCAGAGCAAGCCGAGCAAGCACTTGACGCACTTGAAAACGCGACAGGGGCAGGAACAGAGCTGGCATTTGAGGAATTCGAAGTAATAAAAGTTGATGATTTGAATGATTCAGCTAGAATGTCAATGGTTGAGCGCCACATTATAAGCCCTGAGCTTGGACATAATAAAAGCGCTGCAACAATCCTCAACAAAGACAAAACTGTAAGCATCATGGTTAATGAGGAAGACCATGTTAGAATCCAATGCATTTTGCCTGGTTTTTCACTTTATGATTCCTACGCCAAGGCTAATGCTATTGATGATGCGTTGCAAGACAAAATCTCTTACTGTTTTGACGAAAAACTCGGTTTCCTCACTTCTTGCCCTAGCAATCTTGGTACAGGGATGAGAGCAGGAGTAATGGTCCACATTCCTGCCTTGGTTCTAAACTCAAGATTGTCCAACATAGCTAATATGGCCAACAAATTTGGCCTTGCGCTTAGAGGCATATATGGAGAAGGCAGCGATGCCCTTGGAGATTTATTCCAAGTATCAAATCAATACTCCTTAGGGTTAACTGAAATTGAAATTGTGAACCACATACACTCTATTACAAAAGAAATAATCAAATACGAGCGCGATGAGCGAAACAAACTTCTTATAAACCAAGAAGACTTGATTAGAGACAAGATCCAGCGAGCATATGGAATACTAACTAACGCCTACATGCTTACTACAAAGGAAGCTATGAGCCTGCTGAGCCTCCTTCGAATGGGTGCCGATTTGGAAATCTTCAATGGAGTCGACTATTCGATATTGGACAGTATCATTGTAAATATCCAGCCGGCAACACTTTCCTTGACTTTTAATGGAAAGGTTGATGAACGCTCTAGAGACATCTTTAGGGCAGAATACATCCAAAAACAACTAACACAGAATTAGGAGGGAACCATGTCGGGATTTGAAAGATACACGCCCAAGGCGTATGACATAATGTTTAACTTGACACAAGCTGAAGCAAAGAAACAAGGACATGAGCTAATTGGCACCGAGCATTTGCTGCTTGCGATCCTCAAGGACAAAGATAATCCTGCAGCTCAGGCTTTGATGCAGCTTGGAGTAACATACGATGTCACCCTTGATTCAGTTGTAGCCCTTGTTGGCAAATACGACAGCGATACTAATGACTACCGCTTGCCATACAGCGCAAGAATGAAAAGTGTGTGCGAGCTTGCGGTGCTGGAGGCTAATGCCAGCACAAACCAGTATATTGGACCAGAGCATCTTTTACTTGCATTGATTAGAGAAGGGGAAGGTATTGCCGCCCAAGTTCTAAATGATTTTGGTGTAAACAAATCTTACACTGCCAAAATGATGGAAAAAATTATCAAAAACTATCCAGGAACCCAAGAAAGCACCTCGAACTTCAATGAAAAACCCGGTCCACCGCCAAAATCAAACAATTCAAGCCAGCACAAACCCCAACAACAGGGCGGCCAGCAAGGCAAATCAAAAATGGTAGAGAAATTTGGAAAAGATTTGACCAAAATGGCAGAACAAAACACCTTGGATCCTGTCATTGGCAGAGAAAAAGAAATTGAGCGGGTTATACAAATTTTGTCCCGGAGAACTAAAAACAACCCATGCCTTATTGGCGAACCAGGAGTTGGCAAAACAGCCATCGCTGAAGGCTTAGCACAAAAGATATACCAAGGCATAGTGCCAGAGACAATCAAGCACAAAAAAGTCATTGCTCTTGACCTATCAGGAATGATCGCAGGAACTAAGTACAGGGGAGAGTTTGAAGAAAGGCTTAAAGGCCTAGTAGACGAAATTATTGAACGCAAAGACATCATTCTCTTTATTGACGAGTTCCACACAATTATTGGAGCTGGCGCTGCTGAAGGAGCGATGGACGCAGCAAATATCCTTAAGCCTTCTCTCGCCAGGGGCGAGATCCAGGCAATTGGCGCAACAACTCTTGATGAGTATAGAAAACACATTGAAAAAGATGCCGCGCTGGAACGCAGATTCCAGCCTGTAACTGTTTCTGAGCCCACCAAGGAAGAAGCAGTCCAAATCTTGTTTGGCTTAAGGGATAGGTACGAAGCCCATCATAAGCTTGAAATAACAGATGACGCTCTTATCGCATCCGTAGAATTATCAGCCAGGTATCTTACAGATAGGTTCTTGCCAGATAAAGCTATTGACCTTATGGACGAAGCTGCTTCTAAAGTCAAAATCAGCCAGCTAACAGAGCCGTCAGAATTGCTTGAACTTGAAAAAGAAATTGCAGAACTGGAAAAAGCGAAAGTTGAGCTGATCTCAAGCCAGAAATATGAGGAAGCTGCCAGTGTACGAGACAATCAAAAACTGAAGAAGGAAGAGCTAGCTAAAGCAAGGGAAACATGGACAATTTCAAACAAGCTTCCTAATAGGAGCAAAGTGACTGAAAACGAGATAGCCCAAATCCTTGCGCAATGGACCAATATTCCTGTAAGCAAAATCAAAGAAGAGGAAGGCGAAAAGCTACTCAGGCTCGAAGAAACAATCCATGAACGGGTAATCGGCCAAGATGAAGCCGTGACCGCAGTCGTCAAAGCAGTTAGGCGCTCAAGAGTCGGCTTAAAGGATCCAAATAGGCCAATAGGCTCTTTTATCTTCCTCGGACCCACAGGAGTTGGAAAAACCGAGCTATGCAAAGCCCTTGCAGAAGCGGTATTTGGACAGGAAAGCGCAATCGTGCGTTTTGACATGTCAGAGTATATGGAAAAACACACTGTTGCCCGTTTGATTGGAGCTCCTCCGGGGTATGTGGGATATGACGATGGTGGCCAGCTTACCGAAAAAGTCAGGCGCAACCCATACTCTGTAGTGCTATTCGATGAAATTGAAAAAGCCCATCCGGATATTTTCAATGTTTTGCTCCAAATCTTGGATGATGGCCGCATTACGGATGGACAGGGGAAAACAGTCGACTTCAAGAATTCGATTATAATTATGACTAGCAATGTCGGAGCGCAAGCTATTAGAAACCAATCAACACTCGGTTTCGGGATGGCTGACGATTTCGAGCAAAGCGAATACGAAACGATGCGTGACAGCGTGCTTGAAGAACTCCGCAGAACATTCAAGCCAGAGTTCTTGAATAGGCTTGACGAAATAATTGTATTCCGCAAACTCAATGTAAATGAGATTGAGCTGATTATTGAGGTCTTGCTTAAACAGTTCACTGACAGGGTCAAGCCGATCAACATTGAGATGGAATTCACTGAAGAGTTCAAGGCGCATATTGCGAAAAACGGAACAAACTTAGAATATGGTGCGCGCCCATTAAAACGCACATTGCAAAAAGAACTTGAAGACACGATGAGTGAGGAAATGCTCAAAGGCAATATCCAAGAAGGCGATCATATTATTGTAGACGCAAAAGACAACCAAGTCCTCTTTGTTAAAAAAGAACGGATCCCAGCCCAATAATGGGCAAAACAGCGAATAATCAAGTGGCAAACGCCACTTTTTTATTCGCTATTTTTTAATTAATTAAATTTACAAAAGCGGGAAAAAACAATTGAAAATTGTTTTCCAGACAGAGGAATATAAAGATAGAGCCTTGCGTATTGCAGCAGCTACTTAGGGCAGTGCTAAAAAGCTGCCGAGCACCACGAATTATTTGACCTAAGAGGCTGTTTAATATGTCCATAAATGTCGATAAATGGTATAATAACGCTAAAAAGGCTGTTTACCATTATATGAGAAATAAATATCCAAGCGACATAACTAGAGACCAATTCGAGATTA
>Ga0082212_10002311_pt2 | contig 16836 bp, 9 predicted proteins | sample TergutNt197P3_FD_71548 | JGI IMG/M metagenome (GOLD analysis project Ga0082212, IMG submission 71548) | Neocapritermes taracua P3 segment gut microbial communities from Petit-Saut dam, French Guiana - Nt197 P3 | ecosystem: Host-associated > Arthropoda: Insects > Digestive system > Gut ... | reverse complement strand
GCCTTTATTGACGGGGGTACGGTAAGTATCTGTCTAAAGGCATTTGCTGAAACGGCTGCTGCAGCCACCCCCGTCACATTCACAGCCGCCCAGACAGGCGGAACGTCTAGTACCACAGATTCTACAGGAATAGTGCTAACCTTCAACCAGGCAGTGACTGGTCTGACGGCCAGCAACATTACTGTCACCAATGGGACAGGCTCAGTAACCAAGGGTGCGCTTTCCGGCTCTGGTACCAACTGGACGTTAGGGGTTACGGTTGCAACCCAGGGCAACGTCACGGTGAGTGTGTCAGACTTTGGCACTTTCCATGTCAATACCACACCACAGAGCGTAGCGGTGTACAAGGCACTTTCCCCAACCCCCGTCACGTTCACAGCCGCCCAGACAGGCGGAACGTCCAGTACCACAGATTCTACAGGAATAGCGTTAACCTTCGACCAGGCAGTGACTGGTCTGACGGCCAGCAACATTACTGTCACCAATGGGACAGGCTCAGTAACCAAGGGTGCGCTTTCCGGCTCTGGTACCAGCTGGACGTTAGGGGTTACGGTTGCAACCCAGGGAAACGTCACGGTGAGTGTGTCAGACTTTGGCAACTACCAGATCAACACAGCACCGCAGTCTGTGGCAGTATATAAGGCAAGCTCAGCAGTTCCTGTCACTGGTGTGACCCTTAATAAGTCAGCTATGTCGCTGAAATCCGGTTCCAGCGAAGGCCTGACTGCCAACCTGCTGCCGGCCAATGCCACAAATACGGGTGTTACATGGCAAAGCAGTAACGACAGTGTCGCAACAGTTTCAGGCTCGGGGTTATCTGTAACAATCATTGCTCACAGCCCTGGTCCCGCCAGAATCACAGTCAAAACAGATGACGGAGGGTATACTACCTATTGCGATGTAATGGTTAACACCGCTGATATTCCAGTCATCGGCGTGGAACTATCTGAAACTTTTATGCAGCTCCAGCCAGGGGGTACTAAGCCTCTATCAGCAACGATCCTGCCGACAAACGCAACAAATCAAGGTGTTTCGTGGAAGAGCAGCAACGGTGTTGCAACAGTTTCAGGCTCAGGACTTTCCGTGACAATCATAGCCCACACTCCAGGAATGGCTAATATCACTGTCACCACAAACGACGGTGCCCACCATGCAAGCTGCTACGTCATAGTCGAATCTGCGGCTGCATACTTAAATATCATAGACCCGCCAGTGGCAATGCCTACAGGCGGGACAGAGACATTCAGGGCAGACGTAATAGGTCTGAGCAACAAAGCTGTCACCTGGTCTGTGGCCGGAGGCGGTAGCATCAATGCCTCTACCGGAGCATATACTGCCCCGAACACTGCCGCGAGCGTAACCATAACGGCCACGAGCGTGGAGAACTCCACGATAAATGCGAGCGTGCCAGTCAAGATAGTGAGTACTGCCTTTGATGGCAACACAAAGACTACCCCACAGTTACTCGACCTGGCCAATGCTTTTGGCTCTAAGGCCCAGGCCGACCTGGACAAGTACGACCTCAATGGTGACGGCGATATTAACAATGACGATTTGATATTACTATTCAAGGCGATGGGATGGATGTGAGACAATCCATAATGTTCGATTCACAATGCACAACGAAGATGGAGTTTCAATCATGAGAAACGCAAATATAATCCTTTCATCTGTGCTAGGGTTGGCGATTATTGGTCTGCTCGCCTGTAGCGGTGGTAGCAGCAGCCCGACTCCGATACCAGACCCACCAAAATTTGCTACCGGCCTTGGCTATACAGACCCTGGCAGTACTGGTTATAGACTTGTAAAGAGTGCAGCCAGCACCTCGAAAAAGTTGATACTGGAATTGAAGGGGCCAGCGTCTGAAATGGGACGGGGAGTCAGCTTTGGCCTCACCGTTGATGGTACAAAGGCCAGGTTTGTCAAGGTTGATAACTCAGACACAGAATATGCACAGAATGAGACATTTATCTTGGATTCCACACCCCAGTTGTTTAAGGCAGTGCCTGACGGCAATAATGCTCTGAGGGCATCCATAGCCCAGAAGGGGCCAGGCAGGGCACAGGTACTGAGTGGTGTGCTGGCACGAGTGGCCTTACAGCTTCAGGATAATGTTTCGCTTGGAAATATAACATTTAGTGCAGTCGATGCCAGGGTACTACGTGGTGACAGCGGCGCATCCACACCTATAACTATTGACTATGGCACTTTGGTGGCACAGTAGTGGTCAGAAAATCTAGTGTTGCGCTCGCGAATTAGGTTTGCATTATCGGCAGCGGGAAAAGGACTTGCTCCTGTCAGAGAAAAGCCTATGAATGCTTGGTGGGGGCCGCTCAAGAGCCGTTTCTAAGGGGGCATCAATCGTTGCACTCATTCGCTTTTCCCCCACACCCCCTCCTAGTGTCGCGTCCTTTATCATTTTGAGCCGAATGATAGGTATGAAACAAAAGCAACCGAATAGCAAAATTAATTTGCGGACGCGACACTAGGTCACTGGCCACTCTAAAACCTGATTAGCACATTTTCCCCGGCTTCTACGTGTACGGAGTCGGTGAATCTGATTACTCGCGGGCTTAAGGTCATTATCAGACTGGTAGTTCTGATTCCGTCACCAAAGAACCTCACTCCTTTCAGCAGACTGCCGTCTGTTACACCGCTGGCAGAAAAGATGATGTTTTTTCCAGGGGCAAGGTCGTCAGTGAAATAGATGCGGTTGAAGTCCACTCCCATGGCCTCAGCCTTTTCTTTGGAAGCTGTGTTTTGTGCTGTATGCAGACGGCCCTGGATTTCCCCGTTGAGACACTTTAGCGCAGCGGCTGAAAGTACACCCTCCGGGGCACCGCCAATGCCCATCAGGGCATGTACGCCAGTCCCGCTCACGGCCACTGATATTGCTGCACTCAGGTCACCGTCTCCAATTAATTGTATTCTCGCACCCGCGGCACGGATTTCATCTATGAGTTTTTCGTGCCTGGGACGATCCAGGACTACCACCGTCAGGTCTTCAACTTTGCGCCCTGCTGTTTCTGCTATTATTGCCAGATTTTTTGCCACTGGAAAATCCAGATTGACCTTCCCTTTTGCCGGTGCTGCAACCACAAGTTTTTCCATATAGAGGTCGGGGGCATTCAGCAGTCCGCCCTTCTCCGCCGCTGCCATAACGGTTATAGCATTTGGAGCGCCAGTGGCGCAGAGGTTTGTCCCCTCAAGGGGGTCAACGGCGATGTCGATGGCCTCATATGACCCGCCGAGTCCTACCTTTTCCCCGATAAACAGCATGGGTGCTTCATCCCGCTCGCCTTCCCCGATGACTATAGTTCCATCCATGGGCAGTTTGTCCATGGCCTTTCGCATCGCTTCTACTGCCAGATGGTCACTGTACTTACGCTTGCCGTGTCCGATACTTCTTGCACAGGCTATTGCAGCCATCTCAGCAACATATAAGAAGCCACTCACAATACTTGACTGCATCTTCATGGTTGCCTCCCTCGCATAGTGGGGGTCATGGAATTGGAAACAGGTGTCAGGTAACAGGCTCCTTAACCGTCTGTCCCAGCCATTGAAGGAAGGGTTCAGAACCTGCATCAACTTTCAGCATCATTATTTCGGGCACTTTGTAGGTATGCAACTCAGTTATCAGCTTTGCCACACTGTCGAATAGAGAGCATCTGGTTTTAATGAGCAGCATTACTTCTTCGTCCATGTGTGTCGCGCCGTCAAAAAAGTAATAGCTCTTGATCCTTGGCATGAGGCTCACGCAGGCCGCCAGGTTTTGATCAACAAGGGCGGCTGCAATAGTCAGCGCAGTATCTTCACTGCCACAGGTGGTAAATACAACGCAAGCATCGGTCATGGGCCAAAACCCCCATCGCAAGTCCAGACTGAATATTGTAGCTAAAAAGTCTTAAAATGTCCAATCCAGTTGCAGTTTTGAAGTCTGGCCTCTGTTTTGTTATTGAATTATTCCATCCTGTAATTTGGAGCTTCTTTGGTAATCATTACATCGTGGGCGTGGCTCTCCCTTAGGCTGGCATTGCTGATTCTCACAAATTGGGCCTTTTCCTGGAAATCCCTTATGCTGCTACCGCCCACCAGCCCCATCCCAGCTCTGAGTCCACCCAGTAGCTGAGTCACTAATTCTGCCAGTTTGCCTTTGTACGGCACCTGACCTTCAATGCCTTCGGGCACCAGTTTGATGTCAGCTTTACCTGTTTGAAAATATCTATCCTTACTGCCACCCTTCATGGCACCTATGGAACCCATGCCACGATAGCTCTTGAATGTTCTGCCCTGGTAAAAAATCGTTTCTCCCGGGGCCTCTTCCGTTCCTGCGAACAGGTTTCCAATCATCACGCTGTCTGCGCCAGCTGCAATGGCTTTTGCAATATCACCACTGAATTTTATTCCCCCGTCTGCTATGCAGCGCACACCAAACTCTCGGCAGGCTCTGGACGCTTCTATTATCGCCGTGAGCTGAGGCATGCCTGCACCTGTGACGATACGGGTGGTACAGATTGATCCTGGCCCAATACCTACTTTTATTGCGTCTGCCCCTGCCCGCGCCAAATCCCTGGCTCCCTCATAGGTGGCCACGTTGCCTGCGATGACAGGGGTGTCCGGGAAGGTGTTCTTCAGCGACCTGAGGGCTTCAATGACGTTGCGGCTGTGCCCGTGACTACTGTCCAGGCACAGGATGTCCACTCTTGCATCGACCAGCGCTCTGGCTCTTTCAATTAAATCATCGGCTGCACCGACTGCTGCACCAACCCTCAGCCGTCCCAGATTGTCCTTGCAGGCATTGGGATAGTTGATTTTCTTTTCAATGTCTTTTACGGTGATTAGACCTTTGAGACTCCCGTTGTCGTCAACCACGAGCAATTTTTCGATTCTGAATTCCTGGAGCTTGAGCTTGGCCTGTTCGAGGGTAGTCCCGACCGGAACCGTGACCAGATTCCTGGATGTCATACGCTCCCGAACCTGGATGTCCATGTTGGTCTCAAAACGCAGATCACGGTTAGTCAGTATTCCCACCAGCTTGCCGTTTTCAACGACAGGAACGCCTGAAATCCTGTATTTTGCCATCAGGGCTTCGGCTTCATGTATTGCTGCGTCAGGGCGGATGGTGATGGGATTGATGATCATCCCGGACTCAGACCGTTTTACCTTATCGACCTCTTCTGCCTGACGGGAGATGCTTAGATTTTTGTGGATGATTCCCACGCCTCCCTGCTGCGCCAGCGCGATAGCCAGAGCGGCTTCGGTCACTGTGTCCATCGCCGCACTGAGGAGCGGAATGCCCAACTGAATGTCACGGGTGAGATAATTACTTATTTCTACATTATTTGGGTGTACTTCGTTCGATCCTGGGACGAGCAGCACATCATCAAAAGTGAGGGCCATAGAAAAAGATGTGTTTTGCATGACAATAGTCTATCAGAATACAATTTCATATAGCAAACTGACTTTTGTAATCCGATGTTCCCCGAAAAGCTGTGGAAAGACTGCGGATGCTTTGAGGTAGGACTACGGAGCTGCAAAGAATCTTATAGCTATTTACGTTTTTGTTGTTCACTTAACGGCGAGCCAAGTTTGACAAACCTTAGTTCTGTAGTGCCATTCAAGGTTGCCCCGCAACCTTGAATGGCACAGAACTAAGGTTTGTCCCTATGAACAACAAACGGCCATGATTTGCAGGCAAATCCTGGCATATAGCAGTTCAACTACAAAAAGTTGAACCGCTATACCCCTCAAGCGGCCCCCACTTGTTCCAGAGCGTCAGGAGCAAAAGTCCGGGTAGCGCAGCAAGGGCGCACAAAATAAAATATCCGGCCCATCCGAGCGTTGCGGCTACATAGCCGGCAGGAGATGCTAGCAGAGTGCGTGGAAGGGCAGAAAGACTGGTCAATAGGCTGAACTGGGTACCAGTATATGCCTTGTTACAAAGGCGCATGATGAGTGCCACGTAGGCACTGGTTCCCATGCCAAAGCCCAGGTTTTCCATAGCGATTACGATGCCCAGCAATGTGTTGTGCCTGGTGAGCAGGGCAGGAAGGAGCAAACTGAGAACTGCAAATACCTGGATGATGCCAAAGACAAACAAAGACCTTCTCAGCGGCCAGTTCTTCATCAAAAAGCCGCCTATCAGCCCGCCGACAATCAGGGCCGGTAGCCCTACGCCCTTCGTTATCGCCCCGATTACATCCTTCTGGTAGCCGCAGTCCAATAAAAATGGTGTCATCAAACTGGCCGCGAGGTTGTCACCCAGCTTGTACAGCACTATGAAGCCCAGGGCTATGAGCGCTCCTTTGCGTGTCAGGAAGTCCTTCCATGGTTCTACAACGGCCTCTCTCAAGGTTTTTGGAGGCCGGATGTCCTCAGGTTCGTCAGCCAGGAGAGTCCCAACGGCACCAATAAGGGCGAGGGCTGCCATCAACTTGTAGGCGGCTGCCCAACCCAGGTGTTCAGCAACTATTAGCGCACCTGCGCCAGCGGCAAGCAGAGCGACTCGGTATGCCCCAATCCAGAGTGCTACTCCAGTACCCTGGTGAGTCTTTGGCAACTTCTCTGTGCGCCATGCATCGGCCACAATGTCCTGGCTAGCACTTAAAAAGGCTATCCCAAGAGCCAAGGCCGCAACCCATGCGAGGTTGCCCTTTGGGTCTCCCTGTGACATGAAGAAAAGTGCTATCGCCAAAAATAATTGTGAGAGGATCATCCATCCCCGCCGTCGCCCCAGGAAGGGCAGGGAGTATCTATCCAGAAAGGGTGCCCATAAAAACTTCAGGTTATATGGCAGACCCACGAGCGCAAAGAAACCGATGGTTTTCAGGTCAAGTCCGGTTTCCCGCAGCCATGCCTTGAGTGTCGAATCAGTCAGTGCGAGGGGCAGACCAGAAGAAAAGCCCAGCAAAGCCAGCGCGACCCACGCTGCAGGGCCGAAAGAGCGAAGTTTGGAAGTATTCATGTATCGAGCTTACACTTGGCTGGCAGGGTGATACAAGGATACAGAAATATACAACCGACAGCCTTTCATCGTACTAGTCCTTCCCCCAGCACTCTGCATTCATGATACCGATTTTTTCAGGCTCGAAGGTCATAGGGCCGCCCTCTTTGAGTCTGCGCTCGTAGTCTCTCAGTACCTTGACCCCAACTCCGCCCAGAAAAAGTATGGCTATGATGTTTAGCCATGCCATCATACCCACGCCGATGTCACCCATGGCCCACATCAGGGTGGCCGTGCGTGTGGAGCCGAAGAGAGCCATGCACAACAGGCCGATGCGGACGGCGGTGATGCTCTGCTTTGACCACTTGCCACGGAAAAGGTATGCCACATTGGATTCAGCGTAGTACGCGTATGCCATTATCGTAGTAAATGCAAAGAAAAACAGTGCTATCGCCACGAAGCCACTGCCGAAGCCAGGGATGATGGTGTCAATGGCAGCCTGCGTAAATTCAGGGCCGGTTTCCATTACCTCCGGCAGATAGCGTATTATGTATGCACTGTCAATAATAGGGTTAATAATGGCATCAACGGCACCTTGTGCGAACTCTGTGCCCAGTCCTGCGGCTTCCCGCAGTTTATTCACCAGCTCTGCTTCCCCCAGCTTTTCCGCCAACTCTGGAATGTTCAGGCTCGAAACGTTCTCAATTATGGCATTCATAGCAGTTTGAGCATGTTCAGGGGCCATCACTGCCACTTCCCGCAACTTATTCATCAGCTCTGCTACGTTCAGACTCGCGTTGTGCTGCACGTTGTACTGGCCCGAAAGGAGCAGCATCAGGCCAGTGGCCGTGCATACGCCCAAGGTGTCAATGTAGACAGAAAAGGCCTGGACGAGGCCCTGCTGGGCGGGATGCTTAACTTCTGCCGCCGCCGCCGCTATAGGACTACTACCTTGCCCCGCCTCGTTGCTGTAAATGCCCCGCTTGACGCCCCAGGCAATTGCCGAGCCTACAATGCCGCCAAAGGCCTCATGCATGCCGAATGCGGAGGAAAAAACCAGTCTGAACATTTCCGGCACCCGGTCGTAGTCCACCGCGATTACAACGAGGGCCATGATGATGTACGCAATGGCCATGAAGGGGACTACCCGCTCGGCCACCCTGCCGATGCGCTTCGCGCCGCCGAATATTACAAGACCAAGTGTGGCGGTCACCGCAACGCCGGTAATCCATGCGGGGATGCTGAAACCATTTTGGAACGCAGCTGCGATGCTGTTGGATTGGATGCCAGGCAGCAGAAGGCCACAGGAAACGACTGTTGCAACCGCAAAGATAATTGCGTACCACCTGAGACCCAGGCCCTTCTCGATATAGTAGGCAGGGCCGCCCCTGTATTCCCCTGATTGTTTTACTTTATAGGCCTGGGCCAGAGTGTCTTCGATGAATGCTGATCCGCAACCCAGAAATGCAATGGCCCACATCCAAAATAGTGCCCCTGGCCCACCCATGGCGATGGCCGTGGCCACGCCGGCAATGTTACCGGTGCCAACACGCCCACCAAGGGCCATGGCAAAGCTCTGGAGGCTACTGAGGCCATGATCTGACTCCTTGCCGTGCCACAGTTGCGCCGCCACAGTTTTCCCATGTCGCACTTGAAAAAAGCGCGTCCATATTGAAAAAAATATGCCAGCACCCATGCAGAGGATGATGAGCGGCGTACTCCACACCCAGCCATTGACCATGTCCACTATCGCGCCGAGATCCATAAAAGCTCCTGTTAGTTTTCAGTTGAGTAATTTTCAGACATTCATGTCAGTGTAGCAGTTTGAATTCTGAAATGCCATAAACCTGAGCCGGTTTCAAAACCTCATACTAATACTAAGTTACTCCCGTTTGGGTGCAACCTGGTATTAGGTTTTGAAATCACCTGTATAGGCTACCAAAAGTAAAACCGCTACAGTGGTGTGATTCTAAATGAATATGTGTATGTGCCATTCGCAGGTATCTGAATTTCCACCGGCGCCCGCTCACCGCTGAAGCCCCCATAAGACCCTATGGGAGCCTGCATCATGTCTATATTTAATACAACGCCATCATGCTCAGGCACTTGATGGATGTGGCGTGCTACCGTTGGAAATACGTGGGGCAGGGGGCGGCGTGCCCGTTGGTTACTGTCAATGACGGTTGGCCGCACGGGTGGAGCGTCAGGAGGGAGCAGGTCAAATTCAGAATCATCATAGTGAGACGCACAGGCATTTATGACGTTTACTCCAGGAGGCACAATTCCATCCATTTCCGGGCGTGCCCATGTCGAGTTACTTGGCCCTGCAGTTATTCTCAGGCCGTCACCCTCAGAATCCGTCACAGTAAACCAGCGCACATCAGTCCGATTCCCGAAAAACTGTGGACGCATGTAAGGCGTATACATCTCCCTGGCGGTTGTTCTGTAAAGCCCCACCTGGCTTCCAGCAGCGCGGTCTGAATAGTTTTCTCCATGGCCCCTGCCGAACCAGGCCACATTTTCAAAACCTGCCGGCATCTCCATCTTCATGCCGATACGTAAAAGATAATTTTCCCGTGTCGAGCTTAGGGTATTGTTCACTAATATCTCGCCATTACTATATATCGTGTACACAGTCGTATTGTCAGCACCATTGAAGAGAATGGAAGATACTGTAATAGCGATAAACCTGCCATCCTTATCCCTGGATATAGTATTGTTCTGCCTGGTTTTGTGCTTCCAGGAGTCAAAAAATGAGTCATCGTATTTGCCAGGCCCACCGTTCAAATCATTATCGCCAGGGTGCCTCCAATGGTTGATGTGAGGGCCTTGCACAAGAAGTTCCTTGTCATTCTTTTTGATACTCGCAATCTCGGCCCTGGCTTTATCGAAGGTAATGGAAAAATCGGTTCCTGTCACCGTGATTCTGTCAGAGTTCTCTGTCACGTTGACAAAAGGCCCGATCGTATCCGTATCAGGTTCAAAAGATTTTTGTCCGGTATCAATTGGCAGCTTAAACTGTTCTGTAGCAACGACATGGCCAGCTCTGGCCCAATTTGTATCAGTTTTTAGTGATGCCTCAATTACAAGAAAATATTCGGCACAATTCTCTGGTCTGATTGCTTTTATCTCAGGTATCGAAACATCTGCGTCCGCAAGTGGCGGAATGTCAAGGTTGAGCGTGCCACTGTTGATTGTCTCACCGTCCTTCAATATGCTCCACCTGTGGGCAAAATCGGCGAGATTTCTGGCCATGAATTCATTTTTGATGCTCAACTTGCCATTTTTCAGATAATCATCGGTGGATGTGTACCAAATTTCCTGATGGGCATATCTGATTTCATTCAGAAAAGGCTTAGGCGTGCGATCCGCGAACATTATGCCATTGCCGCCGAATGCACCATCGTTATGGGTATCGCCCCAGTCGCCTCCATAGGCAAAGTACCTGCCGTATCCATTATTTACGGCATCATCAGGCACAGGCATCCAGATGGACTGGTCAATATAGTCCCAGATAAAACCGCCCTGAACCTGGGATAATTCGCGGAACAGCTTCCAGTATTCATAAAAACCGCCGCCGCCGTTTCCCATGCTGTGTGAATACTCCGACATGATGAATGGCAGTACGAGGTCGCTCCTGGATATATACTCGCCCTGTGATCCCAACTCTGTGGCAATCGCCCTGGCCCTCGCACCCTTCTGGCTCGGGTATTGGATGCTGCGTATATCCACGATAGCCTCGCGGTTGTCTCGCTCATATTTGATCATTCGGCTCTGGTCGCGCTCTCTGATGAATTGGCTACTGCTGTAGAACGCATAGTTTGTGTAGGGAGGCGCGGGTCTCTCTCTGTAGGTGGCCTCGTTGCCTAAAGACCATATGATGATTGATGGATGGTTTTTATCCCGCTCGACCATGCTCACAGTACGATCCATTACCGAATTTATCCATAGCGGGTTTGTCCCCGGAATACGGTTCTCAGGCTCTGCCAGATTTGCCCCAACGTGTGACTCAATATTGGCCTCATCACAGATGTACAGGCCAAGTTCATCCGCAAGGTCATACGTTATTACATTATTCGGATAGTGGGATGTCCTGATCGCATTGATGTTGTTGCGCTTCATATTAAGCAGATCATGAATGATTTCTTCCTTTGTGACTGCCCTGCCATTAGTGACGCTGCTTTCGTGGCGGTTTACCCCCCTCAACAGTATTCGCTTGCCGTTAAAGAGCAGCATCTGATGGTTATCGTCATCAGGAATAAAGACACGCTCAATCTTGCGAAAGCCGATGCGTACTACAGCAGTTTCAAGAACTCTGCCTCCGGACTTGAGTTGTATCAGTAGCTTGTATAGTTCTGGTCTTTCAGCAAACCACAGCCGCGGGGCAGCGACCGCCTTGCTCGCGTTGACTGTTGTGCTGAAGGGATGGGTTGTATCTGCGGCATCGACCTTTACGGGGATTACAAGAGGGCCATCCTTCCATACGTCACTGTCATCCATGTTTTTCAGAGTGGCCTCGACCGTGTATATCCCTGAAACCTTCCCGAAGTTGCGGATGCTTGCTTCCATGTTCAGAGTACCACTATTGAAACTGGTGTTAATAGTGGGTGATACAAAGAAGTCGCGTAGCTCCACCTCGCCCTTGGAGTAAAGGAATACATCGCGGAATATACCCGAGAGCCTTATAAAATCCTGGTTTTCCAGATAACTGCCGGTCGACCAGCGAAAGACCTGAACTGCAATAGTATTTTCGCCCGCCTGCAAGTACTCAGTTAAGTCAAACTCTGAGGCTGTATAAGAGTCCTCGGCATAACCAACCTTTTGGCCGTTGATCCACAAATAAAAAGCAGACTCAACGCCCTGGAATGAAATAAATACCCTGCGTCCGTCCCAGTCAGAAGGCAAGGTGAATGTGCGGCGGTAGTGGCCAACAGGATTAAAGATCGTGGGTGCCTTGACAGGGTTTGTCAAATTGACGACTCCACCAAAATTGTCCCATGGATACTGCTGGTTGATATAAATCGGGTTGTCATATTTGATTGAGCCGTCAACATTACGGATGGTCTGCCAGTTGGAGGGAACCGAGATGTCATCCCAACCGCTCACGTCAAAACTGACCGGATTCCAGAAATTGTCTATCCTGTCCGCGGGCTTTTCCACAACCCGGAATTTCCAGGTACCATTGAGGGATAGATAGTAACCGGATCGTGCAAAATCACGGGTAAAGGCAGATGCCTCATTTGATAGTGCCGTTTGTGAGTCCTGGTAGGGAACAAAAAAAGCTCGTGCATCCTCTCGGTTTACCTGAACCGTCCCTATCTGGTCGTACCATTCCTCGCCTGCAAAGGGGTCAGGCACCCCACTGCCAGAGGACTGCGATGGAGACAACATTCCTAACGCGGTTAGAACTAATGCGGCGCTGATGGTTCTGATTACCAAAAAAAACCTCATCAGTTGTCAGTTGCAAGGCTGCAATTCAAAGTTCCAGGCTCTGAATTCAGAATGCCTTGTCAATGAACGCCTTTAGCACAGGCTTAGCTGCGCCGCCCACTTTTTTGTCCACCAGATTCGCATCCTTAAAGAGCAGGAGGGTGGGGATGGACATCACGCCGAACTTTTCTGCGGTTTCCTTTTGATCGTCAATGTTGATCTTGACAATCTTTAACTTGTCACCATACTCTCCCGCCAGGTCATCCAATAGGGGTGCTATGGCCTTGCAAGGCCCGCACCATGGTGCCCAGAAATCAACGAGCGTAGCACCGCTGGCTATGGTGGCTTCAAAATCTGCATCTGTGATGTGTGCAATCGCGTCCGACATGCTGTTCCTTTCAAAGTCTGCTATTGGATTATAACCTATACAACAGAATTTAAACCAAGTTGCGTTCAAAATGCTTTGAACGCGAAACGCCAAAGTTTTTTCAAACACGAGCAAAGCCCGTATTTTCAAAAACTTGCGGGTGCCGCTTTCGCGTCACCTAATACCGAGGTGCATCTTTTGATTGCGATTCGGTATTAGACTATCATAGATGAAATTGATTTTGTGGGAGCGTCAGATGGCAACCATTGGAACAGAGCCTAAGAAAAGCAGGGAACAGGAAGAAAAAGACAACTATGAAATATTGCTGAAGGCTGCGGGTGGTGACCCAAAAGCACTGGCGGCAGCGCTGAAGGAAATGCTACTGAGGGACAAGACCATCAAGGCTCCCGATCCAAAGCCAGCAGACAAAAAAGAAGAGGAAATGATGGATGCCGTGCGGGACATACTGAAGATGGACAAGAGGAAGAGGTTGTGAAAATGGTTGCTTATAGCGGTTCAGCTACAAAAAGTTGAACTGCCTTGCTGTTTTGAATCACAACTTGCACCGGTACATAAATTGCCATAGCAAGTCTATGTGGCAGATTTTTGCCTGTGCTGCGCCATAGGCCCGGGACGGCACTAGTTTGTCGATATTATGTGATGATATTATTGACATTTATGATAAAAATATTCTGGGAAAGTGTCATTTAGAATACCTAAACCATAAGGTCGGGCCATGAGAAAACACCTATTTTACATCCTAACAGCAGTAGCGGTACTGATGACGGCCTACGTTGGCTGTAGCAGTAACAAAAGCTCTACCGTCATTGTACCCGGCCCTGATGATCCTCCTCCTGCTCCGACCAATCCAGTGAGGGAGGTACTGCTCTGGCCAGCCTCCGTGACCATTCAGCCCGGGGGTTGGGCGGACTTGACCGCAATCGTAGAGCCGTTCAATGCCTCCAACAATAAACTGACCTGGACGGCCAGCCCTGAAAACATTGTCAGAGTCGAAAAAACCCCTGATACCCACGGCGCACTCATTACAGCACTCGCTTCAGGGCAGGCGACCGTGACCGCCACAGCCGAGTCAGGGGCAAAGGCCGAATGTACGGTAAAAGTGACCATACCCGTGACTGGCCTGACGCTGGTCTCGGACACGGATCAGCACCTCACGGTGGGCGGTCCGCTGAACTCGCTGAAATTAACAGCGACAGTATCACCGAGTACCGCAACAGATGGGAGTCTCAGGTGGGTCAATGGCAACGATGACGCTGTGTACATGAGTCTCAGTGGCAACCAGCGCACAATAACCGCATTGGCCCCTGGCAGGTCAATCATAACTGTTTCGACACAGGATGGCAGTCGCATAACAAGGACATTTGAGGTCATAGTGGACGGCGAGGACACATCCGTGAACAAGCTGAACATAGACCCCTATGCCTACATAGGCATTGACAGCACAAAGAGGCTGAAGGTCACGATCGATCCATCCAACGCGACCAATAGAGATGTTACCTGGGAGAGCAGCAACAAGAATATCGCCACGGTTGATAAATATGACGGTATTGTAACGGGTGTGGCCCCAGGTTGGGTTGCAATCACTGCCAGGTCTGTTGCCCATCCGGAAAAAATATCCAACATATGTATGGTACTGGTTAGAGACGACTGGAATCCGGTCGAAAACATTTCTCTGGATAATACCGAGCCGCTGTATTGCATTGAACCTGGTCTTGACTATCTCGCCCCGCCGGTTCCGGGAGCGCAGGGACTGACTGTTATGCCCAGTAATAATGTCAAGGCTAACCTCTATCCTCCGCGGGCGGTAACCCTGACACCTACCGATACAACTACCAGTCCCTCTAACTGGAACGTGTTATGGTCCAGCAACAATCCAAACGTTGCTACCGTTGACTCGTACGGCATGGTGACTCCCAAGGCGTTAGGCGATGCGTGGATAACCGTCACCTCAGATTGCAACGAAAGGACTGCAACCTATCAGGTATTCGTGAGAGATGCTCCAGTACCTCTTGAAGTCATTACGATCAAAAACAATCAGATGTTGCTCAAGTCAGGTTCCAAAGAGGCAATCACTCTGAACTACAGTCCAGCCGATGCTTACAACAAAAAAGTATATTGGTCTATCCATGATAGCAGTCCCGTAACTTCTGGTACGGACGTGGTTTCGGTTAATTCAGAAGGTCTTGTTACGGCTCTGTACTCAGGCGAGGCGACTGTAAGGGCCACTTCAGATCAGCATAACGCCATCATCGCACAAATCAGGGTGAAGGTTGTGAGTGCGGGTATTAACGAAGTAGAAGGTCTGACCGTCATGCCCAGCCACATAAAAATGCTGAAGGGCGGCATAAGGTCGGTAGTGGCAACAGTAGAGCCTTCCGGCCCCAATGGTGCCACAAACAGAGAGGTTATCTGGAAGAGCAGCAACCCGATTGTGGCAGAGGTGGCCGAACTACATGGCATTAGCGGAGCAGCCATAGTATATGCCGGCAAGGTTGCTGGCTCAGCTACCATTTCAGCTACTACAGTGGGCCGCACAGCAGGTCAGCAGACAATTACAGAATATTGTCAGGTTGTGGTGGCCTCAAAACTTATTGATGCCAGGTCAGTTACACTGGAAGGCCCGCATGAAGTAGAAGTTAATGAAAGTATAGAGCTGAAGGCAACCCTGTCCCCGGAAGACTCCACAAACGTAGTTGATTGGGAAGTTGTTTCGGGTAAAGATTTTGCCGAAGTAGATCAGGAAGGCAAAGTAACCGGCAAGCTGAGTGTTGGTGTTAATGGTGCCGATTCAATTGCCATGATAGTTGCCAGCACAGTAAATTCTGATGGCACTACCATCATCAGGTCTCTTCCATTTTCCGTGAAAGTGACACCTGGACCAGTCGCTACACCTGTAACCGGAATATCACTGACTACAGATGCCATCAGCATTCCTGTTGGCGGCTCCCTATCTGCTGCTACCCAGGTTGTATTTCCTGATCCGCAACCTGACAATGATGCCGTTACATGGTCGATAAAAACCCCCAACTCTCATGGTATTACTTTGGGTGCGTCAGGCATAACGATAGGAGGCAACCCCCTCAACCCCACCATCAGCGTCTTTGGAAATTCAGACTTTGCCAATAAACAGGTAATTCTGGTCGTCACCGCAAACGACACTGCGGAAGACACATTTAGTGCTGACCTGACTCTGGACATAGAATTGGTTGACCCTTCAGAGGCGACATTCAGCCCGAGTACTAACCTGATTACGCCAACTATCATAACAATCGTAGATGGCGATGACAAAACCCTATCAATAAGCACCCTGACACCCTCCTATGCTTCACTGGACAATGTGGTATGGACTATGACTCCTGCTTCTCCCGCAGGAATCACATTTACTCCCAGCCTCGATAAATCCAGTGCCAAAATCGAGGTAGCATCGGGCACGTCACCTGCTTCAGAGATTGCGACAATAACCGTGATTGTACCAGGGACTCCTGACGTGGAATTAGGGATATTTAAGGTGACAGTGACAGATACGCTGACTCCAATCGTGTTGGAGTCGGCTGCTCAGACAGGTGGTACGTCCGGCACAGCAGACTCGACAGGTATAATACTGACATTTAACAATCCCATAGTTGGCCTGACAAGTTCCGATGTATCGGTCACCGATGGCACGGGCCAGGTTACCCCCGGTGCTGTCACAGGTTCAGGCACATCTTGGACAATTCCAATCACTGCAGTTGCGGCGGAGGGCGATGTTACGGTAGATGTTACAAACTTTGGTGGTTATTCGTTCTCCGGCGGGCCGAAGACAGTTGCGGTGTATAAAGATACCACTTCTGTGTCTTACACAGCGGACATTTCACCATCGGGCACACATACATTTGCTAAATCTGTGGTGGGTTACACTAACACTTTACTAGCAAAAGAGTTTGAGATTACAAACACTGGAACCGGGACTCTTACGACCGTAACGGCAGAACTTTCGGGCACGAATGCGTCTTCCTTTGCTATCAGCGTAGGGATTTCACCCACAACAATCAGTCCCTCCGGTACTGCAACAGTCACAGTTCAGCCAAATGCCGGA
>Ga0082212_10005731_pt1 | contig 16837 bp, 17 predicted proteins | sample TergutNt197P3_FD_71548 | JGI IMG/M metagenome (GOLD analysis project Ga0082212, IMG submission 71548) | Neocapritermes taracua P3 segment gut microbial communities from Petit-Saut dam, French Guiana - Nt197 P3 | ecosystem: Host-associated > Arthropoda: Insects > Digestive system > Gut ... | reverse complement strand
TTTTGACACGATGCGGCGTCAGGTTTCGCTTACGTACGATTGAGTACGCCGCGCTCAACCTTCCTTGCCTCGTGGCAAAAATCCTCGCGCATCCACCGGAAAATCATTTCGTTCGCGGGTATAATCCGACGCAAAGTCTTTTTATCGTTATTTTGCCAGTAAAGATAATCATCCCACGCTTCATCGTCCCAGGATTTAAACATCTTCATCCAACTCAATTAATTCACGTACTATTCCTCCGGTTTTTCTCATACGTTCGGCGGCGGCAAGCAAATGCGCCTGATTAACCGGGTTGTTGAACGGGTCTCCGACTACGTCGAAAGGTATTCTTCCTTGTCTTACCGCCGCCCTGGTAAAAATGTTAAAAGCGGTCGTTATATTCATGCCCATGTCGGCGAATAACGCCTCTGCCTGTTTTTTCAGATTTTCATCCATGCGGATTGTAACATTAGTCGAAGACGACATAATATACTCCTAATTGCACAATAAAGTATAATGATACAAGTGCAATGCCTTGCATTGTCAAGTAAAAAAGTAAAGCCCGGATATTTTATGAAGAAAAAAGAGGCCGCGAATCAACCGATTCGCGGCCTCGCGGCTTCTTTGATAAAAACACGAACATGTAATTGCAAAACCGTAGGTTTTGCAATTACATGTTCAAAGAAGAAAACAAAGAACTATCCTAGTTTGCCCTTGGACTGGAGTACGTCGGCGACGTTCCTCATGCCCATCTTTTCGAGCGTCGCGCGCGTCGGATAGCTGTTGTCCGGGTTCCAGCCTTCAAATTTGTAGAACCGTTCCTTGAAGTCTTCGACCTTGGCGCGGTCATGCTGCCGTCCGCGTCCATTGTCGTACTTCCATTCGCCGTCAATAATCATCGGCTGTATGCTTCCGTTTGAAGGCCGGTCGTAGATGTAATCCGGGAAAACCTCCATGGCTTTGGTGCGCCCCTGAAGGTTCCATATGGCACGGTCGAGCGTGAAGATTTTGTGCCCGGTTTCCATGCAGTCGGCAAAGGTTTTGTTCTGGCCGGTAATAGCGTTCCAGAACCTGGGTTCGGCGTTCGGCGTCGCGCCCCGGCGGTCGGCTGTGTTGTTGGTTATGCACTGCGGCCAGCGCCAGCCGCAGAAGCCCATCCCTATCCAGAACTTTTCATAATGCTTGACCCATGCGGTCATCTTGATCTTGGAATCGTGGTAGATTCCGGTCTCGCCAACGCCGTAATCCAAAAGGTAAGGTTCGTCCTGATAAGGAATCATCGCCGACCCGTACAGCTTTGACACCTCCTCGGCCGTCAGGTACGGGTTGCCGGACTGGGCCATCCAATGTACCGGGTAGTTGTGCATCTGGTGCAACATCAGATCGCGTTCGCCGAACAATGATCCGTAACCCCATTCCAACTGGGTCATGGTATCGTAGTGTTCCTGCGTTCCCCAGTATGTGAGCCGCAGACTGCCGCCATGAACGTCTTCCTTGTACCGGCCAAGCTTTTCAGCCATGCGGGCCGGACCTTCCGCCGCCAGCTCGCCAAGCTCGCCTTCGCGCAGCGCGATAATCCGGAAGAGCGCTTCATAATAGGCGAGCGACCCCTGCGGAGGCAGATCAGCCTTGACGAGGCCCTGGCTTATGGCGGTGTTGATGTAGCCTCGCATGGCCATAACCGGCCAGTGTCCAATGCCGTAACGATGCATAAGATCGTTGCCCTGACGAGTCAGTTTCGATCTCAGCGCCGCGGGCATGGCGCTCGGATTAGGCTTCGCGCCTGGCTTCGCGCCGCCGAAACCGCCGCCGCCGATACTTGCAAACATTGATCCGGCGCAAACTGATTCGTTGCTGTCAGCCGTCGCGAGCCTCTGCTTGCAGCCGCGCGGGCAGGATGCGCATGCCGCGGCGCGCGCCGGAACGCGGTCGCTGTTTGATACGTTGCCGCCGCTGGGCGCGCCGTTAATCAGGCTGTAGCCGCTTGAAAACATCTCGGCGTCGCGCGGATTGTCAACGTCCCACTGGAACTGGCGGAACCATATGCGCGCGTCCATAAGCGCCTGCGGGTCGGCAATCGGCGCGCCGCCGGTGCCGATTACGCTTATAGCCTTGAGGTTCTTCGATCCGAATACGCCGCCGTATCCGCACATCGCGGCCTGTGAACCCGGGCCGTGAAGCAGCGCGGCGTAGCGCACCTTGCGCTCGCCCGCGGGACCGCACGCAACGACCGCGGGAATCTGCGTCGTGAAACAATTCTGCGCAAGTTCCGCCCATTCGCCGTACTTGAGACCGGAAACTACGCGGCGCGATATTTCCTGCTGCGTATCCCATGTGTCCATGCCCCAGACGCCCTGAGCGCTTTCAATCTTGACTTGGTCGTCGACTACATTGATATAAACGGGGTCGTCGGATGCGCCTTCAACCACTATGCCATCCCACCCCGCGAACTTCAACTGCGCCGTAAAACGTCCGCCGAAGTTGCTGTGACCGAACCATTCGATCGGGTGAAGCATGGGCGCGAGCCCCTGAACTTCACAGCGGCCGGATCCTGGCATGAATGTGCCCGCAAACGGCGACGTCATCATGATTATAAGATTGCGCGGATCGAATGCCTCAAAAGGAAGCTGCGCTCCCACAAGTTCGAAGAATATCGCCGATCCCATGCCGTGACCGCCGCCGTAATCCATGTATTTTTCCGTCGGCAGCGTACTGACCTGCTTCGTCGTCAAATTGACTCTTAATATCTTTCCTGTATATCCGCCTGGCATAATATTTTTCTCCTCCCTCTATGCTTTCGATTTCGCTTTCGCGTCAGGCGCGCCGGCCTTGGGTTTCGCTCCGCCCAGCGGCGGCGGCATTACCTGTCTGCTGTCGTCCACAAGCCCAAGCCGCAGCCAGTGATCATTGCGCAGGTTCACCTGATAGCCGTTGGTTTCTTCCTGGTTCGGCGCTTGCGCGACAAACTTGAGAGCGCGTACGGGACATACTTCCACGCAGGCCTGCTTGCCGCCGGGACCGCCCTTCTCTTTCCAGTGAGGAGTGTTGATGCATAAATCGCATTTTGATGATTTATTGGCTTTGTTGTTCCAAACCGTCCGCCTCGGCTGCTGCGGACACATCTGCAGGCACATCTTGCAGCCCACGCATTTTCCTTCGTCAATTACACGGACATTGCCGTTGGCCGTATCCGCATGCGCCGCGCCAACAGGGCAGTTGCGCACGCAGGGCGGTTCAACGCACTGCCGGCAGGGATTAACCGTGAGATCGTTCGGAAATTTACCAAACGAATCCTGGATGATCTGGATGCGCGAGAGCGACAGATTCTGCTCCCCGTAATGAGTCAGTGAACAGGCCAGCATGCATGTCGTACACCCTATGCACTTCCTGCTGTCAAATACTATGTAACCTTGCGACCTGGGAATTGCCGTGCCGGCATTCTGCGCAACGGCCGTTGATGTTGTCGCCGCCGTCGCTATTATAGCGGGAGCGGCCACGGCCACTCCGCCCTTAGCCAGAAAATCCCTTCGTGAATATTTCTTTTTGGCGGCAGCTTCGTCGCTGTCAGTCTTATTGCCTCCAAGCATAGCGTTGCTCCTTTGCTGAATATTTATTAAAGACAGTGTTCACTTTGAAACAAAAACCTTGCCGTTGTCAATAAAATAAGAATGTTACGTTAAAAATCTGTTTGAAATATAAGGGAATTTCAGAAGATACTTACTAAATGGATATGGTTACAGATCCGGTATGCGGCATGAGATTCGCGCCGGAAAAGGCTGCGGGACGTCTGGAACACAACGGTGAAACCTGGTATTTCTGCAATACCGGCTGCCTGGAAAAATTCCGGTCCGACCCTGAAAAATATCTGAATGCCGCAGAAACGAACTTGAATTCCACGGAACCAACAGCTTGTTTGCCTGCAGCGGACGAATACGTCGAATACATCTGCCCGATGTGTCCTGAAGTCAGACAAAAAATTCCCGGTCCTTGCCCTGTCTGCGGCATGGCCTTGGAACCGGACGCTATAAGCGCGCCGGGACGGGATGTTGAAAATCCCGAACTGACTGACATGAAACGCCGTTTCACGATCAGCCTCATTCTGACGATTCCCGTTTTTCTGCTGTCGATGGGTGAAATGGCCGCGGGCGCGGATATTCCCTGGAGTGGGTTGATTCAGCTTGTCCTTGCGACTCCCGTGGTCTTATGGTGCGGCCGGCCGTTTTTTCAGCGCGCCTGGAATTCCCTGCGCAGCCGCAGCCTGAATATGTTTACCCTTATAGGTCTCGGTACGGGCATTGCATACGCGTACAGTGTAATCGCCGCGGCGATTCCCGGCATCCTGCCTCACGCGTTCCACGCGAGTCATGGAAACCATGGAAACAGCGGAGATATCGGCGGCTCGCCGCAGGTTTATTTCGAAGCGGCGGCGGTTATCATTACGCTGACCCTGCTTGGCCAGATTCTGGAGCTTGGCGCGCGCGCCCGATCAGGCGAAGCCATCCGTTCCCTGCTTGATCTCGCGCCCAAAACGGCGCGCGTCATCGGTGGCGATGGTGGCGATGGCGTCGATGGCGGCGTTGACGGAGACGAAAAAGACGCGCCTGTTGAGAGCATCAAACCGGGCGACCGGCTGCGGGTGCGTCCCGGCGAAAAAATTCCCGTGGACGGGATTGTTATAGAAGGAGAAAGCTTCGTCGACGAATCCATGGTGACGGGCGAATCAATGCCGGTTGAAAAAAACCGCGGAAGCCGTGTTACCGGCGGAACGCTCAACGGGACAGGCGGATTCATCATGGTTGCGGAAAAAGTCGGGCGCGACACGCTGCTTGCGCAAATCGTCAGACTCGTCGCCGAAGCGCAGCGAAGCCGCGCGCCGATTCAGCGTCTTGCCGACAAAGTTTCTTCATATTTTGTACCGGCTGTGATTCTCGCGGCTGTTATTACTTTTGCCGTCTGGTCGATGGCCGGATCGGAACCGTCCATGGCGCGCGCCCTGGCAAACGCGGTCGCGGTATTGATTATCGCCTGCCCGTGCGCCCTCGGACTTGCGACGCCTATGGCGATCATTGTAGGGGCGGGACGCGGCGCGCGCGCCGGAGTGCTAGTCAAAAGCGCCGAAGCGCTTGAGTTGCTCGGAAAAGCTGATACGCTGGCAATAGATAAAACAGGAACGCTGACGGAAGGCAAGCCCGCTCTCATGACCGTAAAAACATCAGGGAAAACGACGGAAGACGAATTGCTGCGTCTGGCAGCAAGCCTTGAACAGGGCAGCGAACACACGCTGGCTTTGGCCGTGACCGATGAAGCTCTGCGGTGCGGTCTGGCGCTTTCCGGTGCGGAGAAATTCCAGTCTATTACCGGAAAGGGAATCACTGGCACTGTAGACGGTCGCGCAATCGCTATCGGAAATACGAAATTGCTTGACCACATAGGCGTAAATATTCAAGAAACGGACTCTCTTTTAGTTGAAGCGGAAAAACTGCAGGGCGATGGGCAAACCGTGATGTTTGTTTCGATAGACGGCGCGCCGGCCGGTATTTTGGGAGCCGCCGACCCGATAAAAGAATCGTCCATGCCCGCGATTGACGCTCTTCACAAAGAAGGAATGAGGATTGTCATGCTCACCGGCGATAGCAAAGCCACGGCTGCGGCTGTGGCGTGGCGTTTGAAAATCGACGCCGTGAAAGCCGAAGTTTCACCTGAAAGAAAGAGCGAAGTCGTCCGGCAGTTGCGGGACGGCGGAAATGTGGTCGTAATGGCCGGAGACGGCGTAAACGACGCCCCGGCTCTGGCCGCGGCGCATGTCGGCATCGCAATGGGAACCGGAACCGACATAGCGATTCAAAGCGCCGGGATAATTTTGGCAAAGGGAGATATGGGCGGCGTTGTACGCGCCCGCCGCCTCAGCCGTGGCGTTATAAAAAATATCCGCCAGAATCTGTTCTTTGCGTTTGTCTATAACGCGGCTGGCGTGGCGATTGCTGCGGGCGCGCTTTATCCTGTAACCGGTCTTTTGCTGAATCCCATGATAGCGAGCGCCGCCATGACTTTCAGCTCGCTTTCCGTAATCAGCAACGCCCTTCGTCTGCGCCATTTAAACGTAGGGGCGGTTCGCGAACCGCCCTTCCCGGCAAAGCCGTAAGGTTTTACATTTGAGGTTCTTGCAAAACCGGAGGTTTTGCCGGGAACGCAGGCATTCTGCCTGCATTTTTCAATGATTTGCGGACAGGATGTCCGTGCTCCCAGGGGTTTTGCAAGAACCTCATTGGAGGCGAAATATGAAAAAAGCAGTGGCGTTGCTGAGCGGCGGGCTTGATTCCGCCACGGTGGCCGCACTGGCAATAAAACAGGGCTTTGATGTTTACGCGCTCAGTTTTGACTATGGACAGCGCCACAGGTGCGAGCTTGATGCGGCCCGGCGCGTTGCGTGCGCTTTGGGCGTTCGGGATCACATCGTAGCACCGATCAATCTGCGGGTTTTCGGCGGTTCGGCGCTTACGGCGGATATCGAAGTTCCAAAAGAACGCGACTTTGACCGTATATCCGCTGAAATCCCCGTTACCTACGTTCCGGCGCGCAACACCATTTTTCTCAGTCTCGCGCTGGGCTGGTGCGAGGTTATCGGCGCGCAGGATATTTTTATAGGCGTCAACGCAGTCGATTACTCCGGCTATCCCGACTGCCGGCCGGAATTTATTGAGGCATTTGAACGGCTTGCCGCCCTGGCTACAAAGGCGGGCGTCGAGGGAACTTCCCGTTTTCGTATTCACGCGCCGCTGATGAATATGACCAAGTCTGATATCATCCGCGCCGGGATTCAGGCCGGCGTCGATTATTCCATAACACACAGTTGTTACGACCCGACGCCGGAAGGATTGGCCTGCGGCGTCTGCGATTCCTGCGTTTTGCGCCGCCGCGGTTTTGCGGAGGCGGGCGCGGCTGACACGATCAGGTACGCCTAAAATTATTATGGGAAAAATTCAACACCCCCTTCCGGTCAAACTAATCGTGGGCATGCTTGCCTCTATTCCGGAACTTTTTTCGGAAACGGAAAAAGAACTAACGGCGCTTTTCGGAGACATAGACGCCCGCAGCGAGATTTTTCATTTTGATTGGACGGGTTATTACGACAAGGAAATGGGAAGCCCGATTTATCGCAGGTTTCTGAGTTTTGCCGATCTTATTGAAGCGCCTGCCATCGCCGACGCGAAGATTGCTGCTAATGAACTGGAATCATCAATAGCCGAATGGGCCGCAAAGTCCGCAAAGTATCCGGGCGTCCGGCGGCCCGTCAATCTTGATCCGGGGTATATGGAGCAATCAAAGATCGTACTTGCTTCCACCAAAAATTTTTTTCACAGGATATTGATCTCGCGCGGCATTTATGCCGAGGTGACTCTGCACTATCAGGACAAGCAATGGAAATCTTTTCCCTGGACGTTTCCGGATTACGGCTCGGAAAAATATCATCAGTTTTTTACGGCGCTGCGTGAAAATTACCGCAGGCAGTTAAGCGCCGCGGGGTTTGGAATAAGGATCCCTAAAAAACCCCATCGTAGAAATGCCGATTGATATTTGAAACGCTCCATACTCTTTGTACGGTCGGACGGGACGCCGAGGGCGGCGTCCCCTACTTCGAAGCCTGGTCAAGACGGATGGTAAACGGGCCGAAGGGTTTTTTGGTTCCTTCCTCTTCCAGCCTTGGAATATACAGAGAGCTTCCGGCAAAAATATTTTTTTTCCGTTTTTCCGTATAAAAAAACAGGAAGCCATCAACCACCGCTCCGGGATCTATGGACGCCACGACCAGTTCCTTGCTGGTAAAGTCAACCAGAGGGGAAACTTTTTGTGAAGCTTCCGGTTCGTCCGATTTTGAGGGTTCTTTCTTCGTCAATCCCGCCCTTGAGAGGTTATCAACTACAATCGCCGCGGGAGTGGAGTAAAGCTGTTCTCCGTCCGGTGTAAATAGAAGAACATTGCGCGTACGGATCGTCAGATAAGACGATGTTTCATTTTTTATGATTACATGAATCGGGAAAAAACCGCGTGAATTCAGATTCTTTACATCAAACGCGGTAAAGGATTCCTTATCCGTCGAATAAGGGTTCGCCGCGATTGTAATACCGCCGGCCTCAGTCCGCGCCGGATACGACTCTATCGGCTGTACTTCAACGATTTTTATCTTGTAGTCAGCCGCCGGCAACGCTTGAACAAACAACAGCAAAAAAAATATCCGAATTGGAATTATATTTTTCATAATGGCGCAATGATAGCACATGTCCCGAATATTTTTACGTTAAATATCCGGGCCAAGCTTCTGGAAACTAACCGCAGGTTGTGATAATTATAGCGCTTGTTTTTTAGTAAAAAGCGGGGGGCAATGATCGATCGTATTTTTAAAACGTGGAACCTTGGTAAAAAAAATTCTGTTCGCGGCGCGCTTTTAGCGCTCATGTCCGTGGCCGTGCTCGCTGCGGCGGCGCAGACCGCCTGTTCCAAAAAGGTGAAAGTCACCATTGAGGATTCAGGCCCCGTGCGCGTGGTTGTGCTTCCGTTTATGGTTTCGCCGGGAACAGCCGGCGGCGATAAAGAGCTTCAATGGACCGCAATGGCCGCGCCCGCGCTTCTTGTCAAAGCGAGCCGCAGGTTGCCTGACATTGAAGTGGTGCCTTTCTGGGAAGTGATGCCCGCGGCCATTTCGGCGGCCGGCGCGGCGCGCAGCTTTACGGACGAAAGCGCGTCTTCTATTGCCAACTGGGTAAGCGCCCATTGGGCGGTTATAGGCGAAATACATAGAACCGGATCATCATCTTTTTCCGTGGTGGTGGACTTCATTCCAACCAGCAGCAACAAGGTTCCGTTCCGCCACATCAAAACCCGTAGAATAGAAAATATCGGAACAACTTTTTATATCGGCCTCAGACAGTGGCTTCGCTACGCGACAGCCAGACCGATTCCGCTGCTGCAAATTAAAGAACCCGGCCTTCAGACAATGCGAACACTTGGCGAGGCGCTGGATAAAGAATACGGCTGGCTGACGACCGCCGAGCCGGGAGCCGCGCAGTCGTTGATAAATGAAATGGCGCTGGATAACGAAGACTGGATAAAGATACTGTTCAGCCCCACAATGTATCCGTCGTTGGCAAAATAATTAAGGTGACCTCCGGAAACGCCAAACTCTGCGTTATGCTCCTTCGACAAAATGCTCATTTACCTATGTGTAAACTCCGCTTTTGTCTCAGTCGCATGCCTTGATTTTGGCGTTTGCGAAGGTCGCCTTATTTTTTTTCCAAAGCGATGATTTTTTCCAGACGCCGTTTATGCCGTTCTTCGTTGGTAAATTCCGCAGCCAGAAATATGCGGACCAAATCCATGGCAAGAGACGATGCCACGATGCGCGCGCCGATCACCAGTACGTTCATGTCGTCATGTTCGACCCCCTGATGAGCCGAATAGCAATCGTGGCAGATGGCGGCTCTGATGCCGGGAATCTTATTGGCGGAAATGGACGCGCCGACGCCGCTGCCGCAGATTAAAATCCCACGGACGGCTTGCGCGCCCAGAATTGCTTTTCCCACTTTCTCGGCGAAATCCGGATAATCCACAGGCGCGGCGTCATCGGTTCCAACATTCAAAACTTCATGACCCAGATCTCTGACGAAATCAACGAGCGTTTGTTTTAATTCAAATCCGGCATGATCCGATCCAATTACAACGCGCATCAATTATTCTCCTTAAGGGCGTTCGGCCGACAGGGTTTTATCTTTTGGAACGCTGAGATAGCCGCCCGCGCTGTCTTTCTGCACCCAGTTTACAACCACTTCGTAACGCAGGCGGTCCTGGCCGACCAAAAACGGCAGCGGTTCGTTTATCATCCTGTCTTTTTTCTCAAGCTTGCTGTCATCCGCGAAAACTCTAACAGTGTATTTTCCTTTTTTGACATCGGTTTTGGTCAACTGCAGCCGGATGTCGCCTACATTGACCATCCCCTTTTTGTCGGGAATCGTGAATTCATAATAATCCCTCTCGCCTTTCAGACGCAATTGCGCAAGTTCCGCGGAATTTTTAGCTACGGCGGCGTTCAGCGTATCGCGAACATCAATGAGCTGGCGCCTGGTCCCTTCCAAATCCTTTCGCGTATTTTCAAGGTCAGTCCTGACGGTAACGACCTCCTCCTTGACGCCTGTTACTTCCGTATTAACCTGGGTGATTTTGACGTCCGCCTCGGTCCTGGTCGCCTGAACGCTGGCTTCCAGCTCTTTCGCGCGGGAAGAGATCGTCTGCGTCAGTTCCTGCCGTGTCTTGTTTCCTTCCGCCTGCAACCGGGCAGCGGTTCTGTCAATCGTTTCTTTCGTGCTTCCGGCGGCCTGTTCGAGACTGGATTCCAGGTTGTACTCAAGGTCGGAAACCTTGCTGGCAAACGCGGCGACAGATACGTCGTGAGAGACTTCAAGTTTTTCGATCCTGCCTGTAAGTTCGGCAATCTCGGCGTTCAGCGCGTTTTCCGTCCTGTATTTGTCGTAGCACAGATACGAAACCGCGAGAATCAGAATAAGAATAAGCGCCAGCTTTACAGGCTCGGCCACCAATCCTCTTTCCGCAGCAATCACCGGCTTCGGAGATTCCTTTATGTCGGGTTTAGTTTCTTCAGTCTGAAAAATTTTTGTTTCTTCCTCGTTCATAGTAATCCTCATCCGATAGTTTCATTAAGCGCCGCAAGCGTCAGCCGGGCGTCGTCTTCGGTCATGCCGGAAAATACCGGCAGGCAGATATGCCGGGCGCAGAGATCCTCGGCGACAGGCAGCGCGCCGGAAGCGTATTCCAGAAAGACCGGCTGTTTGTGGAGCGGATCCTCGTAAACCTCGCCCGCGAGCGCCACGCCGTGCTTTTCGCGCAGGATGCCCTTGAGTTCTTTCCGGTCGCGGTTTTCCCGGAGAACCGCGATGTATTTGTAATAGTTGCAGACTCCGCCTTCGGGAACGGTCAAAGGATATAAATTCTTAAATCCTTTCAAACCCTCGTTGTAAATTGCGGCGGCGGCCTGCCTGTCGGCTATCATGGCGTTAATCCGGCCAAGATGGCGCAGGCCGATTATGGCGTGCGGTTCGGACATGCGCCAGTTGTAACCGAGGCGCACATGCGCGTTTTCATAAAAACTCTTTTTTCCCTGATCGCGGTAAATCAGGGCTTCGGCGGCAAGTTTTTCGTCGCTGGTCACGATCATCCCGCCTTCACCGGAAGTCATTACCTTTGTCGGATAAAAACTGAAAGACCCGGCGACGCCGAAAGCGCCGGCCTGTACGCCGTCCAGAGAAGACCCCTGCGCGTGCGCCGCGTCTTCCACGACCCAGAGTCCTTTTTCTTCGGCGAGTTTTAAGATTTCAGGCATACGTGCCGAAACTATGCCGCCGATGTGAACCACGATAATGCCTTCCACGCCGGGCGTCAGCGCTTTAAGAATGGTTTCAGGGCTTACGGCGAAAGATTCCGGATCCATGTCCGCGAATACCGGAACGCCGCCCGCGTGAACGACTGCCGCGGCGGTGGCGAAAAAGGTGTTGGTCGGAACGACGACCTTTTTCCCGGCTATGCCGATGGAACGCAGAATTATTTCAATGGAACTTGTGCCGCTGGAAACGGCCACGGCGTGACGCACGCCGCAGAATCCGGCGAATTCCCGTTCAAACTCCGCGCCGTATTTGCCGAGCGTCAACTGGCCGCTTTCCAGCACTTCCTGAATTCTGTCGGCGATCCACTGCCGGTCTTCCGGCAGAAACTGTATTTTCGCGGCAGGCACTTTAATCATAAAATCTCTCCAATTTTAATCGTCGCCGCCGCCGCGGGCTATGAAAATCACCCCGATTACGACCAGCGCTATTCCGCCCCAGCGAATCGGCGGCACACGCTCCTTCAAAATGAGCACGGCTAAAACGGCGGCGAATCCATATTCTATGGCGGTCATGGGCAGGGCGACCGTAACATCGGTCCAGGAAAGCGCGGCGAGGAACAGAAAATAAAATACGGCGTTCAGAATAGTCCCTCCTATGACGTATGGATTGCAGAGGGCGTGCCAGAAATACGATACAAGCGCCATCGGGGCGTAGTTTTCCAGGCTTCCCACTTCTATCATTCCGCGCCGGAGTAAAATCTGGCCCAGGGCGGCCGAACCGGCGGCGACCGTCATAGCAATTAAAACTCTAAGCATTGAAGCTCCTTTGATTAAAGAAATCATAATATCATTTTTTGTTTACATCGCCCGATAAAGAAGGTCGCGCCGCTGCGGTATAAATCCGCTGCTTCGTATGAAATCGCGGGCATCGGCTTCCGTGCCGATGCCATAACTCGTGAGAACGTTTTCCTCAAACACCACCGACGAGATGTCATCCGCCCCGGCGTGAAGGGCCAGTTCTCCAACTTCGCGCCCCATGCCAAGAACGGAAGCCTCAATATGCGGGATGTTGTCGAGAAAAAGCCGGCACAACCCCAGAAGTTTAAGATACTCGCGCGGCGAAACAGGACGGATGGGAAATTTCGATGTCTGTTTCTGAAATGTCCACGGGATGAACGCCAAAAACCCTCCTGCACGGTCCTGAAGTTCCCGGACGATACGCAGGTGTTCGATTATTTCCTCTGCGGTTTCAACGGATCCGATAACGATATTGGCGCTTGCGCTCAGTCCCTCTTCAAAACATGTTTCCATAATGCGCACCCAGTCCGTCACGGAAATTTTTTCAGGTGAAAGAATCCCGCGTACGCGGCCGCTGAGAATTTCCGCGCCCGCGCCCGGTATGGAATCCATCCCCGCGGCTTTAAACTCACGAATAATTTCACGGGCCGGTTTGCCCGTCCGCAGTTCCATCCCGTGAATCTCGCCGGGAGAAAACGCGCGAATGTGGATGTCCTCGCCGAATTCCTTTTTCACGCCGCGAAGAACATCAATGTAATAATCAAATGGAATATCCGGATTCACGCCTCCCTGAAAAAAAAGCTGGCGCGCCCCGGCGGCGACGGCGGCCTGCATTTTTTCGAAAATTTCCTCAATCGTAAGGACGCGCCCCGCCGGATCTCCGGGAGGGCAATGAAAGCCGCAAAAGGAACAGGCCGCGGAACAGACATTCGTATAATTCACAATTCGGAACAATGTGTAGGTCGCAACGACGGGGTCGTTAATTTTGCCTCGCGCGGCGCGCGCGGCCGCCATTACTTTCAGAAAATCAGCGGAACGGTAAACGTCCAAAGCCTCGCCCGGCGTTATCCGTTCGCCGGCGGCTGCCTTTTCCAGAATAATATCGGTCTTTTCGGGTTCCAGAATGCCTGCCATAAATGTATTTTTAATTGCCCGCGCCTGATTATTCAATAAAAAATCAGGAGCATTGTCATCTTCTGAAGTATAATGAAATTTATGAGCACTATTGTACCGTTTCCTGACGCTGCTACTGTAAAGGGGCCTCAGCGAATAAAGGCAAGCTATACCGTAAGCGAAATCCGCCGGCAGTTCGGATGGAGCGAGACCCATATCCGCCGGTGGGTCAGGGAGCGCATAATCCCGACGATCGGCCCTTCTCCGGATGGGGAACCGCGGTTTGATTTTCACGCGCTGGAGATTTTTCGCCGCGCGCGGGAATTGCGCAACTGCGGCAAGCCGCTGCGTAAAATCGAGATGGAACTGCGCGGCCAGCGCAATCTGTTTTCGGAAAGCGGGGGGCTTCTGATTCCTCTGCCGGTACGCATGTCGCCGTTTGAAGAAGCCCTGATTTTGCATGAACAGGGAAATCCGCGCGCTGCGGAAATGTATGCCCTCGCTATCAGGGAAGAAGAGTGCGTGGCGGACGCTTTCTGCAATCTTGGCATTCTCGATTACGAAGCTAAAAATATTCCAGGGGCTTTCAATAATTTCACCAACGCGCTGAGTTATGATCCGCGGCATTTTGAAGCCCATTTCAATCTTGCGCACCTGTATTTCGAGGAAGGCGATATCCGGCTGGCGCGCCTGCACTACGAACTTTCGGCTGTCGTCGAACCCGGCAGCGCGAGTGCGCATTTCAATCTGGGGCTTGTAAACGCTATCGAGAATAATGTACAGGCGGCCGTGGACTCTCTCAGCAAAGCAAAGGAGTTTGCGACGGAAGAAGAGCTGGCGCAGATAGATGAAATCCTTCTGGGCCTTCAGGCGGCCTCAGACGGTATTGAATGCGTACCCAAAAAAAGGAAACGGGATAATATCAGCGCATCCATTATTTCAAACTGAGCGCGAGGCGGAATCCCATATCGCCGGTGCGGCTCTGCGGCCTGCCGGCATTACGATAAGACACTCTAGCGTACCAGGCGCTGTTAAACCAACTGCCGCCGCGAAACACGCGATAGGGATACTTGCCCAGTTCAGGGAATGAAGGATCTATTTGCGGCTCGCTGCCGTAATCCCCGTACCAGTCCGATACCAATTCATTCACATTGCCGCTCATGTCGTGGAGACCCAATTCATTTGCTTCCTTTGTTCCCACAGGGTGCGTTTTTGTCCTGGTTCTTGAATTATCCCCGTACCAGGCGACCTCCCTGGCATCGTTGCTTCCGCTGTATTTATATCCCTCGCTTTGATTTCCACCACGCGCCGCGTACTCCCACTCGGCTTCGGTGGGCAAACGGTAACTCTTGCCTGTTCCCTCATTCAGTCTTTCGATGAATTCCAGCGCATCCTCCCAACTGACGTAATACATGGGGTGATTATCGTTTTTGCCGGATAGCGGCGTTTCTATACCGGTTGCGGCCTTAATTTGTTCACGCAGGTCCGTTCCCATGATTTCGCGCCACTGGCCTTGCGTTATCGCGTATTTTCCAATGTAAAAATCGCTCACGGTCACCTCGTGCGCCGGCTTTTCCCTGTCGTTGCAATCATTTTTCTGCTCCGGCGTACATCCCATAATAAACGTCCCGCCTTCAACGTACACCATTTCAATGTCGTATTGCGTCTCCGGAAAATCCTCTTCTATTGTCTTCGGGTTTGAACACGCGCCGTATGTCAGCATGACCGCAACAATCAATGTCATTCTCGCCATATTTTCCCCCAGGTTCTTTATCGACTGAGCACGGATATTTCATAGGGTTTCTACTACGCACTGCAAATACCAATAAAAACGATCAAACCGATCAAACCGCTATACAATTTCAAGGTGGCGGAGTAAAACGATAGGCGTGAGTCCTGCAAAAACTTTTAACGCCACGGCTTTTGACAATAAATTGATTCGGTTCAATACATTCAGGAGCGGCGCAAAGACGGACAGAACGTCAATAAATACGAGGGTTTGGAGTTCAGGCAAATAAAGTGAAAAAGTCATTATACGGCAGGGATTTTGTTCTGGCGTCATGCGCCTACTTTTTTGTTTTTTTGAGCATAGCGGTTTTTTATCTGTTCCCGCTTTATCTTGACCGGTTCGAGCCTTCCAGGAGCCGCGTGGGGCTTATTATGGGCATTCACAGCTTCACGGCTATCCTGGTGCGGCCCTTTTTCGGGCGCGTCCTTGATAAAAAGGGCGGGCGCAAAGTGGCGATGGCGGGGATGTTTATCATACTGCTGTCTATTCCGGGCTTCTTTCTGGTCGAAAACGCGGGGTGGCTTGCGCTGGTTTTGCGCGCCGTAAACGGAATAGGCTGGGGGGTAGGCACGACGGCGCTTATGGCCATTTGTTCGGAACTGTCGCCGCCGGAAAAGATGGCGCATTCGCTTGGAATTATCGGCGCCGCCGGCATTGTCGCGGGCGCGGCCGGCCCGATGCTGGCGGAGGAAGTTTTCCGCCGTTATGACTTTCATGCCGTTTTTGTCGTCGGAATCGCAACAGCCCTGGCGTCTCTGGCCTGCGTATTCGCCATTCGGGAAGAACCGCGCAAAACCGCGCGGCGCGCTTCAGCTTCATTCGCTGATATACGGCGGCATTCTTTCCTGGTTCTGGCGATTATCGCCGTGATGCCTGTGGCGCACGGCGCGGCGCGCGGCGCCGTGCTGAACTTTATCGCTCTTTTTGGAACAAGCGCCGGCTTTGACCGTATCGCCCCGTTTTTTCTTGTGTTTTCCATAGCGGCCATTCTGACGCGTCTCGGCGTCGGCGATATTTCCGACCGTTATGGCCGCAAAAAGATAATTTTCCCTTCAGCGATAATGATTGGCTTGAACCTGTTCTGGATTGCCGGGCTGCATTCCTACGTATGGTTTCTGGCGGCAGGTTTCATCGCGGGACTCGGACAGGGGCTGATTTTTCCCGCGTTAAGCACTTATGTAATCGATTTTCTGGGGCGCGCGAACAAAGGTCTGGCGCTGGGGCTGTACCTGTCGCTTTTCGATCTTGGAATGGGTCTTGGCTCGCCGCTATGGGGTTGGGTATCCGACGTCGCAGGCTTTCGGCCTATGTACGCGATCGCAGGCAGCCTGATTATCGTGTTGACGATACTATTCACGCTAAAAGCTCCGGGCGCGGAGACCATTGCGAATTAAGAACCAAGGTTCAGATTGTTTTTAAGCGCCCCTCGACCTTTTTCATGAACTCAAAGTCCTTTCCTTCTTTTCAATCGGCGCAAATCCGAAAGAACCTAACCGGGTAAATTGCAATTGCAATTTACCCGGTTAGGCGCACAACGTTACGTACACAACTCCTTATAATGATTAATCAGTCCATTGGTTGAACCGTCATGCGAAACGGTTTTCCCATCCCCGTTCAGTTCGGGCATAATAGCCTGCGCAAGTTGCTTGCCCAGTTCGACGCCCCACTGGTCAAAGCTGTTGACGTTCCAGATAATGCCCTGAACGAAAATCTTGTGTTCGTAAAGCGCCACAAGCCTACCAAGCGTGCGCGGCGTCAACTGCCGGAAA
>Ga0082212_10005730_pt1 | contig 16840 bp, 16 predicted proteins | sample TergutNt197P3_FD_71548 | JGI IMG/M metagenome (GOLD analysis project Ga0082212, IMG submission 71548) | Neocapritermes taracua P3 segment gut microbial communities from Petit-Saut dam, French Guiana - Nt197 P3 | ecosystem: Host-associated > Arthropoda: Insects > Digestive system > Gut ... | reverse complement strand
CCCTGGAGGTTTTTCTCGCCGATCGGGAAGCAGTCGCCCGAGCCTCTGCCGTCAATGCCGCCGTAAAGGCTGATCAGGACTTCGCGCGGCGTGACGCCGTGCTTCTGCTGCATCTCTTTCAGCAAATGCTCCGGCGCCAGATCGGCGAAACGGCTGGGCTTATCGCCGGTGCTCATCGAGCGGCAGACGGGCAGCTGGATATGCGACATCCCCATCGCGCGCTTGCGCATACTGTAATACACCAGCCCGACACAGGTGGACAGCGCGAAGGTCTTTATGACGTCGTCAGGACTGCCCGATACGGCAAAACCCCCGATACCAACCACATGTTCCATACATTACCTCTGCGTTACTTTAAATTGCGCGCGTATCTGACCAGCAACTCCGCGATCGCGTCCAGCGGGGCCTGACGGGTGACCGCCCCCATCTCGAAGGCTTCCCGGGGCATCCCGTATACAACGCAGCTCTTTTCGTCCTGCCCGACGGTATAGGAGCCGGTGTTGCGCATCGCCAGCAAACCGCGCGCCCCGTCCGCGCCCATGCCGGTCAGGATCACCCCGACGGAGGTCCGCCCCGGCATATGCTTCGCCATCGAGAAGAAGAGCTTATCGACCGACGGGCAATGCCCGCTAACCTTCTCGCCGGGGATCAGGCGGACAAAGTTGCCGTCGCCGCGCCGCTGCACCTCCATATGCGCGCCCCCTCCGGGGGCGATCAGCACCTTTCCCCGCTCGATCCTGTCGCCGTCTCTGGCCTCTTTGACGGTAAGCGGGTAGTCGCGGTCCAGGTTGCTGGCGTACATGCGGGTGAAATCCGGCGGCATATGCTGCACGACGACCATCCCCGGAAAGTCCGCCGGCAGGGAATGGATGATCCGGGCGGTGGCCTGCGTGCCGCCGGTTGACGCGCCGAGCGCGACGACGCAGGTCTCTCCCGTTTGAACGGAGGGCGCCTGCCGGGTTCCGGAGACGGCCGCCCGGACGCGCCCGGGCAGTTCGGCCAGAAAAACGCGGGTGGCCTCTTTGTCGCCGGCGTCCGGCTTTTTGATAAAATCCGCCGCGCCCGCCCGTTTGGCGGCGTCGCCGAGGTCGCCCCGGCTCGAGATGACCACAACGGGGATCTTCCATTGCGGAAGGAGGATCTTGAGAAACTCCACGCCGTTCATGTTGGGCATCTCGATGTCCAGCGTCATGACGTCCGGTTCCAAATTGATCAGGCTGTCGCGGGCGTCGTAGGGGTCGAACGCCTCGCCCACCACGTCTATGTCCGGCGCGCCTGAAAGCCCCCGCACCAGCAAACTGCGGAAAAAGAGCGAATCATCCACCACGAGAACCCTGATTTTGTCACGGGACACCGCGCTCCGCCCCCTTTCCCCAAAATAAAGTGAACTATGCCCTTCTGTATATGGACGGCTTAACAAAATCAAACCGCGTCACCATTTTGTCCACCGTCTCCGACAGGCCGATAAACAGATAGCCGCCCGGCTCCAGCGCGTCGTAATAGCGCTCGATCAGCGCGTCGCGGGTGGGCTTGTCGAAGTAGATCATCACGTTGCGGCAGAAGATCAGATGGAAAGGCTTGCGGAACGGGAACGGCTCCATCAAGTTAAAGGAGCGGAAAATGACCTCTTTCCTGATCTCGGGGCTCACCCGGTATTGGTCGCCCGGCTCTTTGGTAAAATACTTCTGTTTCCAGGCCGCGGGCAGGTTTTTCAACCGGTCCTCGGGGTAGACCGCCTCGTCCGCCATTTGCAGCACCTGCGGCGAGATGTCGGTGGCGAGGATCTTGGAGTCCCACTGGCTTTTGGACGGGCCGAACCAGTCGTCAAGCACCATGGCGGTGGTATACGGCTCCTCTCCCGACGAGCATCCGGCGCTCCAGATCCGCAGGTCTTTGGTCTTGAGCGACGGGATCAGTTCGGGCAGGATCATGCCGGTCAGGAAATGGTAATGCTGCTCTTCGCGCATGAAATATGTATAGTTTGTGGTCAGGCGCGTCAGAAGCGTTTTGATTTCCGTGCCGGACTTGTCGGCCACCGCGTAGTCAAAGTATTCCTTCAAAGAGGAAAACCCTTTTTGCTTGATGATATTCCACAGCCGGCCCTCCACCAAGGTGGCTTTCTGCTCCAGATTGACGCCGTAATTGTCTTTTACCCACCGGACCAGCGTCAAAAACTCTTCTTTGGACACGTGCGAACCTTCCACAGCCCATCCTCCCGCGCCAAGATAATTCTTTATTGTATCCACATTATAACCCAAGCCCGAAAAAAAAACAAGAGCAACTTCAAAAAGGCTATTGCATTTTTATTCATGGCGTGGTATTATTATTAACGCAACCGGCGCAAGAGAGGGGAAAGATCATGAAAGCGTGTAAAAAAGCGGTCCTCGCCTATTCGGGCGGGCTGGATACCTCGGTCATCATCCCGTGGCTCAAGGAGAACCGCGGCTGCGAAGTCATCGCCGTGGCGGCCGACGTGGGGCAGGGCGCGGAACTGGACGGGCTGACCGAAAAGGCGTTGAAAACAGGCGCTTCGAAGTGCTTTATCGAGGATCTGCGGAAGGAATTTGTGGAGGAGTTCATCTTCCCCACGCTGAAAGCGGGGGCGGTATACGAAGGAGAATACCTGCTTGGCACATCGTTCGCGCGGCCGGTCATCGCCCGCCGGATGGTCGAGATCGCGAAGCGCGAGGGCGCCGACGCCATCGCCCACGGCTGCACCGGCAAGGGCAACGACCAAGTGCGATTCGAACTGGCCGTCAAGGCGTTCGCGCCGGAACTCTCGATCATCGCCCCGTGGCGCGAGTGGGACTTAAAAAGCCGCGAGGACGAGATCGCGTATGCCGAAGCCCGCGGCGTCCCGCTCCCGGTCAGCCGCGAGACCAACTATTCCAAAGACAAAAACCTCTGGCATCTCTCCCATGAGGGGCTTGACCTGGAAGACGCCGCCAACGCCCCGTTATACGATAAGATCCTTGAGATGGGCGTGACGCCGGAGACGGCGCCCGACAAGCCCGAAGTCATCTCGCTGGGCTTTGAAAAGGGCCTGCCGGTATCGCTGAACGGCGGGGGTATGGACGGCGTCGCTTTGATCGAAAAACTCAACGCCCTGGGCGGCAAACACGGGATCGGCGTCATCGACCTTCTGGAAAACCGGCTTGTCGGCATGAAGTCGCGCGGCGTCTACGAGACCCCCGGCGGCACGATCCTGTATAAAGCCCACGCCATGCTGGAGCAGCTCACCCTTGACCGCGACACGGCGCATATGAAACAACGCCTCGCCATCCGTTTCGCCGAACTGGTCTACAACGGCCAGTGGTTCACGCCGCTGCGCGAAGCGCTGGGCGCGTTTGTCGATAAAACGCAGGAGCACGTGACCGGGACCGTCCGCCTCAAACTCTATAAGGGCAACCTGATCGGGCAGGGGATGGAAAGCCCCTACTCGCTCTATTCCGAAGAACTCGCCTCTTTCGGCGAAAGCGACTACAATCAAAAAGACGCCGAAGGCTTCATCAACCTGTTCGGCCTGCCGTCAAAAGTACACGCGCTGCTGAGGAGATGATCCGCCGGGCCGCCGCGCCCTTACAGTAACGGGAGGGATTCACCATGAAGCTTTGGTCAGGCCGGACCTCCGGCGAGATCAACCCCGCGCTTGAGGCGTTTAACCGCTCGATCGGGTTTGACGGGCGGATGGTCAAAGAGGATATTCAAGGTTCGCTGGCGCACGCCGCCATGCTGGGCCAATGCGGCATACTGTCCCCGGAGGACGCCGAAGCGGTGAAAGGCGGGTTACATGGTATCCTGGCCGATTTGGAAAGCGGCGCGCTGGCGATCGACAGGACCGCCGAGGACGTCCACACCTTCATCGAGGCCGAACTGACCCGCCGTATCGGCGAGGCGGGCAAGCGTTTGCATACGGGACGCAGCCGCAACGACCAAGTGGCGTGCGATTTGCGCCTTTACGCCAAGTCGGCGCTGGACGCGCTGCAAAAGCGGCTCGGCGCGCTGCGGGACACGCTGGACCGCCGCATATCGGAGCATAAAGCCACCGTCATGCCGGGATATACCCACTTGCAGCGGGCGCAGCCGGTCACGCTGGCGCTGCACCTTGGGGCGTGGCGCGAGATGCTGTCAAGGGACGTCTCCCGTATCGGCGGCGCCGTTGACCGGATGGACGAATGCCCGCTCGGCGCGGGGGCGCTGGCCGGCGTCACCTATCCTATCGATCGTTCTATAACAGCCAGGGCGCTGGGCTTTGCCCGCCCCTGCGGCAACCCGATGGACGCGGTCAGCGACCGGGACTTTGTCCTTGAAACGCTCTCCGTCCTGTCGGTGCTGATGGTTCACCTGTCGCGGATGAGCGAGGAGGTCGTCTTATGGTGTTCCTCCGAGTTTGGGTTCGCGTCGCTGCCCGACGGCTTTGCCACAGGTTCGTCGATCATGCCGCAAAAAAAAAACCCCGACCTCTGCGAACTGATCCGCGGCAAATCGGGCCGCGTTTTCGGCCACCTGGTCGGGACGCTGACGATGATGAAGGGACTGCCGCTGGCCTATAATAAAGACATGCAGGAGGACAAGGAAGCGCTGTTCGACGCGCTGGACACCGTCTCCGCCTGTCTGGAAGCCTTCACGCCGATGATGGCGGCGATAACCTTCCGTCCGGAGCGGATGCGGGCGGCGGCGGCCGAAGGGTTCCTCAACGCCACCGACTGCGCCGACTATCTGGTCGGCAAGGGCCTCCCGTTCCGGGAAGCGTACCGGATCGCCGGGGCGCTGGTCAAGGAATGCGCCGGGCGCGGCGAGACGCTGGAAACGCTGCCGATCGGAGAATTTCAAAAACATTCCGTATTATTCGACACAGATGTATACGATTCGTTAAACCTCGAAACCTGTGTCAAAAGGAGGGGGCTGCTGTAGACGTCTATATCGACGGCCGCGCCGGAACCACAGGGCTGCAAATCGAAGGGCGCTTGAAAACCCTCCCCGGCGTGACGCTGCTGGAGATCGGCGGGGAGAAACGCAAAGACCCCGCCGCCCGGGCCGGGCGGCTCAACGCCGCCGCCGCCGTATTCCTCTGTCTGCCGGACGGGGCCGCCCGTGAAGCCGTTTCCCTTGTCAGCAATCCCGGCACGGTGATCTTCGACGCCTCGACCGCCCACCGCACCCATCCGGACTGGGCTTACGGATTCCCCGAACTGTCGCCGGAACACCGGAAGCGATTGGAAACGTCGAACCGGATAGCCGTCCCCGGCTGCCACGCCACCGGATTCTGCGCGATTGCCTATCCGCTGGTACGGCAAGGGCTGATTTCCCCCGATACGGCGCTGTCCTGCTTCTCGCTGACCGGCTACAGCGGCGGCGGCAAGACGATGATCGAAGAGTACGAGGGGCCGTACGCGCCCAGGGGCGCGAGGCCGTACGCGCTGGGCTTGCAGCATAAGCACCTGCCGGAGATGCAGGCTGTCTGCGGGCTGGACGTTCCGCCCATCCTCCTCCCCGTCCTCGCTCCGGTGAAGCAGGGGATGCTGGTATCGGTGCCGCTCCCGCTGCCCGCGCCGGAACTCCGCGCGGCGCTGGCGGAATGGTATCAGGGCTGTGAACATGTGAGGGTCATGCCGCTTGGCGGGGAGGGTTCCCTTGCGGACGGGCGGCTGGATATGGAGGCGCGCAACGGGTCGGATGACGTCGAACTGTTTATCTTTGGACATAAAAAACAGACCGTTATCACCGCGCGGCTCGACAATCTCGGCAAAGGCGCGTCGGGCGCGGCCGTACAGTGTTTTAAGCTGCGATTTGGCTTGTAGGGGCGAGTTGTGTCCGCCCCCGCACAAGATAAAGGAGAAATCAACATGAACGAAGTACAGGGCGGCTGCTGCGCCGCCAAAGGGTTTTCAGCCTCCGGCGTCCACGCCGGGGTACGCAAAAACCCCGAACGAAAAGACCTCGCGCTGATCTTCGCCGATTGCGACTGCTCGGTGGCGGCGCTGTACACCACCAACAAAGTCCAGGCGGCGCCGCTGACCGTGACCAAGCGCAACCTCGTCCGCGGCACCGCGCGCGCCGTCATCGTCAACAGCGGCAACGCCAACGCCTGCGCGCCGGGCGGGACCGAAAACGCGCTGAAAGTCTGTGAGGCGCTGGCGAAAGAGCTGGGGATACGGGCCGACGAAATCATCATCAATTCCACCGGCGTCATCGGCGTGCCGCTGCCGGTCGAGGCGGTGACCGGGGCGATCCCGTCGCTGGTCAAAGGCTTGTCGCGCTATGGCAGCGACGACGCGGCGGCGGCCATCATGACGACCGATACCTGCCCTAAACAGGCGGCGGTCCAGGTCGTGATCGCGGGCAAAACCGTCACGGTCGGGGGGGTGGCCAAAGGCAGCGGGATGATCCACCCGAATATGGCGACGATGCTGGCCTTCATCACCACCGACGCCGCCATCACCTCGGAGATGCTCCGCGCCGCGTTGAGCGATTCCAACCGCATTACCTACAACCGCGTCAGCGTGGACGGCGACACGTCCACCAACGACATGGTGGCGGCGCTGGCCAGCGGCCTCGCCGGAAACCCGCAGATCGAGTGGAAGGGCGCCGAATACCGGCAGCTTTTGGAAGCGATCAACTATGTCAACGGCAAGCTGGCCAAGATGATCGCCCGGGACGGCGAGGGCGCGAGCAAACTGGTGTCGTGCCTCATCAAAGGCGCGAGCAGCGAGGAATGCGCCGAAAAACTGGCAATGGGCGTCATATCGAGCAACCTTGTCAAGGCGGCGATGTACGGCGCGGACGCCAACTGGGGGCGGGTGCTGTGCGCGATGGGCTACAGCAAGGCCCCGTTCGACCCCGAAACCGTGGACGTCTCGTTCAAGTCCTCCGGCGAGACGATCGAGGTCTGCCGCGACGGCGCCGGCTTGCATTTTGACGAAGACCTGGCCAAACGCATCCTCAGCCGCGGCGAGGTGCAGATACTGGTCGATCTGCACGACGGCGCGTTTGAGGCGGAGGCGTTCGGCTGCGATTTGACCGAGAAGTATGTGGAGATCAACGGGGCGTACCGCACATGACCGGAAAAGACAGGGGTACCGTCCTGACCGAGGCGCTGCCGTATATACAGAGGTACAGCGGCAAAACGGTCGTCGTCAAATACGGCGGCGCGGCGATGGAGAAGGCCGAACTCCGCGAAGCCATCATCGACGACGTGATCCTGCTGGCGCTGGTGGGGATCCGCCTGGTGCTGGTCCACGGCGGCGGGCCGGAGATCAACGCGCTGCTGACCCGGCTGGGCAAGGAGCCGAGATTTATCGACGGCCTGCGCTATACCGACGGGGAGACGATGGAGGCGGTGCAGATGACGCTGTGCGGCTTGGTCAACAAAAATCTCGTCTCGCAGATCGCCCGGAGGGGCGGCAAAGCGGTCGGCCTGTCGGGGCTGGACGGCGGCCTGTTTCTCGCGGAAAAGCTGCGCGGCCGGAACGACTACGGGCTGGTCGGCGAGATCAGGCATACCGACCCCGCGCCGGTCACAATGGCGCTGGAAAACGGCTACATCCCGGTGGTATCAACGGTCGCGCAAGGTTTAGACGCCGACGCGGCTTACAACATCAACGCCGACACGGCGGCGGCGGAGCTGTCGGCGGCGCTGGGCGCGGAAAAGCTGATCCTGCTGACCGACGTGCCGGGGCTGCTGCGCGACAAAGACGATCCGGCGACGCTGATCCCCGAAGCCAAATTAAGCGAGATCCCGGCGCTGGCGCGCGAAGGCGTAATCAGCAAGGGGATGATCCCCAAGATCGACTGCTGCGTCAACGCCCTGCGGCGGGGGGTCAAAAGCGCGGTCATCCTCGACGGGCGCGCCCCGCACTCGCTGCTGGCCGAAATGCTGACGGTCGAAGGCGTCGGAACGCAGATCGTGAACGGGTGATATATGGATAATCGACATGTTCGAAAACACCCTCGATTAAAGGACTATGATTATAGTCAGGCCGGAGCATATTTTGTTACCATTTGTGTCAAAGACAGGCATGAGATGTTAGGTACAGTCGATGTAGGGGCGCGCATTGCGCGTCCGTCTAAGATCGGTCTGGTGGTAGAATCCGCTCTTTTGCAAATCAGTAAAAAATATGAGGGGGTAAGTCTTGATAAATATGTTATCATGCCGAATCATATTCATGCACTCCTGATCCTGACGGCAAACAGCAACGATCATGCAGTAAACAACAACGGACGCGCAATGCGCGCCCCTACGGTTTCCAGAATCATAAATCAGCTCAAAGGATATGTAACCAAGCAACTGGGGTTTTCAATCTGGCAAAAATTATTCTATGACCATATTATCCGTAATGCCACGGAATACAACGCAATATGGAAATATATAGACGAAAATCCCGCACGATGGGCAGAGGATGAATATTATTGTAGGGGCGCGCATTGCGCGTCCGCGGATAGTCAAGGAAAACACAGATAATAACGTATTTCGGATACCATTGTATGTTTTTTCGGACGGCCAATGGCCGCCCCTACACAATCAATAAAATGGAGCAATCAAACGCTAATGGGATGATTCGTTATTATTGGCATCTTGTAAATGGCAATTCGGTTCACGGCAAGGGTTTTTACAACGTGCTAAAAACCAAAGGTTTTACTGCTTTTGAAGACATTCAAGATGAATTTCGATCAAGGTTTGGTGAGTAATATGAATTTTCCACAAACAAAAACCCTCTACGAAAACCACATCCTCCCCACCTACGCGCGGCAGGAGGTCTGTTTTGTCCGCGGCGAGGGGTCGTATCTGTTTGACGAACCCGGAAAGAAGTATCTCGACTTCTCCTCCGGCCTCGGCGTCAACTCCGTCGGCCACGCGCACCCGAAATGGGTGGCGGCGGTGGCGGGGCAGGCGGCGACGCTGGCCCATACGTCCAATCTGTACTATACGGAACCGGGCGGGTTATTGGCCCGGAAGCTGTGTGAATTGGCTTCGTTGGGCGCGGCGTCACGCTGCTTCTTTGCCAATTCCGGCGCGGAGGCCAACGAAGGGCTGGTCAAAGCCGCCCGCAAATACAGCGAGGACAAATACGGGCCGGGGCGGCATACCGTCGTGACGCTGAACCGCTCGTTCCACGGGCGGACGCACACCACGCTGGCCGCGACCGGGCAGGACGCGTTCCATACGCATTTCCAGCCGCTGACGCCGGGCTTCGTCCATACGGACGCGGGCGATTTGGACGCGCTGAAAGCGTTGGGGGACAATATTTGCGCCGTTCTGCTGGAGCCGGTGCAGGGCGAGGGCGGCGTTTACCCGCTGGAAACAGGCTACGTACAAGCCGTCGCCGCGCTGTGCGCCGAGCGGGACTGGCTGCTGTTCTTTGACGAGGTGCAGACCGGAATAGGACGATGCGGGAACTGGTTTGGCTATCAGGCTTTTGGCCTAGAGCCTGACGGCATTTCGTTTGCCAAAGGGGTTGCGGGAGGATTTCCGGCCGGCGGCTTTATTCTGGGCGAAAAGCCGCGCGGCGTCTTCGCGCCGGGACTGCACGGCTCCACATTCGGCGGCAATCCGCTCGCCTGCGCGGCGGCGCTGGCCACGCTGGATATCCTATCGAACGTTATAGAAGATGTTCCGCGCAAAGGAGCGCTGCTATGCGGCGGGATCGGGGCGATCGGCGGCAAAGTGCGGGGCGTCCGCGGACGGGGCCTGATGATCGGCACCGCCGTGGAAGGCGACCCCAAAGCCTATGTGAAAACGCTGCTGGATAAAGGGCTTGTCTGCCTGACGGCGGGGACCGACGCGGTACGGCTGCTGCCGCCGCTGACCGTGTCGGATGAAGAGATCGCCGAAGCGCTGTCTATCTTGAAGGAGGTTTTGTCATGACAGGGAAACACTTGCTGAAAATGTCCGACCTGACGCAGGCCGATATTATGGAAATTCTGGCCCTGGCCGACCAGATGAAGTTCAACCAGCAGCATAAGCTGTCGCACCGCGCGCTGGAGGGCAAGGCGCTGGGGATGATCTTCACCAAAGCGTCCACGCGGACGCGCGTCTCGTTTGAGACGGGCATCTTTCAGTTGGGCGGACACGCCGTCAACCTGACGCCGGCCGACGCGCAGTTCGGCCGCGGCGAGCCGATCGAAGACACCGCCAACGTATTGAGCCGTTATGTGGACGGCTTGATGATCCGCACCTTCGCGCAGCAAGACGCGGAGGACTTCGCGAAATACGGCGGCATCCCCGTTATCAACGGGCTGACCGACGACGAACACCCCTGCCAGATTTTGGCCGACCTGATGACCATCCGCGAGCATTTGGCGACGCTGGCGGGCCTGACCGTCTGCTGGATAGGCGACGGCAACAACGTGTGCTGCAGCCTGATCTCCGGGGCGCTGACCTGCGGCATGAAGGTGCGGGTGGCCTGCCCCAAGGGCTATGAGCCGCGCGCCGAAATCTTGGACAAAGCGCAAACGAACCCGCATTTCGCGCTGACGCGCGACCCGCGCGAGGCGGCGGAGGGCGCCAACGTTGTCTTCACCGACGTTTTCGCCAGTATGGGACAGGAGGAAGACGCGCAAAAGCGCCTGGCCGATTTCGCCGGGTATCAGGTCAACGGCGAACTGCTTTCCCTCTGCGCCAAAAACGTTATCGTGCAGCACTGCCTGCCCGCCCACCGGGGCGAGGAGATCACCGCCGAGGCGTTCGCCGCCCACGCCAAAGAGATTTACGACGAGGCGGAGAACCGTTTGCACGCGCAGAAAGCCGTGATGGCGCTGCTGATGGGAGGGGAACCCGCGTGAACCCGGATTTAACGGCCATGTTTGATAAAGTCGTTGCCGCGATGAAAGCCGATCCCCGCTGCAAAGGCGGCTGGCATTTCGGCTCCGCCAGACGCGGGGAAACCGACGAGTGGTCTGATTATGATTCTGTTTTCTTAGTGAGCAACGATCATTTTGAACCCTTCGCGGCGGATATTCCAAAGGTTTTAGCCGCGTCTTGCGATGAATTGCTCATCCATTGGCCCGAGAATTATAACAGCGGCTGTTTCAAAACCTTTTGCTCCATCGTCCGGCTGGGCGAAACCCTGCACCAGTTCGATTCCTTTGTCCTCAACGCGGACCGCCCCGACGACTGGATGTGCAGGATCCATTGCAAGGGCTGCGGCGAGGGCCATATCATCTTTGACCGGACGGGGGAAACCGCCGCCTTTTTGCGCATGGGCTACACCGTCGAAAACCACATTCCCGACACGCTGCGGGCCATCGACACATACTGGTTCCATATTCAGATGCTGGTCAAGTATTTCAAGCGCAAAGACGTCTTCAAGCTGGTTAAAAATATGTATGATTTTGTCTTCCGCGCCCATGTGGATTTGCTGTTAAGCCGATACGACACGCTGGACTGGGGCGGATGGGAACCGAAAATCAAACGCTGCGTCCCGGAAGAGACGCAGCGGCACTTGCTGGTTTACTTCGCCCCGGCGGATTTTGCGTCCCTGCAAGCCGCCGCCGGGAGCGGCATGGCCCTGTTTGAACGGGACGCGAAGGAAATCTGCGCGGCAAAGGGGCTTATATACCCCGAGAACACGGCCCGTCAGGTGACGGCGTATTTTGACAGGATGCTGCAAGACGAGTCCTGGTTAAAGCGAAACGCAAAGGACGGAAAGGACTGAGTGACATAAACGAGCGCTTTGCCGTCACGCCGGAAGAACGGGATAAAATTCTCAAAGGCGCTTTCCTCTCGCTGGAACCGATGCGGCTCCGGCAGTTTCCGGCCAAGGAAAAGAGAAAAGCCGTCGTTTTGACGGTTCTCGCCGAATTGTTTGTAAAGGAAAAAATATACACGGAGAAGGAAATCAACGAAATTCTAAAGGCGGTGTATACGGACTTTGCCACATTGCGGCGGTATTTGATCGATTACCGCTATCTGGACAGGAAGAGCGACGGCAGCGCGTATTGGGTGCGGTAAACAGGCTTATCCCCGCAAGCCGCGCAAAGTCTCCCGCACCGCCCCCGGGCCTTTCAGCAGGGCGGCGAGATACTCCTCGCAGCGTCCGCCCAGTCCGGCGGCATATAAATCACAGCCAAAAACGCCCGCGTCGGAGAATACGGCGCGGGCGCTGCCCGCCGTGGACGGGTCGCCGAACCGCACATCTTTCAGCGCGTCTTTGAGTTTTGGCAGCAGGGGGTCGGGGCTTAGTTCCAGCGGCTTTCCGTCGTCGCCGATCTCCAAGAGATACCGTATCCAGCCCGCCAGAACGAGCGGGATCGCCACGAGGCTATCGATCGATAGATCGTCCTGTCCGGCGTACGCTTTGACCGTTTCCCCGAAGCGGAACGGGATCTTTTGGCTGGTATCGGCCGCGATCCGTTTCGGCGTATCGGGCAGGAACGGGTTGACGAGCCGCGCCGTTACCACTTCGTCTAAAAAATCCTTCGGCTCGAAAATGCCGGGATGCTCGACGGCCGGCAGCCCCTCGTCATAGCCCACGCGGTTTACCAGCGCGGCGAGGTCGCCGTCTTTCATGCAGTCCGAAATGGTTTCGACCCGCAGCAGGCTTCCGAACACCGCCAGCGCCGTGTGCAGAGGGTTGAGGCAGGCGGTCACCTTCATCCGTTCGGCCTTGCGCACCGTCTCGCGGCCGGTGAAATACACGCCCGCTTTATCCAGCGGGGGCCGCCCGTTGGGGAAACTGTCCTCGATGACGAGATACTGCGGCGCTTCGGCGTTGACAAACGGCGCGACGACCGTCCCTTTGGCCGTCTTTACCGGCGACCAGTCCACGCCGGCCGGCAGCGTCTTTTGCACGGCCGGGGAGGGGGCGGGGGTGATCTTGTCGATCATGCTCCAGGGGAACGAGACGCGCGAAGGGTCGGACAGATACCCGATAAACCCGCTGTCGCCCATAGCCTTCGCCTCTTCCAGCACCGCGGAGCGCAACAGGTCGCCGTTGCCGCTGCAATTGTCCATGCTGACCAGCGCCAGCGGCGCGCCGCCCGCCTGATACCGCCCGCGCAACAACCCGGCCAGCAGCGCCATCGCCGGGCCGCGGTAGCCTTTTTCGGTGATTGTGAAGCTAATCATTTGGAGGCTGGGCGCTTCCGCAACCCGGACCAGCCGGTAATAACCGGGCGTCCCCGGCACGGCGGCCAGCGCCTCGGTCACCGACGCCGACACGGCAAGCCGCGTAGAGCCGTCCGGACAGAGCGTCACCAGCAACGTACGGTTGTCATAGAGGCGGTATACCGTCTCTATGATTTCAGGGTCAAAGGACTCGGCGGCGATCACGCCTTTGCCGCTGAGTCCTTTGTTCAACAATTCGTCTTGCAGCATGGCGATATAGCCGCGAAAGATGTTGCCGGCGCCGAAATGGACCCACACCGGGGCTTTGCGGGTGGCGTCCCGTACCGCCGCGACGTCAAACGACGGCTGAACCGCCTGAATATCACATAAAGGAGTCAAAGAGTTTCCCAATGCCCGACATCTGCGCCGAGAGCTGCGTCTGCACGCCGCCGTTGGCGCCGTATAGCACGCCCTCGTCCTTGTTTTTGAGAAAACCGGCCGGGTTTTGGCTGACCTCGTCGGCCAGACTTTTCAGCCGCGCGGCGACCTCGTTCATCGCGCCTCCGCTGTCCTGACCGGGGAAACCGACGCGCAGCGAGCCGCCCCCGCCTCTGGCGATCCCGGCTTCTCTAAGGCCGCCGGCGGCGCTCTCATAGATCGCGTCCAAACGGGTTTGCAAGCGTTCGGAACCAAACTCGCCCGCCGCTTTCGACATCGCGTTGAAGCCGTTGACAAGGCCGTTGGCCGCGCTCCGGCTGACCTGGCCGGCGTCCGTTTCCGGCGTTTCCAGCGCGAAAGAAGGGGTCTTGTCATTCTCGGCCGCCTCGGACGGGGTCTGCGTGTCGAAGAGGGAACTCGCCTCGCCCGCTTTGGACGGGCCTATCGCCTCTTGCATTTCCTTCATGTTGTCGGTCAGGGTGCCGCTGCTCTCGAGTTTGCCGTCCGCGCCGGTAGACATCATCTGGGGCGGGACGACGGACTCGACCGAAACGGCGCCCAATTCGGCGGCCATGCCGGCCTGAGCGGCGCGGTCCTTCAACTCGATGATGCCGGCCTTCTCTTTCGGGCCGGTCGTGGCGAGGTTGCGACCAATCTCCGGCGTTTGCGGCGCCTGCGGCGCGTATGTATCGGGTTTGGCTGCCGGTCTGACCGCGTTTGGCTGGCTTAACGGGGCGATATTCGCCGGCGGGTTGACGGCGGCCGGCCCGATGGGGTTGATGGCCATGACAAATTACCTCCTTGCATCCACATATCCTATGGTATGCCTTGATTATACTCTCACGTGACCGCCCTGTCAACCCCCCGTTTGACGCGGGCGATCAGTCGGCGTCCCGTCCCGGATCCTTGAGATGGGCCAGGCGTTCATAGCACTCCGAAAACGATTCCCGCTCTTCCCTTCCGCCGAAACCTGTCTGCCCTTTCCACTCCCGGTCGCGCCGGAAGGCGCTCTTCTCGACCTGACGCACTTGCAGGCCGGGGACGGCGCTCCGCGGGAACCCTCTGTACGGCTCCGCGGCGGCGGCCAGGGGGATTACATAGTTTGTTCTTATCATGACGCCCGCTCCTTTCCGTGGACTGGCCTATGGGGCAAACCTTTCTATCCTGTATATCGTAATTCCCCTTTATGGACTTTATGGCATTTTTATGCTATACTGTGTGATAAGAAGGAGGTGCGGACAATGCACTATCAAAATTTCCGCAACGCCACATACGCCCCGGCGGCCTATCTGCGGGACACCCCCGTCGAAGGAATCCGGGCGGACGTCGAAAAGGCCGGCCGCTATGTGAAGCTGGACAAAGCGTATCTGGAAACCTACCGCGGGGACGTGCTGGTCGAGCGCGCGAAGATGGAAGCCGTCAAGGCGCTTTTCGCCGAAAACGGCTACGAGACGTCGGGCGGGATCACAACGACGGTGGCCGGCCCGCTGATGGGCAGTATGTGCTACACCGACCCCGGGACGCGGCAAAAACTGGGAGACGTCGCCGCCTACACAGCCGGGCTTTTTGACGAGATCATGCTCGACGACTTCTACTTCACCAACTGCCGCTGCGAATCCTGCGCCGAGGCCAAAGGAGACCGGGACTGGTCCGCGTTCCGGCTGGCGCTGATGGCCGACGTCTCGGAAAACATCGTCATCCGGCGCGCCAAAGAGGTCAACCCCAACGCCCGCCTGGTCATCAAGTTCCCCAACTGGTATGAGAGTTTTCCGGCCTGCGGCTACAACACCGAGGACCAGTCGCGCCTCTTCGACGCCGTCTACACAGGCACCGAAACGCGCGACCCCCACTACACGCACCAGAATTTGCAGCGGTATCTGAGTTACTTCCTCCCGCGCTGGATGGAGCGGATCAAACCGGGGCAAAACGGCGGCGGGTGGTACGACCTGTTTGAGTGCAGCCTGGAGGACTATGTGCAGCAGGCCTACCTGACCGCGTTTGCCAAGTGCCGGGAGAATATGCTCTTCTGCCTGCCGCTGATGACGCGGTTTCCGGCCGAGTATATGGCGGCGGCCGGCGCGTTCTTCGACGAAGCCGACCCCTTGATCGGAAAACTCGGCGAGCCGACCGGCGTGGCCTGTTACAAGCCCTTCCACTCCCACGGCGAGCGGCACCTCTATGACCTTCTGGGGATGCTCGGGATTCCACTCGACCCGTATCCGGCCTACCCGTCCGACGCGAAAACGCTGCTGCTGACGGCAAACGCCGCCCATGACGGCGGCATTGTGGACAAAATCAGGAAGAGTTTGGAAAACGGGAGCAGCGTCTTCCTCACAAGCGGGTTGTATGAACGTTTGATAGACAAGGGGATAAGGGATATACTCCCGGTCGGGACCGGGGGCCGCAGCGTCACGGCCGATACCTTTTCCTGCTGCGGGTACGGAAAAAACAACCTCGGCAGTGCGAAAGCGTCCGGGCCGGTATCGATGCCGCGCGTCACATACAACACCAACGACCTCTGGGTCCTTTCGGCCGGCCTGACGCCCTATACCAGCCACCCCCTCCTGCTCTGCGGCGCCTATGCCAAAGGGAAGCTGTATCTGCTGAACATCCCCGACGACCCGATGGACCTCTATAAACTCCCCGCCGAGGTCCTGACCCTGCTGCGCGGGGAAATGGCGTTGCCGGTCACGCTGGAATGCGGCGCCCGGGCGGCGCTCTTCCTCTATGACAACAACACCTTCATCGTGCAGTCGTTCCTGTCCGCCCCCGAACGGATCCGCGTCCGCGTGGGCCGCCCCGGCGTTTCGCTCGCGCCGCTGACCGGCGTTAAAGCGGAGGCGGCGCGCTGCGAGGAAGGCGAGAGCGTCTTCGCAATCCCGCTGATGCCGGGCCGTTACGCGGCGTTTGAAGTGACGGGCGTCACGTTCTAAAGATAAAAACACAGCCCCGCCTGATTTTGAAAGGCGGGGCTGCGCGACGGTTACATTCTTTGAGCAATGCCTTGATTCCCGGGCCTGTTTTTCTCCGCGAGCAGCATCCGTGATCCCCTCCCCGGCGCTTCCTACTCCTTGGACTTATCGCGGACCCAGCGCTGCACGATGGAATCGAGTATCATGACATTGATCGGCTTGGGCAGATAGGCGTTGAAGCCGTTGTTGAGGAACATCAACTCGTTGCCGGCGACCGCGTTGGCGGTCAGCGCGATGACCGGCACGGTCCGCGCGTACTTGGTGCCGATCGCGCGGATCAGAGCCGTCGCCTCCACGCCGTCCATCTCCGGCATCATATGGTCCATAAACACGGCGTCGTACGCCGGCTCCCCCCCGGCGATCAGATCGACGGCCGCCCGTCCGT
>Ga0082212_10005729_pt1 | contig 16846 bp, 14 predicted proteins | sample TergutNt197P3_FD_71548 | JGI IMG/M metagenome (GOLD analysis project Ga0082212, IMG submission 71548) | Neocapritermes taracua P3 segment gut microbial communities from Petit-Saut dam, French Guiana - Nt197 P3 | ecosystem: Host-associated > Arthropoda: Insects > Digestive system > Gut ... | reverse complement strand
GTTTGTCCTCACGCAGTATTTACAATGAAAGAAAAAAAAGCGTTCATTCAACAAAAAGATTTATGTATGGAATGCGGAGCCTGTGCGATGAATTGTCAGACAGGCGCCATTACGGTAAAATCGGGCGTTGGATGCGCTGCCGGAGTCATTACCGGAATATTACGAGGAACAGAACCTACTTGCGATTGCGGTCCGGGCGGGTGTTGTTAAGTTTTTTTAAAAAATAAAAAAATCTATGACGTAACAAAAAAAGTTGTATCTTTGCCGAAATAATAATTTTTTTCATAGTAAGGAAGGGGAGTGATTTTTTTCGCTCCTCTTTTTTTGTTAAATAGCCGTTTCAGGCGCTTACGGAATGGAATTGAGGATGTTTTGAATGGGGCGGAAATGACGGCGCAACAAAGACCATTGCGTTGAATATTGCGCCATAAGTTTTACAATATAGTCGTGGTAGCGGTTGATGCTGTCGTTGATGGCGGGCGGCGTTATCTCGAGTTGGGTGGCGACATTTTTGCCGGTTACTTTTTCGCCGCGCTCAATAATCGCTTTTGACGCGCCCTCCAAGCGATTGAGAAACTTTTCAGTCTTGCTGATTTGTCCGGTTTTGCTCTCTTCGTGGATGTCGGAAACGGCGGATTTGCCCGACGAGGCAATTTTACGCTCTTCGATGTTCATTTTCGTTAAGCCGATAAGAGAAAACTCGTCTAATTCGATACTTCCCGTAGAAAAGGGAAGTGTGTTTGCTGCGACTTTTACAGCCATAACCAACGCTTTTTCAAACTTTTGCACCTCTCCTTCAAACGCTAATATGATGTTTTCCGCCTCCTTCGACAGCGATATGTGTATGCCATATTCTTTATTGAGTTGCCCGAAAATATGATGGGCGTAATGGAGATATTTCTCTTTGGTTTGATGCTGTTCGTCCTTTTTATATTCCCAAAGTTCTCTGGCGGTTTCGAGGTATTTATACATCGCTTTCATTAGGCTATGTATCTCATACTCACGCGATAACGTAGGTTTTATCGTTGCATTCATTAAAGCGGCAAATACTTTTTTATCGCGCAACGTAAACTCTTTGACGGTAAACAACGAATCTTTGGAAAGTTTCAGATATAAGATAACCAAGTCGTTTTTGTCAAACTCGTAAAAACTGTTATGATAGAGAATGCACACTGTCAGTTTTGTTTCATCGAAGATGTTGCTGTCGTTTTTTGGGATAAAATCTCGGAACAGCGGAAGTTGTTCGGACGCCATCCAAATAGGGGAAGTGGTTTTCGCCGTTTTCCGTTGCGCGGTTGCCCATTGAATAAGATGTTCGGTGATGGGCAGTTGCGTTTTTTTGTTGCAGGAATAGCCTTGTATTCCCGAATCATCGGCATAGACTCCTACAATGTCGTCCAAAATGATATTGACGCAAGAATCGAAAATTCGCGTGATAACTTTTACAAGCGGGTGAATATGCAAATCTACAACGTTTATACTTTCCATTTTTTTATTCAGAAAATTCAGGCTGCAAAACTAAATAAAATAAGTTTGTTAAACAAATAAATTAAGTAAAATATTTTTACTTAATTTTCACTGAAAACAGACTGAATTTTTAATTCTGTCCTTAAATACGGCTTATAATCCATTTTAGCGTTATATCTTTGCACCTTCACATAAAAACTAAGTACCATGAGAAATGAAATTTTTAACTCAATGAAAGTCAATAAACAAGAGTTTATTAAGAAAATTAAGGGCGGTAAAAATCCTAATCGCTTAAGAAATGAAGTAGATGAAGAACTTAATGAGCCTGAAAAAATCGTTGAAACGGTAGAGATACCGTTGTTAGACATCAATCGGGTTGTTGAAGCGGCAGAGATGCCGTTGCAACCTGTTGAACAGGATTATAGCGAGCAAAACGAAGAAGAAATCGTCATGGAAAATCTGAGTGCAGCAAGAAGAACCGACTTTCTAAGCCGTTTCCGCACCACCTTTCTTAACCGCGAAAACTTTCTAAAAAAACTGAATGAGTGGTTTGAGTTGCCTTTGGCAGTGGAGGGAGTGAGGTGATTTTTACTCTGTTTATTGTTTGATTATATAAACCGTTCCTTTGCCTTGTCCTACTGTTGAAACAATTTGTTCATCACGTAAGTATTGTAAATCTTTTTTTAGTGTATTGGGCGAAATGTCGGAAAAAGCAGCGGACAAGTCGGAGATTTTAACTGTTTTTTGTTTAATGATAAATTCCTTGAGTAATTTTTGCCTTTCGTTCAAATATCCGCCTTTTTGCTTGAAAATATCATACTTTTTGTCTAATTTTTCAGTCAACGTTTTCAAACTTTCTAAGAAGAACAGCAACCATTTGTCAATAATATCTTCTTGCGTTATTCGTTTGCGTTGTGCAGTCATAAGGACATCATAGTACACCTTTTTGTTTTTTTCAATGTGATTTTCAAACGAAATATATTGCATAAATTCGTATCCTTGTTTCAACAGGAAAAGTGTTGTAAGTAAGCGACTTAATCTTCCGTTTCCGTCTTGGAAAGGGTGAATACTCAAAAACTCGTACACAAATATTGCCAACACAATAAGTGGGTGTATTGTTTTTTCATTCCATTGCAAATTACACCATTCTATTAACTCAAACATTTCGCCTTCAACCAAAACAGGTTCTGTGGTTGCAAAAATCGTTTTTTGTTCGCCTGTGGGATAAGTTGCCACAACTTTATTTGGTAAATTTTTGTAGCAACCTCTGTGCCGCTCGTCTTTGTTGCTGTGTTTGAGTAAAAGTTGATGCAGTTGTTTTATATAACTTTCGGAAAGTTTTATCTCGGAAAAATTATCAAAAATAAGTTCTAAAACTTCGTAATAGCCAACAACTTCCTGCTCGTTACGGGTTGTAAATTTTGTGATTTTTACATTTTTAAGCAGTTTTTGAATTTCTTCGTCAGTCATTGTCGCCCCCTCAATACGGGTAGAAGATCCGATACTTTCGATTGTGGCAATTCTTTGCAACTCTTTCAGATAGCGATTTTCGCGTCTTTCAACAACATTCCATTTCCCCCGATATTCATCAATCGCTGCAATAAGTTGCATAACACGCTGATTTGTGAGAAAATCAAAGTTTAGTTTTTTAATATACTTATCCATATTGTATCTATATTTTATCCGAATAAAACAGATGGCAAAGATACGGAATATTTATATTGTATCCGTATTTTACCCGAAACTAACTCTCCATTCTCCATTCTCAATTGTTAATACCCTCCCACAACGTCCCAAACAAACGCTCTGATGCCCACTTCTTTATTGATTTCGTCCATTTTTTGGATGTATTTTAAGAGTTCGGGAACTTTTTCGTCGGGTGTGATGGCGAGGATGGCGTTGTTTACTTCGGGCCACGTGTGTGTTCCCATGCGCGGGTCGCCGGTTTCGCTGCCTCGACCGGAGATGGACGTCCATTGTGTGTAACCGCGTATTTCCATGCGGTCGAGGAGGTAGTTTACGCGCTCGGTAAGCGCCATGTTGTATGCTATAAAAACTGCTTTCATCTTTACTTTAGATTATGTTATTTAACTATTTGATTTTCATTTCTTTTTTAATGGTATGTTTGATTTTTACAGCAGAAAGCAAGTTGATTTCAAAACTTGTTTCTGTGCCTGTGGTTTGCAATTCCTTAGTAACCATATCCGACAGTATTTCACTGCTTTTCTGCATTACGTCAGCCTGTTTTTGTGTGTCGTCCGGCGATTTAACAAGTTCGGCAACCATATTGGAGAGTTCGCGCATTTTGGCAAATGCTTCTACTATGGCAATGGTTGTTTCGGTTGCTTTTTCGCTTTTCAAAATGGTGGCGAGCATATACAAGCCTTTTTCGGTAAAGGCATTTGGTAGTTTGTTTTTGCCGCCCCAACTTGAAGTCGAAATTTTCGACTTCAAGTTTTGCCACTCGTTGCTTTCTAAACGAAAGATATATCCTTCGGGAAATTTATCAGGATTATTGTTTACAGCCTCATTGACGCGCTTGGTTTCCACGCCGTAAAGCCACGCTACATCGCTATCCAAAAGTACATTTCTGTCTTGGATTCTAATGATTTTATCCTGTACATCATTGAGCGTTATTTCGCCCTTGCTTATTTTTTGAATTTCAGTATTCATATTTTTGTTATTATGATTTTTACTGTATCGCCGTATAATCATCCATAAAGTGCATTTGTTTACGGATGGTTTTCAGTTTATCACGTCCGCCGCTGCGGGTCATGGTGGCGTAGAGTACGGGAACGATGATCATGGTAACGATGGTCGAAAATATCAATCCGCCGATAACGACGATGCCCATTGGTTTCCATGTTTCGGAGCCGCTGCCGGTGCTGAACGCCATGGGCGTCATTCCCAGAATGGTAGTGATAGCGGTCATTAACACCGGACGCAACCTCGATTTACACGCCAGCGTAATTGCCTCGTAGAGACGGTGTCCGCGTTCGCGCATCAGGTTGATAAAGTCCACCAGCACAATACCGTTTTTCACCACAATACCGACTAACAAAACAGCGCCCAAAGCCGCTACAATGGATAGGGTAGTGTTGGTGATGAGTAACGCCAGCACGATGCCCGGTATGGCAAACAGGAAAGACGACATGATGATTAACGGCATCTTTAACGACTCGAACTGCGTTGCCATGACGATATAAACCAAGATGATAATCAGGAACATTAGCAAACCCAAGTCGCTCATCGATTCCTGCTGGTCTTGGTAAGAACCGCCGATGTTGACGAAAACGCCTTGCGGAATGGGAATATCTTTCATTTCTTCTTTAATCACGTTGGCTAATTCTCCCAGCGAGATGCCTTCGGGTTTGATAGAAACTTTCACAATCCGCTGACGCTGTTCACGTTGGATACTTGGCGGCGTCCAGATTTCTTCTATTTGTCCGAGTTCTTTCAACTTTACACTTTTGCCGAGCGGCGTGGCGATGTTGAAATTTTCCACTTGCGTGATGCTCATACGTTTGTCTTCGGTGAAACGGACGATGATGTCATATTCTTCGCCGTCTTCTTTATATTTACTTGCCGTGATGCCGTACATTTGGCTACGGATATAGGCAGAAGCCGTTGCGGTGGTTAAGCCGTGTTGCGCTAATTTTCGCTGGTCAAGGGTAATTTGCAGTTCCGGTTTGTCATCTTCGCGACTGATTTGGATGTCGGCTGCGCCTTTTACCGTCTTCATTTTAGCGGAAATATCCTGTGCTAACTTGTTGGTTTCTTGAAAATCATGACCGGAAATCTCAATATCTACGACATTATCGCCGCCCATCATACCTCCGGCGCCGCCGGTAGTAACGTTGTAACTGATGATAGCGGGAATGGTGTCCAATTTTTTCCGTAAATCATCGGCTATAGCAAACACCGAACGGTCGCGCGTATCGGCATCCGTCAAACGTGTGCGGAAGTTGATATAGTTACTTCCGGTTTTACTGAACATGGACAACATACTACTTTGGTCGCTATATCCGTAAGAGGAGTTGATGGCAATCATTTCGGGATAGTTGTCGCGTAAAATCTGTTCAACAGATAGAGCCGTTTTCTGAGTTTCTTCTACACGTTGCCCCGTTTGACATTTAATCATCACATTGAGCGAACCTTGATCGGATTGCGGCATGAAGTCGGTACCGATGCGTTTCATTGCAAAAAACGACACAACCAACGTTGCCAATGCAATAAGCAGCGTTGTTGTTTTATGATGTAATACCCAAGTGATGGCTTTAGCATAAACATTGTCGAGTTTGTTTAACGCCTTCAACATGGTGTTGTCGTAGGAGAGTTTGTTGGTCTTTTTCTTCTGTTTTTCTTTTAATTTCATCATGTGAGACGCCAGCATGGGCGTAAGTGAAATAGCCGCAATGGTTGAAACGCTAACGGTAATCGTTACAATCCATCCTAACTGACTGAATAAAATCCCCGTGATACCGCCCGTGAGCGTCAGCGGCAGGAACACCGCCACCACAACCAACGTCGTAGCAATAACCGACAGCCAAACCTCGTTGGTCGCATATTTAGCCGCCTCTCGTGGGTTACTGCCCCGTTCAATGTGATTGGTGATATTTTCCAGCAGGAACACCGCCACCACAACCAACGTCGTAGCAATAACCGACAGCCAAACCTCGTTGGTCGCATATTTAGCCGCCTCTCGTGGGTTACTGCCCCGTTCAATGTGATTGGTGATATTTTCCAACACCACAATAGCATCGTCCACCACCATCCCAATCGCAATGGAAAGCGACGAGAGCGAGATGACGTTCAAACTTTGCCCTGTAACAAAAAGGTAAATAAGAGCCGCAATCAACGAAATGGGAATGGTGAGCGCAATGATAATGGTTGCGCGCCAGCGTCCTAAAAAGATAAATACCACAAATACCACGAAAATTAAGGCATACAGCAGCGTTTCCGACAGGTTATTAATGGTTTTTACAATAAAATCGGAGGAGTCGTAGAGTACCTCAACTTTGATGTCGGAAGGCAATGTCGGTGTTAGCCGTTCTATCTCTTGTTTTACTTTTTTACAAACCTGTACGGAATTGGCGCTCGACTGTTTCATGATAAACATCATGGCGCCGTCTTGTCCCTGTATGGTTTGGTACATGGTTTGGTCTTTGATGGTGTCGCGCACGGTGGCTATATCTTTGAGATAGATGGATTTACCGTTTGCCGTTGCAAGCACAACGTCGTTAATCACTTGACTTTGTGGAAATTCGCCTTCGATGCGCACTTGATAATCCATCATTCCCATCTTCATATTACCGGACGGCATATTCATGTTTTCTGCGCCGATAATGCCTGCAATGCGTTCCAAAGTGAGGTTATAGGCTTCCAAACAGGTAGGATCAACGTCAATATAAACCACACGTTGCGGCGCGCCGTTCATAGAGGCAGAGCCTACGCCTTCAATGCGGTTGATTTGGTTGATGATTTTTTCTTCGATAATCTTATCCAACGCCGCATAACTCTCTTTTGCTGTAATGGTGTAGAGCAAAATGGGCATCATGCTGGTGTTGAATTTGAAAATGGCAGGACGATCTACGCCCTCCGGCAGACGGGAGAGCGTTCGGTCAATGGCGTCTCGTATGTTGTTGGACGCTTCGTCAAGGTTGCTTCCCCACTCAAATTGAATGGTAACCAACGACAGGTTGTCCATCGAAGTAGATGATAGTTTTTTCAGGTTTTCCACCGAGTTTAAGGAGTTTTCCAACACTTTGGTGATGTTTTCTTCGATGTCGGCGGCGTTGGCGCCGGGGTAGGTCGTCATAACGGAGATAAAGGGCGCATCCATCTCCGGATAAAAGTCTATGGGTAAATGTACCAGCGAGTAAAGTCCGAATACAATAACGCCCACAAAAATCATTATGGTACTTATCGGCTTCTCTACAGCAGTTGTGTATATGCTCATAACTATTTCGTTTTTAGTGTGTTAATAAACTTTACTTATTGTTTTACTTCAACTGCCGTTCCATCTACCACTTTCGATTGTCCGACAACGATAATCTTGTCGCCGAGTTTCAGATTTTTCGATTGAATTTCAACCAAATCATCATAACGCGCGCCTGTTTCCACAAAAACACGTTTTGCTTTTCCGTTTTCTACCGTATAAACCAAACGCTCGTTGGTACCCTGCTGTTTCAACACGGCAATAGAAGGCACCATCAGCGAAGTCATGTTTTCCACATCTAAAGAAACGGTGCCGTACATTCCCGGACGCAGTTTTTCGTCCTTGTTCGGAATGGAAACTTCTACGATAAAAGTACGCGACATGGCGTCAATGGTGGGGTGAATCCGATAAATAACGCCCTCAAACTTCTCATTGGGGAATAAATCGCACGACAACGCAACCTTCGTATTTTTGCTGATAGATGGGAAATGACTTTCAGCAACGTTGATGAAGGCTTTTACCGGATTAATCTGTTGAATGGTAACGATAGCGGCTTTTCCGGCGGCGGTGTTGGGCGCACCCGAATAGAGTTCGCCGTTTTCAAAATATTTGCCGGTAACGATACCGCTGATGGGCGCCAGCAACTGTGTGTTTTCTCTCAAAAACTTCACATTCGTTTTTGCCACTTCGTACTGCGCCTTAATCTGGTCGTACTGCTGCTCGGAAATACTGCCTTTTTCGTGAAGTTGCAGAATACGGTTATAATCCGTTTCCAACGTACTCAATTGAATTTCAGCCTGTTTGAGTTGCGTTTGATCCATTTGAGCCAAAACGCTGCCCTTGCCGACATGACTGCCGATGGCAACATGGATTGTTTCAATCCGTCCGGGCGTTGCCGGCGCACAATAAACCTCTTCAAACGGACTTAAATTCGCCGTGTAGTTGATTGAACGGGAGACTTCGCGCTCCGTCAGTTGCATGGTTTTTACTTGAACAACAGACGATTTAACGTTTGTCGTTTCATTTCCGACTTCTTTTTGTTTGCATCCTGTGAAAATAAGAGCCGTTGCTGTAAGGCTCAAAACCAGTTTTGTTAAAATTACTTTTCTGTTCATGATATTTATATTTTTATATTATTTTTATTTTATTTATTTTTCAAAACAATCTGTCAATTTTTTGGTAATTGTTTCTTCGTCCGGCAGAAAATTTTGATAGTGTTCAGGCAACTTTGCGGTAGTGGTGTAGGTTGCTACGCCAATGGGCATATTGCTTGCTTTCAGTGAATATTCTACGACTGTGCGATTTTTTTCTTTACAGATAATTATACCAATTGCATCGTTTTCATTGGGCAGTTTCACTTTGTCGTTGAGAATGGAGAGATAAAACTCCATTTTTCCTTTGTATTCGGGGATAAATTTACCCACTTTCAGTTCAATAGCCACAAGGCATTGCAATTGACGATGATAGAGTAGCAAGTCTATAAAGTACTCTTCATCATCAACCTGTACTCGAAACTGATTGCCAACAAAGGCAAATTGAAAATCCATTTCGAGTAAAAATGCACGAATATTGTTCACCAGCGCTGTTTCTAACTGACTTTCGGAATGTTCGTCGCCAAGATTAAGAAAATCAAAAGAATATTCGTCCTTTACGGCTAAAATTGCTTGGTTTTTTATGCTTTCCGGTAAATTTTGTTCAAAATTAGTTTGGTTGAGCAGATATTTCTCATAACTTTTTCCCTCTACGTGGTGAATAAGTACATTTTTCGTCCAACCGAATTTTTTAGTCGCTTGAATGTAAAATTGCCTTTCAAGGTTGTCCTTGCAACGTTTCAAAATAGTAATGTGTTTGCTCCAACTAATTTCTCGTACCAATGGGACGAGATTTATAACATTGTGATATTCAGTATAAAACTGTGCCATTAACCACAAATTCCCAACAGAAAAACCTCCCGCTCCCTGAAATTCTTTTTGCAGTTCTTTCGACAACGTGGGTACAACGGCTTTACCCCAACTTTCTTGTTGTTTTTCGGCAATGGCTTTGCCAATTTCCCAATAGAGAGTGACAAGATGCACATTTACTGTTCGCATTGCTTCGTATTGCGCCTGCCGTATCTTCTGTTTAATTTCAGATATGAAACTCGATTGTATTTTTTCAAAGACAGTTATTTCCATAGATTTTATCAGTTTTACAATGTATTCAAAAGTTTTTGCAGTTTTAATTGTGCTTGCAGCAGGTTCATGGCGGCGGTTAGATAGTTGGTTTGAGCCGTCAGATAGTTGGTGTTTGCCTGCGTGAGGTTCAAACTCGACAACATTCCGTATTCATATTTGTTGCGGTAATTTTGGAAAACGCGTTGCGCAACTTCCACATTTTCACTCTGTAAAACGTAGTTGTCGATGGCGTTGTTCAGGTCATTGCGCAGTTGATTTTCCTGTAACAGCAGTTGGTCGTGTACCAATTCTTTGGTGATTTGCGTTTTTTCCAACTCGATTTTTGCCTGTCCAACCTTCGACATCCTGTCCCACGAACTAAAAATCGGAACAGCCATCGTAAAATTCAACATCTGCTTTGGACTCATGTCAAATGCCGGTTTTAAGATTTTTTCGGTATAAGAATAAACGCCTACAATGCTGGGCGCAAAAGCCCACCGTTGCAATCCGACATTTTTTTGACCTAACTTTTCCTGCGTTCCAAGTATTTGATATTGAATGTTTTGTTCAACTTCAAACGGCGAGCCGGTCAATGTTTGATAGAGTTGTTGTCCTAAAAAATAGTCTAAATTATCCGTCAATTTTATAGCGTCTGTCGAACTCAATCCCAAATGAAACCGCATCAGATTATAGTTTAACGAAATACTGTTTTCGAGGGAAGAAAGGGCGTTTTTCAACTGTGAAACGGTGATTTTCAACTGATCCACGTCGGTTATCTCCGCCATTCCCACATCATACATATTTTGCGTATGCTGCATGATTGTTTCAATATCCTGCATGTTTTGCTCGACGATAATTTTCGATTCTTCGGTAATCAAAATCAGATAATAGGCGTTGGCAACGTTTTCTTTCACGTCCAACTCGTTCAACTGATGCGATTGTTGCGTTAATTGTTGCACCACCTTTGAAATCTGAATGCCTTGCAGATATTGTCCGCTGAAAATCAACTGCTGAACGTTACCTTTAATAGAAGATTGGTCTTTCAACGGAATTTCCATCCCCATGATATTCATCGGATGGTTAAACATGGTTGTATAATCGGCGGTAGCGCTCACCTGCGGCAATCCGGCGGCAACAGCCTGCCAATATTTCTTTTGCGATGCCTCGATGTCTTTGCCCGAAGCCTGAATGGTCTTATTGTGTTCCAACGCAAAATCAACGGCGTCGTTCAAAGAAAAGACGTGTTGTTTTTCCTGCGCATGTAAAGTGATTGTTGAACACAACAGCGTTAAAATACTTATTTTCAATAGTTTCATATAATTAATTTTATTGAGTTTTTTCGATTAAATCTTCTAATTCCAACTGCATAAGTCCTTTCGGAGTGGCAATGGAACGAATAAAATTTTCTATTATTGTAGTGATTACTTCATAGGTGTCAAACTCCTGATTCCAACTGAGTTCAGGCTCAGCCAACGATAAAAGTTGCATAAAAAAGAGATATACCTGCAAATCTTTATTGGTATTTTCCCGAAATACGCCATCGGCAATTCCTTTGTCAAAAAAAGCGCGGATTACCTCAATACTTTTAGGATTAACCTCCCGAAAATGCTTTTGATACACTTCGGGGTGATACTTTTTTACATCGAAAAGATTACTCGACACCGCTTGCGAAGTAAATTTCATGCCGGCGTCAACCATTTTCCGATACAAATAGGGGATAGGGTCGATATTTGACATATTGAGGCTGTCAATATATAGTTCCCCAACGCTTTTTCGATACTCCACAACCTTATCTACCACGTCGTTTTTGTTCTCAAACATGCCGTAGAGCGTCTTTTTCGACATTTTCAGATAGCGTGCAATGTCATCCATCGAAGAACTTCTGACCCCGTAACGGATAAAAATTTCCGAAATATTCTCTAATATTTCACTCCTGTTGATGTCATTTTCTAACAATTCGTCATCCATAATTTATTATATTTATTTCATTATAAGCATTTTACCATATTAAGAAACGAAAACCCCTCAAAAACAAAACATACACAAAACGTTTCCTGTGAAAAACGCGGCAAAGGTAATATTATTTTGTTTCAAAAAACAAAATGTGAAAAAAAAAAAATTTTTACCTTTGCCGAAAAATAAAATCATGAAACGATTTTGGTATTTTATTGCAGTAATTTTGATGAGCGTGTCTTCCATAAAGGCGCAAGACACCAAAGGAACCGACTTTTGGCTGACGTTTGGACAAAATTCAATTCGTACATACGCTCAAGTTGATTTGCAGATTCGTATTGTAGGATACGATGTAGAGACCAACGGAACACTTTATTTTACCAACTTGCCAAACTCAATTGATTTTCATGTTTTTCCGCGAGAGGTAAAAACGATTAACCTTTCTCCTCTTCAAAAACAAGCCGTATATAATGAATCTGTAACAACAACGAAAAGCAATCTCAGTTTACACATTACAAGTGGCGCCCCTGTTGTAGTTTATGCGCTTAATCAATATTCAACCACAACCGACGCTACCAATGTACTTCCCACTTCGTCGCTGGGGACGGAGTACTATTTACTCTCCTATTTACCTTATTCAACAAGTTACAGAGATGCTTATACTGTGGTAGCAAATCAAAATAATACGGAAGTATTTGTCGATGGAGCGTTGGTAACTACGCTCAATGCAGGACAAGTTTACTATGCAAAAGCGCCTAACGGAACAACCAATCTAACAGGAACTCATATTACTTCCTCCGCGCCTGTATCTGTTTTTGCTGATAATCAATGTATTGGAGTTCCTAATGGCACGGGAGGCGACAAATCTTTTCAACAAATGGCGCCGGTAGAAACGTGGGGAAAAACTTTTTTTGTACCACTTGCCACACAACCTATTATGATGCAGCGAGTACGCGCTATTGCATATCGGGCAGAAACAACGCTTACTGTTACCGGCGGAACGCTCAAAACCGATGGCGGAGGTAAAAACTCTTTTGACCTTGACGCCGGCGAATGGCTTGAATTAGAAATCACTTCCGGCTGTTATATTGAATCCAATAACCCTATTGCCGTATGTTCATACTTAAATGGAGTAACATGGAGTACACGGTCAGACTGTGCGCAAGCGTGGGTACCTGCTATCGACCAAAGTGTGGAAGCAGCGCTTGTAGCTCCGTTTATACCGGTTGGAGAAACCAATCTTGATGAACATTATGCGCTTATTGTAACTTCTACCGGAGACAAACATCTCACTACCGTAAGCATTGGCGAAGACAGCCCGACAGGACTTACCGGCGGCAGTTGGGTGGATGGTCCCGGAAATATGTCATATTATACCATGCCGCTCACAATTACTTCCGAATCTTATTATTTTGAAAATCCGAATAAACTTTTTGTTCTTGGATATGGAACCGGAACGTCCGAAGCCTACTATTATCTGGGATCATCTTCCATGCGCAACCTCACGGCAGCCTTTTTTGCCAATGAAGTCCCTTGTACGGAGATGACGGAATATCTTCTTTTTTGTATCAATGATATAGAATTTACTACCGATATTGACAATATTGCGGAAATTAAGGAACTGAACTGGTATAAGATGAAAACGTCGGGAAATACTCCCGACCTTGACTATGTATTAATCACTGACATTGTAGATCCGCTGGCATGGACGCGTCATTTCAAAGCGGGAAACTATAAGATTAAAATGGAAGTCATTTACAATGATGACACTGAACTCGTTTGCGAAGGCGATTTGTGTATCGGCGCACATATTAACATCTATCCAACGCCATCTCATGGCGGTGAAACAAAACCCGATACCGGCTGTTTCAAAGTAGGAACGCAACTGCCGATGGAGGCGTATCCGTATTAAGAGACCAGCCCCCTCAAAGCCCCCCCAAGCCCCCCCGAAGGGGAGGTGTGCGATTTGCGATGTGCGATTTGCGAAGGCGTGTGGCGTTTGCCAAGCCTCCTCCCTTTGGGGGGGATGAGAGGGGCTGGAATGAGGTGGTAGATGTCTCCCGCTGGCGGGGGTAGGGGGTGGACGACCTCCCCGCAAGTCCATCAATTCTCCCCCCGTCCCCTCCGAAGGGGGAGATTGCTCCGCGCAATCCGTCGCTGTCATTCCGGCGAAAGCCGGAATCCCCTCAAAAAACGATACTTTACGACAGTAGAGTGGGAGTATAGTAAAGTTTACAATAATAAACGGTAATATTTTACAAATGTAAAAATAACAACTAAAAATAATTTACATTTGTATTCAAAAAAGTATTACATTTGTAAAAATATTTATTATGATAGAACGACTTAAAGTAATTATGGAGAAAGAGGGGTTAAATCCCTCACAATTAGCAGATAAACTGCACATTCAACGTTCCGGTTTATCCCATATTTTATCGGGAAGAAACAATCCGAGTTTGGATTTTGTGAAGAAAGTATTGACGGAATTTCCACAATACGGTACGGAATGGTTTATCTTTGGTGATACAAATGTAAATAATGAAATTTACAAAAGTGAACAGTCGGACGCGCTTTATTTGTTTAATGATTTACCACATTCCACCGAAAACGCATCTACAAAATCTGCCAAGCGTCCACCGGCGTTTGACCCGCAATCTCCTGAAAACAAAAGGATTTCGAATCAACTTCGAAATGACGCTTTTTCGGCTCGAAATAGCGAAAAAACAGCGTTAAAAAAACTTGTCAAAGTAATTATGGTTTACGATAACCATACTTTTGAGGAGTTGACGGCGGAATAATGGGTGAAACGCATTAAAATTTTCAATTCTCAATTGGCTACCGAGCCTGTCGAAGTATCAATTAAATTTGTACCTTTGCAAGCAATTTTCAATGTAAAGTACAATAAATATGAGCAACCTCAAACCATTTTTTTCGTTTACGCGCCGCGAACAATACGGGATAATGGTTCTGTTGTTTTTTATTTTGGCGATTGTTGCGATTAATTTTTTCATAAAACAAAAACAGCCCTCTTATGGCGATAAAGAGGCTTTTTCGCAGTGGAAAGAAGAAATAATGGCGTTTCAGGAACAAGAAGAAATTGCCGCTAAATACAGCGATTCCGTGCGTGCCGCACGCCAGCAACGCGGTAGTTATTACAATGATTATCAAACATCTTATCCGAAATATGAAAAATACCAAAAGCCTGAAAAGAAATTTCCCGCCCCTTTTCATTTCAACCCCAACGAGATTAATACAGATGACTTTGTAAAACTCGGTTTTTCGGAAAAACAGGCGGAAAGTATTGTGAAATATCGCGAAAAAGGCGCGGTATTCAAAACAAAACAGGATTTTCAAAAAGTTTTTGTCGTTTCAGACGAAATATATGCGCACCTTGAGGCGTGGATTACGCTTCCGGAGGCGGAAATTTCTCCGGTTTCCGAACCAATCATAACCGAAAACATCATTGTAGAGTTGAATACAGCCGATACAACGGCATTACAGCAAATTAAACGCATCGGAGGTTATTTGGCAAAGCGCATTGTTGATTATCGGCAAAAACTTGGCGGTTTTCACTCCGTAGAGCAACTGTTGGAGGTCAATGGCATTGACGAAGAGCGGTTTTCCGGCATTGCGCCCTATTTGGTGGTGGACAAAACAAAAATCACCAAGTTGGATTTGAACAAAAGTTCGTTCAAAGATTTTACGCGCCATCCCTATTTTGAATATTACATCGTAAAAGCCATTTTTGAGCATAAAGATAAAAACGGCGTCTTTTTATCGGTTGATGACATTCGCGCTATCCCATTGATATACGACGACTTATACAATAAAATCAAACATTACTTATATGTATCTACGCTATAAAAAAATCATTCTACTATTGCTGATTTTGTCAATATCCGGCGTTTTTTTACACGCCCAGCCGCCGCTTTCGCTTGCAGAGCAACTCAACGATTCTATGCTAAGCGTCAGAAAAACAAACCTTAATAAAGCCGTTGAAATAGGAAAAAAAGGTTTGCAAACCGCCCATGAAACTAATGATACAATCATGTTGGCAACGATTTCGAATAACCTCGCCCAAACGTTTTTATTGATGGGAAAATATGACAGCGCCAGAGTTTATATTCACGACGCTATGCAGTGGTATCGCTTTTGCGAAAGAGAAGTGGAAATTTTATGGTGTCGTTATTATTTGGGAATGAGTTATTCTGACGAAGGTCTTTACGATATGGCGATTAACGAACATCAAGAAATTTTACAATCGCCTTATCTTAGTAAAAATAGTGATTTGCACCTTTTTATTTTGAACGAACTTGGTAATATCTATTATTTTCAATCTTTGTATAACAAAGCAGCCGAAGCATTTTCACAAGTCCGTCCTTTCTTTGTAGATGATGTTGAATATTTTGCCACCATATCCATGAATCTTGGAGATGCATTAGCCGGAATGAAAATGTACGATTCCGCTATTGTGGTGCTTCAAGAAGGACTTGAATGTGTTGAAAACGAGCATTTTGTTTTGAAAAAAGCAGAATTATTAACCAGTATTAGCCGTGTGTGGAAGGCATTAGAACGTTTTAACGATGCGATTGTTTGTATTGACAAAGCCATTCTTATCTATGAAGAAGCCGAAGATTCTCTCGGATTATCAAATAGTTACAAAGTAAAAGGTGGAATTTTAGTTAAAAAGGGCGCCTATAATTTAGCCAACGATTACTATTTCAAAAGTTTGAAAATTGACGAATCGCTGAATATTCCACATAATACTGCCGAAACTTACTGTTTGATTGGCGAATGTTTACAATACAAACAAGAACACGAAGCGGCATTGGCATATTTCGGGCAGGCGTATGAAATAGCCGTTAAAATCGGTGCAGGAAGCGCTGTTGAAACAGCTTTAAAAGGTAACGCGCTTTCATATATGGCGTTAAATGACGCTGAAAAAGCGAATGATTTTATAGAACGTTATATCACCGTTCGCGATTCGATTTTGATGATAGACATGGGCAATTATCCTGTCGAACAAACAAACGCGCCTTCTCCGCCGCAAAAATCCAAAAATTCGCTCAAACAACTTATTACATTGCTGAGCATTTCGTTACTAATTTGCTGGGTTATCCTGCTACTGTATCGTAATAGAAACCTGAAAACCGCCATCAAAAAATCTACCGATGAAAAAAATCTTTAATGCTGCTCTTTTTCCGCTCATTTTCTTGTGCGGTTTTTGGTTGATGGCGTTGGCAAACTACGTTTTTCCGAATTTCAACCAAAGTCCATTCGGAATATCTCCGCTTGAGCCTCACGGACTTATCGGCGTCATCACTTCGCCGTTTGT